>OGTB01001221.1_pt1 | contig 17896 bp, 19 predicted proteins | sample 1553611 | NCBI WGS metagenome assembly OGTB01 (sample SAMEA2580032, study PRJEB22360) | human gut metagenome | biome: human gut; feature: human-associated habitat; material: faeces | place: Denmark | collected 2008/2010 | reverse complement strand
GACGAGCAGCCCCGGGCCGCCGAGGTGCAGCGTCTGCCGCTCCGGAAGGAGCAGACGCATGGCAGTCGAATCAGCAGGATGCCCGTACGTCAAGATCCCCGTGCCGATACAGGACACGTACTCGGTGGCGGAGATAGCGATACTCTTACGTGTGAGCAGGAACGCGGTCTACGAATGGAGCCTCCTCGAGGACGACCCCCTGCCACTGAGGAGGATGATGGGCAGAAAGAGGGGGCGCTTCGCGTTCAGGGACGAGCTCCTCGAGTGGAGCAAACGGCACGCGACGTGATTGTAGTCAGACAGAACCTTTCAGGACGCCCCGCTTCGATTCGAGTAGAGATAGTTCCCGCCCAAATTAACTAGGCGGTTCATCGAGGCTCCTCCGTCTATCAAGCCAAGGCCGCTTCTACTGAGATATCATGAGCATAAGAGTTGACAGTGACTAACTTTGGTGGCAGAATTCCCAACACGAAAGATAGCTAAGTTATTATTGGAGGGAGGTGACTGCAGTGAGCAACGGCAACTACCAGGAGACGCACGAGCGCATCTTGAAGAGCGGCCTTGCGGCGTTTCTGGAAGAGGGGTTCGAGAAGGCGAACCTGCGCAGGATCTGCAAGGCTGCCGGCGTGACCACCGGGGCGTTCTACAAGCATTTCAAAGACAAGGAGGCGCTCTTCTCGGAGCTGGTCGAGCCGCTGGCGAGCATGATTCGCAAAGCTTACGCCCAAGGCGAGAAGCGAGGTTTCGCCGGGTACGACGAAGGGAAGCCCGTGACCCCGGAGCAGGTGCGCGCCGCGCTCGAGGCCAAGGCGGCGGGGACGCTCGCGACCACGGCGATGCTGTACTCCCATCGCGACATCTACGAGCTCCTTGTGTTCCGCTCCTACGGCACCCCCTACGAGCACTTCCTTGACTGGCTCGTCGACGAGGAGGACAGGACCACCCTCCGCGTTCTCGAGCTGATCCACGGCGCAGAGAAGGCTCGAACCGTCATCTCGAAAGAGTCTCTCCACATCGTCAACCACGCGTTCTACAGCGCCCTTTCCGAGAATATCATCCACGCGAAGAGCGTCGAGGAGCTCAACGCGACGACCGAGGTCATTTCAACGTTCTTCAATGCGGGCTGGGAGAAATATCGCACGCTTTGACGGCTCTTTCTTTTTTTGCGTCAAAGATAACTAAGTCATTATTAACCGAAACTATACTTGAGGTGGTGCCCATGGCAGAGACAAGCGAACAAGACCGGCAACGGGATGAAGCGGGGCGGGAGGCTATCAGGCGCCTGTCTTGCCCCGTCAAGGGACGCGTCATGCTGGCGCAGGCGTTCACGGTGCTCTCGGCGCTTTTATCCTTTGCCCCGTATTTGGCTTTGGTATGGCTGGGAGACCTATTTCTGGCGGGGGAAGGCCCGCTCGCGCAGGCCGATGCCTCCAAGGTGCACGAAATTGCCCTCCTCCTCGTCATGGCGTTCCTCTCGCAGCTGTTCTTTCGCGCTCTTGCGCTCATCATCACGCATTTTGCCGATATGAAACTGCGCTACGTCATTCGCAAGGGTATCGTTGAGCGGTTGAGCCGCGCGCCTCTTGCTTGGTTTAGCGCTACGGAATCCGGCAAGGTCAGAAGCGCTGTGCAGGATGACACGAAGACGGTCCACACCGTCATCGCGCACGGACCGGTCGACCGTCTTAACGGCGTTTTGCAGCCGATGGTTCTTCTGGCTTTCATGTTCTGGATCAATTGGCGCTTGGCGCTCATCGGTATCGCCACAATCCCCTTCTATTTCCTGCTGCAGGCGCTCTCTATGAAGGATATGGGACCGAAAACCGCCGAGATGAACGGGCACCTTGCACAAGTGTCTTCGACGATGGTCGAGCTCGTGTCCGGCATCAAGGTGGTCAAAGCATTCGGAAAAACAGGAGAGGCGCATCGTAATTACGCGGACGCCGCATCGGCATTCTCCCAGTCGTACTGGGACTGGTGCGCCCCGCTCATTGGGCTTTGCTCGATTGCCGGCGAGCTCATCTCCTCTCCCTTACTTCTGCTGATTAATCTCGGCGGCGGCGCGCTTGTCATGGGGGCAGGGTTGGCCACTCTCCCCCAGGTTCTCGCGTGCGCGCTGATAGCCATCGTGCTTCCGACCGCCATCAGCGCTGTCGCCAACAGCACGTGGTCGTACCAGATGGCCGGCGCTGCCGCAGTCAGGCTGTGCGAGATTCTGGACACGCCGTCGATTCCCGAGTCGAAAACCTCAAAGAAGCCCGACGGGGTCGTCGTTGAGGTGAACGACGTATCGTACTCCTACGGCGATACCCAGGCCTTGCGCGGTGTCAGTCTTGTCCTTAATCCCGGCACCACGACGGCGCTCATCGGCCCGTCAGGCTCGGGTAAATCGACACTCGCCACACTCATTGCACGCTTCGACGACCCGGAAAGCGGCTCCATCCGTCTCGGCGGCGTCGATCTGAGAGACATCTCCTCCCGTGATCTCTACAACATGGTTTCGTTCGTGCTCCAGGACCCGATGCTAATCAACGCCTCCATCGGAAGAAACATTTCTTTAGCTAAGCCGGAGGCTTCCCTGGAGGAGATTCGGGAGGCTGCCCGTACGGCGCAGATCGACGATTTCATCATGTCGCTGCCCAAGGGATACGACAGCGTTTTGGGAACCGACTGCTCGCTCTCAGGCGGTGAGAGCCAGCGCGTGAGTATAGCGCGTGCCCTTTTAGCTGATACGCCGATCCTCATCATGGATGAGGCCACCGCTTTTGCTGACCCGGATTCAGAGCTCGAAATCCAGAAAGCACTAAGCGCCTTGGTCGAGGGCCGAACCGTTCTGGCCATCGCCCACCGGCTCAACGCTGTTCTAGGTGCCGATCAAATAGCCGTGTTGGAAGAAGGTAAGATCGTCGCCCTTGGAACGCATGCGGAGATTCAAGACAACGAGCATTATCAGGCGCTTCTCAAGCAAGGAGGCCTCTGCGGCAGTGAAGAAGAGGGCGATGCAGATGAGTAATTCCAAACGCTTCTTACCGAGACTTCGTCGTTATATGGACGAGGGTGATAGGCGCCAGCACCGTTTGGGAACTTTGCTCTACGCCCTTTCCGGCGTGATGTGCGGCATCGGTCTCGCCATCATGATGCCGGCGACCATGGCTCTCCAGTCCGGCGACCCCCAATGGGGCTTGACGTTTTGGGGCTGGGCAGTCGCGCTTGCGGCGGTGACAGTCGTCGGCTCAACAGCCTCGTTCTTCGGTACCAAGCTCAGCTATGCAGCGGGGTTAGGCTTCATGCGCAATATGCAGGTGGTCATCGGGAACAAGGTGTCGCGTTTGCCACTTGGCTGGTTTAAGGCGGATAGTGCCGGAAGGCTTTCGCGCATGGTTACGCAGGAAATGATCTCGACCGGACAGGCCGCTGCTCTTTATGTTGGCCAGCTTATAAAAAACGCTGCCGCCGCAATCGTGTTCTGTGCTGCCGTGTGGCTTTGGAGCTGGCAAATTGGAATCATGCTGACGCTTTCCATCCCAATCCTTTTCCTTCTTCTGCGCGTTTCACAGGCATGCGTCGGAAAAGGAAACGGGTTAGAGGATTCCGCCGAGCGGGACATCGCCGCGAGGATAGTCGAGTTCGCACGATGCCAGGGAGCCCTGCGCGCCTGCCGTGCGGGCGCCGACTATGAGGAGCTCGAGAGCAGTTTCGTAGAAGGTAGAAAGCGGTCGATCCGCGGCCTGTGGTGGAGTGCCCTCGGCGAAATTCTTTCCGGAACAAGCGTGCAGATGCTCGTTGTGAGCATGATCATTGCGGTGAGCTACTTGGGTGCAAGCGGAAGCATCGGGGCACTTGAGACGGTGGTCATGATCGGCGTCGCATTAAGGTTCACCACGCTCCTCAACGAGATTGCCTCAGCCCTATTCGGTATGGAGGACCGCCGGGCAATGCTCGACGGCATGGACGAGGTCGTCGAAGCAGCCGAGCTGCCGGTTGTAGGCGAGTCGAGAGCCCGCCCGACCGATGCAAGCGTCCGAATGGGAGAGGTTCGCTTTTCTTACATGAAGGAGAAGCCAATCCTTCGTGGAGTCGACCTCGACGTTCCGGAAGGCAGTATGGTCGCCATTGTAGGCCCGTCTGGTTGCGGCAAGACAACTATGCTCAAGCTAATCGCGCGTTTTTACGACGTCGACGATGGAGCGGTCAGGATCGGCGGCGTAGACGTCCGCGATATGACGACAGAGGATCTTTTCGCTCGGGTGTCTTTCGTTTTCCAAGACGTCTATCTCTTTAACGACACGCTGAGAAACAACGTCCTTATGGCGAACCCAGATGCTTCGGAGGAGCAGCTTCGCGCGGTCGCTGACCTTGCCGGGGTGACGGAGGTCGTCGAGCGCCTTCCTGGGGGCTGGGAGACGCTGTGCGGCGAAGGAGGTCGCTCGCTTTCCGGCGGCGAGCGGCAGCGCGTTTCCATTGCTCGAGCGCTTCTCAAGCAAGCCCCCATCGTGCTCCTGGACGAGGCGACGTCGGCTCTCGATGCGGAAAACGAGAAGAACGTCGTTCGCTCAATAGAGACGCTCAAACGGCGCTCCACGCTTATCGTGGTCGCGCACAAGCTCGAAACCGTGCGCATGGCGGACAAGATCGTGGTCATGGATAGCTCGGGCAAGGTTGCGGAGACAGGGACGCACAACGAGCTGATCGCCCTCGAAGGAGAATACAAAGACTTCTGGGACAAGCGCAACGCAAGCTCCCAGTGGCAATTGGTCTAGCAAACAGAGCAAAAGGAGGCTCACATGAAACTGAAGGACATCGCGACAATAGCGGTACTGGGAGTGATCGGATTTGCCCTCGGGATGGGCGTCGGCATGATAACAGGCATGTTCGGCGCGCTTTCCATGTACGTCTCGGCGGGATTTGCGGCCTTCTTCGTCGGTCCCGTTTACACCATCATGGCGCGCAAGGTGCAAAAACGGGGGACGGCCTTCTGCTTCTGGTTGATCTACGGCGTGCTCTACGCGATCATGGGCTTTGCCGTCGCGACGCCCCTGTGCCTGATCGCGGGCATCGTCGCAGAGATCATCGCCGGCGACTACGGAAACAAGAAGAGGGTGTGGCTGTCGTTTTCGGCATCGATGTTCATCTACTCGATGCACATGATAGTGTTCGTGCTCGTTCTGGGATCCGATGGGCTGGCGACTTTCGTCGAGAGCATCTCGCTTGAACAGGCGCAGCAGATGGTGGCGATGTACACGGTCGATATGATGGTCATCTGCGTGCTGATCAATATTGTGACCGAGCTTCTGGCCGGGCGTTTCGGAATGTTCATTAACGACAAGTTCTTCGAAAAGGGCGCGAAGGAAAGCAGGCTGGGTTGATGGGGCGAACGGGTCTGCTCGACGGCGGGCGCGAGGGGCATCTGCACCCGCTGACGCTCTTCGCGCTGACGCTTCTGGCGCTCATCCAAGCGTTTCTCGCCAATCAGCTGGTATATGCCCTCGTTCTGGCGCTGTCGTTTCTCGTCCTTTTGGACGTCTCGCCGGCGTCCTTCTTGAGGCAGCTCGCGCTCTTTGCGGTGGCATGCGGGGTCGTGCAGCTGATCCTGCATGTCGACATCGGCTATGTCACGAGCATCTTCCTGGGCGTGGCGGTTTTGGTGGTGAGGGTCTTCCCCGTCGTCAACATCGGTTGCGCCCTCATGATGACGAGCTCCTCTAAGCTTCTGGCGAGCATGCGCAAGCTGCACGTTCCGAACAGAGCCGCAGTCGGCGCAGTCATAGGGTTGCGCTTCCTCGACGAGATGGGCGGCCGCGTGAAGGAGATAAAGCGCGGGATGCGGGTTCGCGGGCTGCGCCCGAGCCCGCTTCGTCCCGTGCACGCCTTCGAGCTCTACTTCGTTCCCCTTGTGTACAAGTGCCTGCACGTGAGCGAGACGCTCGTCTCCTCCGTGATTTCGAAAGGAATCGAAGCGGACTGCGAAAAGACGAGCTACCGAAGTCTCTCCTTCGGTCTGCTTGACGGAGCCGCCTTGGGCGTCGGAGTCGTTCTTTTGGGGGTCGCGGTATGGATGTGATTGACGTCGACATTCGGTCTTTCTCGTACAAGGGAGAAGATCTCGCGGCGTTGAAGAACGTGCGGTTTTCGGTGGAGCGCGGCGAGCTCGTCGTACTCACCGGCAACTCCGGGTGCGGGAAGACCACTCTCATGCGCGCCATGAACGGCTTGATTCCCGATCAGTACGAAGGCGAGCTCGATGGGAGAATCGAGCTTCTCGGGAAAAGCCTGGGAGAGTTCTCCTCCGGCGAGCTCGCCCGCACGATCGGCAACGTGTTCCAGAATCCGACCGATCAGTTCTTCACCCGCAAGGCGGCCGACGAGGTGGCCCTCGTCGGCGAGAATCTGGGCATGCCACGCGAGGAGCTGATCGAAAGGGTCGAGTCGGCTTTCGAGAGCATGAAAATCGCGCATCTGGCGGGCAAGGACCTCATAGGCCTCTCGGGAGGAGAGAAGCAGCGCGTCGCCATAGCCTCGACGCTCGTCTACGACACCCAGGTGATTTTCTTCGACGAGCCGTCCGCTAGCCTCGACCACGAAGGGATAGAGGACTTTCGCCGAATCCTCGCCGATTTGAAGGCTCTCGGCAAGACCGTCGTCATCGCCGAGCACAGGCTTTACTTTCTGGCGGATCTCTACGACAGGCTCCACGTCATGGCGGGCGGCCAAATCGTCGATTCGTTCGCAGCGGGTCGGCTTCGTGCTGAGGATTGCGCGCGCTATGGGCTTCGTGCACTTGATTTGCACGGCTTGAATCCGGAAAACCACCGTCAGCTTGGGGCAGAGACTGCCTCAATGAAGGGCGTTTCGGTCTCCGCAGGCGGGCGAGCCCTGATCGGGCCCTTGACGCTCTCTTTGCGAGAGGGCGAGGTTATGGGCGTCCTTGGGGCAAACGGAGTCGGAAAGAGTACGCTCGCCCGGGCGATGTGCGGCCTTGCCGGCGGTCGACAGGCCTTCTCGTGGGGAGTTCGGCCTCGGCAGAGGCTTCGCCGCTCGTACTACATGATGCAAGACGTCGATTACCAGTTGTTCTTCGACACGGTGGAAAACGAAATCCTGACCGACCAGAAGAACATCGACAACGGCCGTCTCGATGAGGTGGCGCGTATCGTCAGGGCCATCGACCTATGGGACAAGAGGACCGAGCATCCGCAAAACCTATCAGGGGGCCAGAAGCAGCGTTTGGCGCTGGCTTGCGCCTTTCTGAGCAGCAAGGAGATCGTCGTTCTGGATGAGCCGACATCGGGCCTCGACTTCATGCACATGGCGAGGATTGCCGGGCTCATCGAGGAGCTTGCCGAAGGCCGTCCCGTAGCTGTTATCACCCATGACCTTGAGTTCTTGTTCAAGGTCTGTACTTCGGCTCTGATGGTGGGGCGAGACGGCTGCGAGAAGGTCGACCTGCGGGCGCCCGGATCCAGCAAAAGCGTCCTTAGGTTCATGGGGTGCGTTCGTTAGTTGTCTTCACTCGACGTAGCGGAAGCCGATTCCACGTCCCTTCCCGGATGGCAGAAGAGGCGTGCCGCATGGAGCAGTGCATCTACGGATTCTTTCGAGAACCCCTCCTCCTGCCTGGAGCGGATCGAGGATTCTCTTCGATGAGGGATCGGCATCGCCAATCGGCCGGCCCCATCGTCTTTGCCGATGCGGGGTCGGCTCGTGCGGCGGACTGTTCGCGAAGCCGTGTCGCCTGCAGGGACTAGGCGAACGAGAGGATGATTTGAATGAGGGATGAAGCCGATGCGAGCTGCGGCTCACGGAGCAGGGCGACAACCAAGTCGTCCGAAGACTACCTCGAGGCCATCCTCGTGATCCGCCGCCTGCGCGGGTCGTGCCGCAACGTGGACATCGCCGAGCGCCTGGGCTTCTCGAAGGCGAGCGTCACCAAGGCGCTCGGCAACCTGGCTCGTAAGGGCCTTGTCGAGGTGGTCGATCACGACGTTCGCTTGACCGCAGCTGGAAAGCACCTTGCCGAGGAGACGCTATCTAAACACCGCTTCTTCGAGCGTCTGCTCGCCAACGCCGGGGTGAATGCGGAAGTTGCCTCCAAAGAGGCATGCCGCATGGAGCACTGCATCTCCACGGATTCTTTCGAGAAGCTCTCCTCCCACCTAGGGCGGATTCAGGATTCCCTTCGATAAGGGATCAGCATCACCAAGCGACCGGCCTCATCGCCTTTGACAATGCTGTGCCGGCTCATATTCCAAAATAGCCACGATTCGTCTGGCGAGTTCCCCTACCAGCAAAGCGGCCCTCCGAATTGGACGGGGCCGCTTTGCTATGCCGTTCTCTTCTTCCTTGTCAGGTCCCCACCTCATCATCTCGATTATCTGCGGCCAAGGCCTTCAAGTTGCAGGACGCATCCCGAAAATCAAGGCACATAAAGCAAAACTACTACCTGGGTGGCGCTTGCGGCGGATTGCGCAGATTTCGTCAACGAATGACATGCAGGGACTTAGCGGGACAAGCCCGCTTTTACCGTTTTGACCCCACTCGACTCCGGCTCGAACATGACCGAAAGGACTTTATTGGAGCTATCGGTGCTCGAAACGCTTTAAGAGCGCCTTGTGGAGACGAAAGGAAACCCATGGACGTATCGGAAGACGGCATCAGAGGCCTTCGGCGATTCGGAGGATCGAGCCGATCGCTGTCCGACCTCGTTGATGCGGAGGAAGTGTCCCGGCATCTCGGAATAACGCCCAGAAGGGTGCTGTCGATGGCCCGCAAGGGCTCGATTCCCTGCGTGAGGCTCAGCGCGAAGACCATTCGCTTCGATATCGAAGCTGTCGACCGGGCCCTTGGAAGGCGGTAGGCATGCTGACGGCGCTCTTGCGCGCGCTGCCGCGTTCCGCCGCCTTCGGAAGGAGCACTCGACATGATTTCTGATAGAAAAGCATCTGGCGTCTTCGTCAAGACGCCCGTCCTTGTCCAGGACACGTATTCGGTCGAGGAGATTGCAATTCTGTTCCGCGTAAGCCGAAACAGCGTCTACGAGTGGCACAAGCGCGAGGACGACCCCCTGCCTTTGAGGCGCATGAACGGCAAGAAGCGCGGGTTCTTCGCCTATCGCGACGAGCTCCTCGAGTGGAGCAAGCGCAATGCGGTCTAGGGACGCGGGGAACGACCGGCATGGCGGAGCGTAGCGACGAGGCTTTCATCATCGTAAGGGAGTTCATGACGAGGGGGCTCGGCCTCACAGGCCTCCCCCTCCTTGTGTACGCCCGGATCTACGGCTTCTGCGAAAGCGGATCCCCCTACTTCGAGAGCAAGGCGCATCTGGGCAAGATTCTCGGAGTCGACACGCGAAGCGTTGTCCGAGCGGTGAGGAAGCTCGAGGAGGCGGGCCTTGTGTTCGAGGTAGGCCGCCAAGAGCTTTCCAAAGGGAGGGAGACGAAGGTCTACCGCATAGACTTCGAGGCGGCCCGAAGGGCGAAGGGGGCAATCGAGGGGGCCGGCCAGTCGACGCATGGCGAAATGCCATCGGATGACCGCGGGCCGCGCCCGTGCCGCCTTCTGCATGACCAGACGCCATGCCGACCCCTGACGCCTTGCCAGCTAATAACAAAGACGGAAAACAAAGATTACAGATAGGACGTGCCATGGGCGAATCGAAGCCGACGCATTCGGAGGCTTGCTGCGAATACTGCGGTCGCCCCCTCGCCCCGTGCGTGGTCGAGTTCGGCGGCAGACGAATCGTCGCGGGGTTCCGCGAATGCGACTGCGAGGGCGCGCGCAGACAAAAGGCGCGAGTGGAGAAGGCTGAGGCTGCAAAGAGGGAGGCGCGCCTGTCCGAGAGCCGCAAGCGCGCGGGTATCCCGAAGCGATTCCTCAATGCGACCGTCCAGCACCAGAGCCTCCTTGACTACCTCGAGTCGTTCGAGGGCAGCGCAGGGCAGGGTCTCTACATATACGGATCGGTCGGAAGAGGGAAAAGCTATTCGGCGGCAGCCTTGGCGAACGCCTTCGTGGATGCGGGCTACCGCACGGTATTCACGACGGCATCGGCGATGCTCGAGAGGATCAAGGCTAGCTTTTCGGGGAGAGGAGAGACCGAGACGGTCGTATCGAGGTACACCGCCTGCGATGTCCTCGTCATCGACGACCTCGGCAAAGAGGATGCCAAGGAGTGGTCCTCGAACATGATGTTCCTTGTGATAAACGCCCGATACGAAAACATGAGGCCGACCATCTTCACCTCGAACTACTCGCCCCAGGCGCTATCGAAAAGGCTTGGAAGGAAGGGAGAGACGGAGACCGCCGAGGCTATCGCGAGCCGGCTCTCGGAGACCACCATCCCCATCCACCTCACGGGGCCGGATATGAGGATTGCGTCAAGGATGTGACCGACGGGACTTGCCGGGACGACGGCGCCTTCTCCCGCCGACGCCATCGGCGAGTCTGTGAGTAAATCGCGACAAGAATCGAGGGCAGTCGGCGTGCGGATGGCAGCCGACTCCGGAAGGCGATGGAGGAACGATGACGGGCAGGTTGAAGGAAGCCGACGAGAGAACCAAGCGGGAGCTCACCGACAAATGCCAGGAGAACGGCTGGCTCAGGCGGGGCGGATACCCCTGGCAAGACGACCCCTACCTCGAGGAATACCCCTACGAGTTCGCGAAGGCCGGCAGCGTGGAAGAGCTGCGCGGATTCTTCACGCACGGCAACTGGGCGCTCCGCCAGGGGATCGTGTACGAGGACCTGGCGTTCGTGCAGCAGGTGGACGGCGGCGACGAGTGGTGGACGCTGAAGCGCGACGGCTCCGGCTGGCTCGCCTTCGAGAGTTGGTCCTTCGGCCGCATCGTGCAGGAGCCCGAGAGGTTCTCACATGCGATAGAGTGCATGCATCGCGCAACTCCAGAGCAGTGCAAGCGCCTCGAGTACATGGAGGCGGCTCCGAGCATCGAGGACACGGCGAGACGCGCACGAGATTCCATCCAACAACTGAACAAGGCTGCGAAGGCTCCCACGCGCGGCGCGCGGGCGGAGGTTCGCTGAAACATTTGCTGAAGGCGGGTTCATCCCGCCTTCTCTGTTTTCCGAAGACGACTGGGACAGTTTGTCCCACAAGAGCGAAAGGAAGAAAGCCATGACAAACGACTTCGGCGATGACTCCGGCGAGAAGCTCGTCGACTGGATGATCCGCATAGGCCAGGACGCCGGCGAGGCGGCCATGATGGCAAGCGGCGAGCGGCTCGCCACGGCGTTCAAGCACGCCCGTGGCGATGACGCGATCGAAGACGGAGCGAAGGGCGATCGCGACGTGGCCGAGTGGGCGAAGCTCGACCTGTCCGAGTTCGCGAGCCTGCCCGAGTACGAGACCATCCGCCAGATTATCGACGAGAAGCTCTCGCGCGAGGGTGTCCGCCACGAGTTCGCCCCCATGCCCGAAGGCGAGCACCTCGTCTTCATGGTCGAGGACGCGCCCGCGGTCAACGAGGTCTTCAAGGAGCTCGAGAAGACCACGAGCGCGTCGACCCGGCGTGCGGAGAAGGAGCTCTCGCAAATGTGCGAGCGCATCAAGGGCGAGCCCATCGCGGAGAAGGCCGCGCACGCCAGGGAAGCGTCGTCCCGACTGGAGGCCGCCAAGGGCAAGTCGCGCGAGATATCGCGCGGCGTCGAGACGAGGGCGAAATGAGGCCGATTGCGCAGGCGCTCGCGGTGAGCGCCGCCAGCGCCGCATGCTTCTGTGCCGGAGACGCGCTCGCATCTGCGGCTGCCGCATCGGGGTTTCCGGCGTGCAACGCCCTCGTTCTGCTCTCTGCGGTTCCCGCTACTGGGATCACGGCAGAGCCGATGGCGATTGCCGTTGGCCTCATGGCCGCATGCATCCCCTGGGCGGTCTGGGCGCGCAACCTCGTGCGCGCGGGCACGTGCCGCCAGGGAGAGGAGCACGGCTCCGCCCGCTGGGGAACCCTCAAGGAGGGACGAGCGTTCATGGACAGGAAAGACAAGGCGAACAACATCCTGCTCTCGAGGGACTTCGCGCTCGCGCTCAAGCCGAAGCGTTTCGACCTCAAACACGACCGCAACCGAAACGTCTGCGTCCTAGGAGGGCCGGGCTCCGGCAAGACGCGCTACTACGTCAAGCCCAACCTCATGCAGGCAAACGCCGACTTCCTCGTCACCGACCCCAAGGGGACCCTTCTCGGCGATGTGGGCTGGATGCTCGAGGGCGCAGGATACGACATACGCACCTTCGACACGACCGACTTCTCCCGCTCGATGCACTACAACCCGCTTTCCTACGTGAAGGACCAGGCCGACATCCTCGTGTTCGTCGAGTGCCTGATAAAGAACACCACGCCCGACGACCGCAAGGGGTCCGACCCCTTCTGGGAGAACTCCGAGCGCCTGCTCTACACGGCGCTGGTGGCCTACCTCGTCTACCACGCCCGTCCCGAGGAGCGAAACCTCAACTCCCTCATGCTGCTCTTGAGCCTTGCCGAGGCGCGCGAGGAGGACGAGTCCTACATGAGCCCGCTCGACCTCATATTCGAGGAGCTCGAGACGGGGATGCGCTTCATGGAGCGAGGCCGTGCGCCCGAAGCGCGGGGCGAGCGTCCCTTCGACGACGGGGATGACTGGGGATGGGTCCGCGTGGGCGAGCCCCACGACGCCAACGACGACTTCGCGCTGTCGAACTACCGAGCCTTCAAGGTGGCTGCTGGAAAGACGCTGAAATCGATCATCATCAGCTGCAACGTGCGCCTGAAGCCGCTGTCGGTCGACGCGGTGTCGGCGCTCGTCGCCTACGACGAGATGGCGCTCGACTCGCTCGGGTCGGGAGAGGGCAGGCACGCGATCTTCGCGAGCATGTCGGACTCCGACTCGACCTTCGACTTCCTCTTCGCGCTTCTCATGTGGCAGGCCACGAGCGTGCTCTACAAGACGGCGCTCGCGCGCTTCGGAGGCGCGCTCAAGCGCCCAGTGCACTTCCTGCTCGACGAGTTCGGCAACATCGGCACGGTGCCCGACTTCGAGCGCGTCATCGCCACGGCCCGCTCGCGCAACGTGAGCTTCAGCATCATCCTGCAATCCGCAAGTCAGCTCGAGCGCTCCTACGAGAAGGAGGGCGCGAAGACCATCCTGGACTGCTGCGACACCGTGGTGTTCCTCGGCGGCAAGTCGACCGAGACCAACGAGATGGTCTCCAAGATGATCGGCAAGCAGACCGTGAAGGTGCTCACGGAGAGCGACTCGAGGGGCGCGAACCGCTCCACCACCCAGAACTACAACGTGATCGAACGCGACCTCATGACGCCCGACGAGGTTGGCAGGCTTGCGCGCGACGAGTCGGTCGTGCTCATCAGCGGCACCTACCCGCTGAAGGGCGCGAAGTACCGCATCGAGGAGCATCCCTCCTATCCCGAGGTGGACCCCGGGCATGCGGGCGCGAGGCACGAGGAGCGTTTCGACTTCAAGGAGTACCGGGAAAGGAGAGGCGGTGATGCGCCCATGAGATGAGAGATGGGACGGCGGGAGCCGACACTCCCTTGACAAGCGCGGCGCGGCCAGCTTCCACACAAGCCCGCCGTGCGCCGTCCCGGATGCAAAGGGGCGCGAGATGCGCTCCACGACCAATTGTACCAACCGGGGCGGCCGCCTCAAACCCAACCGTTGCGGCCGCCCACAAGCAAGACATGCAAAGGAGCCAAGATGCTCTCAAACATCATCGGACTCGTCTCCGGCTGCGTCACGTTCCTCGGCGGCTTCCTGGTCGTCTGGGGCGCGGTCTCTCTCGGGCTCGCCATCCGAGAGCAGCAGGGAGGCGCCCAGATCGCCAGCGCGATCTCGACCATCGCTGGCGGGGCGATCATCATCGCCGCCGCCATCTACTTCGGCCAGCTCGACACGTCCTGGCTCCCCGCCTAAGGGAAGGAGGATGTGCAAATGCTATCCGTAAGGGTCCAGAAGGACATCGGCGAGTACACCGAGAAGATCGTGGGCAAGCTCTCCGCGCGCACGCTCGCGTGCCTCGCAGGCGGACTCGCCTCCGCCGTCGGAGCCGCGGCGCTCTGCCAGTTCGCCCTCGGCATCGAGGTGCGCGACGCCGCCCTGCCGGTCATGTGCGCGTCGCTGCCGTTCTGGCTCGCGGGGTTCTGGCGGCCCCATCACATGAAATTTGAGAAGTTCGTCCCGCTCTGGCTCGACTTCAAGCTCGAGGACCAGAGGATCCTCTACCGCTCCACCCCCGTGCTCGAGGGCGCGCAGACCTCTCCCGTGCCGGGACGCCCTTCGCGAAAGGCCAAGCGCAAGGCGAAGAGGAAGGGGGCGGAGGCGAATGCTGCTGTTCGATAAGACCAATAAGAAACCCAAGGAAAAGGAGGCGGCGGCACGCAAGGGCAGGCTGCCCGTGCGCGGCGCGCATGCCCGCACGACGGGGCTCGAGGAAGAGGAGAAGAAAGTCGAGCAGGCGGCGCGCCGCAAGAGGCGCGCGCGAGCCGAGGCCAAAGACGTCCTTTCCGCAATCGGCTACGACGCCATGTACGCCGACGGGACCGCGCAGGTCGAGGAGGGCCTCTTCAGCCAGACCATCGAGTTCGGGGACATCAGCTACCAGTCCGCGCGCGAGGAGAACCAGCAGTCGGTGTTCGCGGCGATGAGCGAGCTCTACGACTACTTCGGCTCGGAGACCTCCGTGCAGCTCACCATAACCAACACTCCCATACCCGAGCGCGAGATCGGGCGCAAGCGCTTCTTCGAGAAGAGCGACCCGCGCGTCGACGAGTACGTCGAGGAGTACAACCGCATCCTCAACGACAAGATGCGCGAGGGGGTCTCCAACCTCGTGCGCCACCGCTATCTCACCTTCCTCGTGGGGGCAGATGACCTCGACGCCGCCGCGCCCAGGCTCGCCCGAGCCCGCGGCGACTGCATGCAGACGCTCGCCCGCATCCGCTGCGAGGCGCGCATGCTCGACGGGGCAGAGCGCCTCGAGCTCGTCCAGTCACAGCTGCGGCCGAAAGCGGAGTTCACCTTCTCGTGGGACAAACTGTCCCAGCTAAGCGGGCTTCGCACCAAGGACCTCATCGCGCCCTCGGTGCTCGACTTCAAGCCGGACGGGCGCGCCGACTGCTACCGGGCGGACGGCGCCTGGTGCCGCGTGCTGGTCTTCCGCGGATTTGGCAGCGATCTCGAGGACGACTGCATCGCCAACGTCGTAGACCTGCCGATGCCGCTCAACGTCACGCTCCACGTCCATCCCATGGGCAAGGCCGCCGCGGTGGCCTACGTGAAGAAGCGCATCGCCTGGATGGACAAGGAGGTCATCGGCGAGCAGATGAGCGCGGTGAAGAAGGGCTACGACTTCTCCATCCTGCCTCCCGAGCTCTCGCACTCCAAGGAGGAGGCCGAAGAGCTCCTCGACCAGCTCCAGAACAAGAACCAGCGCCTGTTCACCTACACGGGCCTCGTGTTCACCTACGCGGACACGGCAGAGGCCCTCGACCACCAGACCCGCCAGATCATGGCGGCGGCGCGCCAGCGCTCCATCGAGGTGGAGCCGCTTTCGTACCGCCAGCGCCCGGGCATGAACTCCATCCTGCCTTTGGGGCTTAACCACGTGGAGGTGTCGCGCTACATGACGACCGCGCAGGTGGCAATTCAGATGCCCTTCGCCTCCCAGGAGCTCAACCAGGAGGGCGGCGGCTACTACGGGCAGTCCAAGCAGTCGGGCAACCTCGTCATCTGCAACCGCAAGAAGCTCGCGAGCCCCATGGGGTTCGTCTGCGGCAAGCCGGGATCTGGGAAGAGCTTCAGCGTCAAGCGCGAGATCGTGAACACGATACTGGCGTATCCCGACGACGAGGTGATCGTCTTCGACCCGGCGGGCGAGTACGCGCCGGTGGTGGAGCCTGCAGGCGGGACCTGCATACGCTTCTCGCCGGACACCGACACGTTCATGAACCCCTTCGACCTCTCCGACGTCGCCGACAAGGCCAACCAGGCGCAGCTCGCCTTCAAGATCGACGCGATACTCGCGCTCTCGAGCGCGACCATGGCAGAGGGGCGCGAGGGGCTGCCCGAGGCAGACAAGTCGATCATCAGCCGCTGCGTGGAGCTTGCCTACATGCGCTGCGAGGACAAGGGCCGCCTGCCCGTGCTCGGCGACTTCTACGACCTGCTCTTGGAGCAGGAGGAGCCCGAGGCGCGCGACATAGCGCTCCGATACGAGCGCTACGTGAAGGGGGCGCTTTCGTTCTTCAACCACCAGAGCAACGTGGGCTTCACCAACCGCATCACCAACGTCGACTTCAAAGACCTCTCGCAGAACATGAGGGTCTTCGGCATGCTCACGGCGCTGGAGGCGGTGCGCAACCGCATGTACGCGAACTTCGAGCGCGGCGTGACCACCTGGCTCTACATCGACGAGGTGCAGAGCCTCTTCGGGCACCCGGCGATCATCAGCTACTTCTCTAAGTTCTGGGCAGAGGGGCGCAAGTTCAACCTCATCTGCACGGGCATCACCCAGAACTCTACCTACATGCTCGAGCACGAGGACGCCCGCAACATGGTGCTGAACTCGGACTTCGTGCTCCTGCACAAGCAGAGCCATCTCGACCGCAAGAGCTGGGTCGACCTGCTGGCCCTCTCGGCCCAGGAGGAAGGCTACATCGACGACTCCATCAAGGCCGGCGAGGGCCTCCTGGTGGCGGGAGGCGTGCGCGTCCCCCTCAAGGACGACTTCCCGAAGGGCGCGCTCTACGACCTGTTCAACACCAAGCCCGAGGAGATCGCCCAGATAAAGCGCGCCCAGGCGTTCGCGCGGGCCCGGGAGGGCGGCGATGCCTGAGAGCGCGGCGACATACTCAGACGGATCAGCGCATCTCGAGGCGACAAGCCGCGAGCAGGCGCGCGCTCTCGGCGCAGACGATAGACAAGACGCCTTCTCGGCGGGGATCGTCAAGGGTTCGGCCGAGCGCTCAGGCGAGGCACTCTCCCGTCATGACGGTCCTTCGGGGCGGGGCAGGGCGGACTTCGCCGAACCCTCCCCTGTCGGTGCGGGCAGGCCGAAGGTGAAATCCCGCCTCGCCGCCCAGGCCAAGGGAAACCTCAAGCGCGCAATCGCCGATGCCGCCACATCCGAGGCAGACGACTCCGAGGAGCTCTCCGGCGTCGAGCGGGCGAGCAGCACCGTCCGAGGCGCACGCTCCGTCATCTCGCGGCATTTCGCCTCCAAGAAGGCTTCTGCCGCCTCGAAGGCGAAAGGCCCTCTGAAGGGGGCCACAAGGCACGCCAGGCTCGGAGCCTTCGGGCACAGCGCTGTTGCGAAGGCACGGCATACAGCCGCCAGCCAGGCGTCTGCCGGAGCCGCGAAGGCTGCGGCAGATGCCGGCGGCAAGGGGGCGGTCGTGGGCGCGGTCTCTTCGATCGCCGTCCCCGTGGCGGGCGTGTTCGCGGCGATCATGGCGTTTCTGCTCGCCGTGCTCGCGGTCTCCCAGATCGTGAGCGCCCTTTTCGGTTTCTGGGAGAACGAGGCGTCCAAAGCCTCCCTCGAGGGGCTGCCGCCCTACATCACCTACGAGATGGTCGAGGAGGCGCTCGCGTGCCAGGAGGAATACGGGCATCCAGCGGGGTGCACGATCGCGCAGATCATCGTCGAGTCGGGGCAGGGCGACCACCTCTCAGGGCTCGCCACGCAGGACCACAACCTGTTCGGCATGAAGTGGTCGAGCTCATATGCGCTGTGCGAGGAGGTCGCGGGGAAGAGCTCATGGAAGACCGGCGAGGAGTACAAGGCTGACGCTTTCGTAACCAACGACGGCAAGACCTATGTCTGCGTAGAGGATCATACGGCTTCGGCCGCATTCGCTACGGACGCCGCGAAATGGGAGGAGATCGTATAGCATGGAAA
>OGTB01001212.1_pt1 | contig 17974 bp, 16 predicted proteins | sample 1553611 | NCBI WGS metagenome assembly OGTB01 (sample SAMEA2580032, study PRJEB22360) | human gut metagenome | biome: human gut; feature: human-associated habitat; material: faeces | place: Denmark | collected 2008/2010 | reverse complement strand
TTGTATAAGCGATTTTTAACTGGTTCAACATGGAAACCTCCCTCTGAATGTGAATCTTGGATGCATAAGCCATGTGTGCACGTCATGGCAGCGTCCTCATATGATGATTAATGCTTCATCTGGCCTTATGATAGTTATAAATGGGAATTGATTCCAATACCATTTTAGAAACCGATTAGATAAAAATGAGTAACTATCACAATATGGTTAATAAAATACATGGAAATGTATAGCTAACAAAAATGTTATAAGATGTAATGATGTGGTAAACCTATATACAAATAGATACCAATCGTGGGTGAAATACTCAGGATATAGAGCAGATAATATAAATAAACCCTTGGATTATCGATAAATACGAAGAAAACGGGAAATGATGGATGCAAGGCGAAGAGAAGAAATCATGGACATAAATGCGGGAAGTGTAAAATATAATGGTGGATATCGGAGATAATTCTGTAATGAAATGCATAAAATCTTGTTAATACTACGTTAAGAATCAAAAACTTATCAATATGCGCTATAAGTCATTACTGAAACGTTATAGAATTCAGGGAAAGAATTTTTACCAAGGACAAATACAGATCTGAACACAAAAACAGCCCTTCAATATGTATTGAAGAGCTGTTGAGAACAAAATTTATATAGGATCCGTCATCCTTGTCAGAGCAATAAAAAAGACCTCCAGTCGGCCTGGAGGTCTTTTTTGCATGGGGAATGTTTTATTGGCATTATCCCTGACAAATTCCCAGAAGTGATCGACGATGTATTCACGCAGGAGAACGGCACTCAGTGATAGCTTGGAGTCCGTTTTCCAGGAGATGTTCAGATCACGGTGACATTCCTGATCACCAACCGGGAGTGCGACATTATGAATTTGTGCATTATGCCATGTCATTTGCGGGACAAGCGCACTGCCTAGACCTGCCCTGATAAATTCACCAACTGTATCAGGGTTGTCACTTTCGAGAATGACCTTTGGGGTAAATCCAGCTTTCTTGCAATAGGCCTCAACCGTTTTCCTAAGGAGAAATCCCTTAGGAGGCATAATAAAATCCATATCAGAAAGATCATGGAGATTCACATAAGGAAGATGGGCATAAGGAGTTCCTGTTGGGAAAACCATAACAAGGTTCTCACGGAACAAAGTGATTGTATGGTCATTATCAATATGTTTCAGGCTTGAGAATAAAGTCAGGTCAGTTTTCGAAGCATTGGCCGAATCACTGTTTTGCGGGACAATTTCTAAAATGGTTTCGGGATACTCTTCCTTGAATTTCATTAGAAAAGCCGGAATTAACCTGCTTGATGACATGATAGCAAGCTTTACAGTGAGCTGCTGAAGATCTCTGGAATCCTGCAGTTCCTGACGGAGGTCGTCGAGTGATCCCAAAATCTTATTAGTGTATTTAAGCAGGATGTGTCCGTCTCGCGTCAGATGAATGTTGCGGCCCTGATGGGTAAAAAGCGAGACATCCAGTTCTTCTTCCATGCTGCGGATTGTTCTGGACAGCGCCGGCTGAGCGATATGGAGAGCTTCGGCAGCTTTTGTCAGATGTTCCAGTTCAGCCACTTTCTGAAAATACATAAGAGAGGTAAAGTTTATTTTCATCTTGAGCCTCGTATGATTTTAGATTTACCGGTTCTGCGTCCTGAAAACAGGTCCCAATCCGGATCAATCAGCAAATATCGTGCAAATCAAAAGAATAGATACAGACTGGAGTGAATCCATTGCTGAATCATTTTCGATTAAAATAGATTTATTTGACTGTATTATATCATAAGAGGTATGAATCAATGGAAAACACCTTTTGATAATAGTTCAAAAAATAACAAGCCTTTACAAAAAAAGTGGAACTTATGCAATTCTTCTATTAAGACTGGGCGAATAGCATCGTACTTTCCCTCTGTCATCTGCAGCAGATATATTATTGAGTTATAAACTGTCATAGAAAAATACTTCTTTGGATACTGCCAAAGGAGTCCATAAATGAATGATGAGGATATGCTTATATAGAATGGAGATCATTCCACTATGGAGAAGTGCCTGCCTCAGCAGGGCCTCCAGGAGGCGGAGAAAGGCCTCAAGACCACCCTTTTTAAGTATACTGCAAAGCAAAGCCATCTTTTTTATTTTGGGCGCATACTCCTTCATCCTATCCCATATGGCTTCATACGGGATTTTTTGAATTGACGAGAAGTATCTAAAAGACTTACAGAAGATTTACAGAACGACATATAGAAAAATTTGCTTTTTTCTTGGTATAGCGATATACTATATACAGGTATTAAAAAAAACAATAAATAAATTTTTGCAGGAAGATCTGCATATAACAGGAAGGAGGGAAAGACGATGAGAATTGAAGACTTGATGGATCTTGAGATGTACGGAAGCATGTATATCCTTTTTGCCATGGCTTCTTTCTATGTAGAAGGAGCCAATCTTCTGGTACCGTCCAGAGTGAACTTCAACTTCAAAAGAGTTCTTTCGCCTTTCACATCCTTCTTTAAAGGATTCATCGGCGCAGGGGGATGGGCTGCTATGGCCCTCAGGTCCTCCGGACTTGAAGGAAAACGGGAACAACTGAATGACGGGGCATCCGGCTTTTTACGGTGCCCGGTTTCCTTTCATGATTTCGCGTGGAAGGGAACTCCGCGCGGCGAGTGGATCTAAGCGCTTTCTTTTGTCGACCAGTAAAAGAAAGGCTTATGTTTAAATCATCCATAAAATATCTGATGAATCAGACGCTGCGAGGCGTCTTTTTTGATGGAATTTTCTGGAGAGTGAGAACATGTTTTTCGTGAAAAACGATATAAAAAAATTATTGTCAGTGATGATACCGATCCTGGTCGCTCAGGTATCTACGGCAGGCATTACCTTTATCAATACAACGATGGCAGGTCACGCAGGTGCGGATGATCTGGCCGGAGTTTCTGTCGGAGCCGGTCTTTTCTATCCGATCCTGGCTTCCATTATCGGCCTTCTGATGGCTGGCACGCCTATGATGGCACAGCTTCTCGGACAGAAGAAGAAGGAAGATCTTCCTCTGATAGTCCGTACAGGCCTTATGATCGGACTTTTCATTTCCGCCGTCTTTGCAGCAGGCTACTTCCTTTTCGTCGACAACCTGATGGAATACCTTGCTCTTGAACCGGCCGTTGAACATATTGCCCGCGGCTACCTGCTTTCTATGGTGGGTGTCGTGACTTTCGTGACATTGATCATTCCACTTCGCTGCCTGACAGACACGGCAGGATCCACGTCTGTTTCCATGAAGCTCTTCCTCATTGCTCCGCCAGTGAATGCGGTGCTTGATTATCTCTTCATTTACGGACACTTCGGATTCCCGAGACTTGGCGGTATCGGCGCAGGCGTTGCTACGATGATTACGTACGGATGCCTTCTCGCACTCTTCCTTGCAGTGATTCTTACCACGAAGGAATTTATGGGAAAGAATATTTTCTCTTCCTTTAAGATCCGCAGAGCAGACCTGAAGGAATACCTGGTCGTCGGTGTTCCAAGCGGCATGTCCATTTTCATGGAAATGAGCCTTTTCAGCCTGATCATCGTGTTCCTTGCCAGGTACGGCACGGATACGCTGGCGGCTTACCAGATTGCGGACAACTTCGCAAGTCTCGTGTACATGCTTCCAGTCAGCTGCTCCATGGCGCTGACAATCCTGATTGCAACAGCAGCAGGTGCAGGGGATATTTCCCTGGCACGCCGTTATAAAAAAGCCGGTTTCATCACAGCGATGGCTGGCGCTCTTATGACCGTTTCCTTTACGCTCTTCTTCCGTCATTCCATCGGAATGGTATACACGGATGATGCAGCTGTCGCAGCCATTGCAGCACAGTTCCTGATCTACAGCGCCGGATGGCAGCTCTTCGACGCGATTTCCACTCCGATTCAGGGAATTCTTCGCGGATTGAAAGATACACGCGTATCCTTCGTCCTCATGGTTGCCGCTTACTGGGGCGGATGCTTCCCAATGAGCATCCTTCTGGACAGCGTGACGGATCTTGGCGCAGCTTCTTACTGGCTCGGCCTTGATTTCGGCGTAGGATGCTCGGCGCTCCTCATGGTTCTCAGACTGTTCTATGTCGAAAGAGTCATGGACGGAAGACCCGTACCGGTCATCGACAATATCCTGGCATTTTTCAAACTCAAGACAGCAGCTTCCGGCATGCCTGCTTATGCAGCCGCTTTTTCCGGGGAAGATCATTCTATCCGCGCTGTTGTTGAAATGAACATAAAACAGGCAGAAAAATTAATCGCTTTTATGACGGAAATGGAAGAGAAACTTTCCGTTCTCATCCAGAACGTCAAGGAAGCAGAAGTAGATATCTTTACTGAAACACGGAGGGTCCTTCCGATCAGAAAGGCTCTTCTGACGGATATTCATTTATCCATACTAGGCCATGCGACGAGGGCCTACGTGCCTTAGGGTTATCTATAAGAGGCGGATACTGGAAACACATCCTCGTCAGCCTGAATGACACAGGGCGGTGCTAACAGCACCGCCTTTTTGCATGCCCTTTGCCTTGAATCATACGGAGCTCTAAAAACGTGAGTTTAGTGATAGAATCTGAAAACTGTACAAGATATAAGACAAATAATTAGATAGTGAACAAGTTGTATTATATCTAAAATCCTTCTATAATAGAGGAAAGTGAAATTTTTCTGTATAGAGGATGGGATAGATATGAAGAAATACTGGATAGGAGCGGCAGCCCTGCTGCTTGCCGCCGGACTCACCTTGTCAGGCTGCGGGAATGACAGCGGCAGGGAAACGGGCAAGATTCATGCAGTGACGCATGCGAACTGGAAGCCGTTCGAATATATGAAGGATGGGAAGATTACAGGCTTTGATGCGGTGTTTCTCGAAGAAGCAGCCAAACGTGCAGGCCTTTCGGCAGAGCTTGGCGATGCAGGATGGGAAGCTCTTTTTGAGCAGATCCGTTCCCATCAGGCAGATCTTGCCATTTCCGGAATCACGATTACAAAGGAAAGGGAGGCATCGTATCTTTTCTCGAAGCCTTACTTCATTTCCCGTCAGGCCATCCTAACAAGGCCGGACAAGGATATCCGAAGTGCTGAGGATTTGAAGCGCTCTGACATAGAAGCCATTGCTGTCCAGAATGGATCGACAGGACAGGAAGCTCTTGAGAAACTTCTCGGCAAGAATGCTCCTGTCATTAAAAAGACACCCATGTCCATCCAGATGCTGATCGGAGGGCAGGCAGATGCCATAGTAGGGGATGAAACATCCCTGAAATCCATCCAGGCGCAGTATCCGGACCAGCACCTTGTGATTGTTTATGATGATCAGGCGTTCAAGCCGGAATACTTTGGCATTCTTTATGCTAAGGACAATACGGCGCTTAAGGAAAAGCTGGACAAGGCCATTTCTTCCATGGTGGAAGACGGAACGTACTCGCGCCTCTATGAGGAATGGTTCAAGACAAAGCCGGACGAGAAGGTCCTGGCAAGTTTGAAGAAGTAAGGAAGCGGTATGATGTTTGATTTCAATTGGAACATCCTTGAAGCATATGTTCCTTTCTTCATATCAGGGACAAAGCTGACGATCGAACTCTCCGTCACCGCATCACTGGCGGGATTCTTCCTCGGTCTCTTCCTGGCAGTCCTCCGGGTATCGGGGAGGAAATTCCTCTCCCTTCCCGCGGCCTGTTTCATGGAGTGCATTCGCGGCACGCCTCTTCTGCTGCAGCTTCTTGTCGTATACTTCGGAATTATTCCTCTGCTCATGAGGAAACCGGACGGGACGCTGGCGGCAATGCTGGCGCTTTCCATCAATGCGGGGGCTTATATCGCTGAGACAATCCGGGGCGGCATCCTCGCTGTCGATGAAGGGCAGGAGGAAGCGGCAAGGGCGCTGGGGCTTTCGCACTGGCAGTGCCTTCGCTATGTCGTTCTTCCGCAGGCTGTTCGTTCCGTCCTTCCGGCGCTTGGAAATTCCTTTGTCAGTCTCATCAAGGACTCTTCACTGGCTTCCGTCATTGCCGCGCCCGAGCTCATGTACTGGGCCAATGCAGCCAATGCGGAATACTACCGCGTCTGGGAGACCTTCATCACGACAGGCCTGATTTACCTCATTCTGACCGTGACGACCGGCCGCCTGCTTGCCCGTCTTGAAAGGAAGAGGGCGTAGGAAACCATAGGAAATCTGCCGCTTCATCTTATCGAAGTTTTTTGTATTCTTATGCCCGTTTTGATGGGATTTCACGTCTCACGAAAGGGGCTTTTCGTGATATACTAATGGGTGTGGCGATAGCAATTTACATAAGATATTTATGTTTCTGTCAATAACAAGGGAGCCTGAAAATGCATAACGAACAACAAGTGACCCCTCATATTTACTGGGTGGGCGGCAACGACTTCAATTCCCCCAGATTTGAAAATCTGATTCCTCTGAAATCCGGGGTGACATATAACAGTTATTTCATCGACGACGAAAAGACAGCTGTCATCGATACGACAGATACCGTAATCCGTGATCTTTTCATCGGCAATGTCAGCCATCTGCTTCACGGCCGCAAGCTGGATTACATCGTGGTCAACCATATGGAACCCGATCACAGCGGGTCCCTTCTGGCGCTTGCCATGGCATACCCAGAAGCAAAGATCGTGGCTTCGGCGCAGGCACTCAAGATGCTTGGACAGTACTTCCAGGTATCCATGCCTGAAAGATACATTACATCCGACGAAAAGCTCGTCATCGATCTTGGCATGCACAAGCTGCGTTTCCTCAAGGCTCCGATGGTTCACTGGCCGGAAGTCACCTTCACGTATGATGAAACAGAGAAGGTCCTTTTCACCGCAGATGGATTCGGCACATTCGGTATCCTGAATGGTTCCATTTTCGCTGACGACGTGGATTACAAAGAAGAATACCTGGGCGAATGCCGCAAGTATTATGCCAATATTGTTGCCCGCTTCGGCCCGCAGGTCCTCTCAGCCCTGAAGAAAGTGGATGCGCTTGATGTCCGTTATATCTGCTCGCTCCATGGCCCGGTCATCCGCAGGAAGGAAGACATAGATTTCCTGATCGGGGAATACAAGAAATGGGCTTCCTGGACGCCGGATTACCAGTCAGTCAACATTTTCATCGCTTCTGCTTATGGCAATACGGCTATGGCGGCTGAAGTCCTTGCGGCCAAGCTTGCCAAGCGCGGCATCAGGAACCTGAAGATGGTGGACGTCTGCACGGTCTCCCTTGCTGATTCATTTACAGAAATTCTCCGCAGAAGCCACATCGTTCTTGCCGCTTCGACAATGAATATGACAGTCAATCCCCTGATGAGCGCATTCCTTGCCATCTGCACGGAAATGAATGTCACGAACAGAAAGGTTTCCATCATCGGGAACAGCAGCTGGACACCGAATGTCAGCGGCCAGCTGATGAAGGATGTCGTATCGAAGTGGAAGAACTGCGAATTGCTGGGGGATCCGGTTCATATCGTCTCCTCCATGCATGATGATGATGCAGATATTGAAAAACTGGCAGATATCATTGCAGAAGACATACTTAAGGAAAAATAACAGAAAAGAAGGTTAAAGAATGAAAAAATGGATGATGGCTCTGGCTGCGACTTGCGCCGCGGCTGTCATGGTGCTGTCTGGATGCGGAAATACGCCTTCCGTTCATGTGACAAAAGCGGCCATCAGTACAGAACCTTTTACATTGGAAACAAAAGCGGCTCCGGAAGCCCTTCATACGGCGCCTGTCATTCCTTCCGTATCAGGCGGCCTGATTTCAAACCCGCCGGATATCGGAGCGACAGTCAAGGCAGGCGATGTCCTCTTCAAGATCGACGCATCACAGTATGAAGCGCAGGCATCGGCCCTGCAGCAGAAAATCGCAGAATCTTCTGCCCAGGCAGCGCCTGTCTACAACGGTCCTTCCGTAGATAACAGCCTTGAGGCTTCCCTTTTGAAGCAGGGAATCATCACAAGAGCTGAATATGAAAAAATCAAGGGAAGAAGCATGCCGTCCGGCGGTGCTGTTTCTGGCGGCGGAGCTCCTGATCCCGGACTGATTGCATCACTCCAGACGCTTCAGAAAACGATTGCTTCCTGCACTGTCCGCGCGCCGATCAGCGGCGTCGTCTCCCAGGTTTATCTTGGAGATACGCACATGGCAATGGCAGGGAAACCAGCACTCGTCATCCGTCAGGATTCACCAGTCGTCGCAACGATCGAGCTTCCTGTCCGTCTTGATTCCGTGATGGAAAAGGCAAAGGATGAAAAGACACTGACCGTGTCTATGAGCGATGGCAAGGGTGTATGGTACGGCGAGCTCAAGCAGCAGCCAAATCAGAATGGTGAAAAATATACCACCTATAAGATTCAGGTAGATAATCCGCAGAATGAAATCACAATCGGAAATGAGTATGATATCCGTGTGGAAAGCGGGCAGAATGTTTCCTGCATCATGATTCCGGACTCTGCGATTATCGGAGACAATACGGTTGCCATCGTCAATGATGGAAACCTCGTCGATATCAAGGACGTTTCCATTGCAAGCCGTCAGGGCGGCTATGCGATGATCATGGATGGTTTGTCTGAAGGAGACCGCGTTATTACCGATCCTCCGAAGGGCATTGAAATGGGCATGCAGGTCGATGTGAAATGAAATGGGTAAGAGAAGACTTCCTGGGAGATTCCGTTGAAACGGCAAAGAAGCTCATAGGAGCCGTCCTTGTCCATCGTTCGCCGGATGGGATTACCGCTGGGCGCATCGTGGAATGCGAAGCATACGGCGGTATCTGGCGGGGCCATGAAGATGACGGTGCCCATGCCTTCAAAGGTTTGACGCCAAGAACCCGAGTTATCTTCGGAGAAGGCGGACATGCCTACCTCTACCTCATCTATGGGATGTACACCTGCCTCAATGTGGTGTGCGGCCATGAGGGAGAAGGGACGAGCGTACTTTTAAGAGCACTTGAACCGCTGGATGGAATCGATCTTATGAAGGAAAGACGCCATACAGACAAGATGAAGCTTCTGGCCTCCGGTCCCGGGCGCCTGACGCAGGCAATGGGCCTTAATAAATCCTTCTACGGGACAGACCTTACGGGAGATACCCTTTGGATCGAAAGCAGGAATGACGGGCCGTATCCCGTCAAGCGCAGCAAACGCATCAACATCGATTACGCCAGGTACGGGAAGAGCTTCCCCTGGAGATTCACACTGGAAGGAAGCCCCTTCATTACAAAGAAATAAGGAAACGCCGGAGGCACGAACTTCCGGCGTTTTTTGACGGAAGGCGCTTTATTCCCATTTTTCGTCCTGTTCCTGTATAATATAGAAAATATATGCCTGAAAGGGAGAGATTATGAAATTACTCCGTTTGATTCTGCAGGGATTCAAATCCTTTGCGGATAAGACAACCATAGAATTCGCCGATGGAATGACTGTCATCGTAGGCCCGAACGGCTGCGGGAAAAGCAATATTTCCGACGCTGTGCGCTGGGTGCTCGGGGAACAGAATGTCCGCAATCTGCGCGGACAGAAAAGCGAGGATATCATTTTCGCAGGTTCCGAATCAAGGACGAGGAAGAACGGCGCGGAAGTCACGCTGGTACTGGACAATTCCAACAGGGAGCTGCCGCTCGATACAGCAGAAGTTTCCATCACAAGAAGAATTCTTCGCAATGGGGACAGTGATTTCCAGATCAATAAAAGGAACTGCCGCCTGAAGGATATTCATGAGCTTCTGGCCAACACAGGGCTCGGGAAGGGTTCCCTTGCCATTATCGGGCAGAACAGGGTCGATGAAGTACTGACGGCAAAACCGGAAGAAAGAAGAGCCATTTTTGAAGATGTGGCGGGCATCAGCCTGTACCGCATGAGAAAGAATGAAGGCCTGCAGAAGCTTGTCAAAACGGCGGAAAACATGGACCGTGTCAAGGACATGATGGCGATGCTTGATGAACAGACCGGGCCGATGAAGGAAAAGGCAGAAAAAGCAAAAGCATACAAGGCGCTTGCAGCGGAAAAAAGAGCCGTGCAGGCGACGATGTCTGCCTTAAAGCTTGATTCCATCAAAGAATCCCTCGAAAAGCACAAGGCGGAAACGGAAACTCTTGAGCAGGATAGTGTTAAGTGGAAGGCAGAGCTTACAAAAGCAGCGGCTGCTCTTGCCAAGCTCGAACAGGAAACGCTTCTCCATCAGGAAAAGGTGAAGAAGGCAGGCACGGATTTCGCAGAAGCTAAGGAGAAACTCGATGGTATCCGCGTAGACTACAAGATCAAGGAAGAAGCACTCGAACAGGAGAAAAAAAGAACAGAAGAGCTCAAAGAGGATGAAGAAGATCAGAAAGAAGCCGAAGAAGAACTGATCGAAGAAATCCAGAATGATGAAGAGGAAATGAAGGCAGCCGAAGCCGAAAAGGCAGACTGGCTTGCAAAGCAGAATCAGGCAGAAGCCGAGAAGGAAAAACTGGCCGGAGAGTTGGAAGCATCTGAAAAGGCGTATTCCGAAATCCTGAATTTCAGCCGGCAGAAAATGGCAGAAAAGCAGAAGCTTGAGCAGGGACTGGCGTACCTGGATAATGAGGTCCGCCGTCTTAAGGGAGAATCATCCAGAAGGGAAGAGGCAGCAAAGAGCATCGAGGGCGAACTCCAAAAAACGAATGAGGCGCTCGCAAGCCTGCTCGCAGAAGAAAAAGAGGCCATGGCCCGTCAGGAACAACTGAAGGAAGAGGGTATCCGCGACAGAAAAGCACTCGATAAGGCAAGAAATGAATGCTTCTCCATTGGAAATGAATTGAATGAAGCGGAATCCTCTTTCCGTACCATCCATTCCCACCGCGAGTACCTGGAAAAGGCAGATAAGGAATATGCAAGCTTTTCCAGAACAACGAAGACAGTCATGGAAAACAGGGCCATCTTCGGAGACGCCGTTCATGGCGCTCTTGGCGAATTGATCCATGTCCCGTCAGAATATACAGCTGCTGCAGAAGTGGCTCTGGGAAGCCAGATTTCAAACATTGTCACAGATACGACAAAATCAGCCGGGGACATCATCCGCTGGCTGAAGGAAAAGAACCTTGGCCGTGCGACATTCTATCCGCTTGAATCCATGAAGCCGTCCTCTTATTCCGGAAGAGAACAGGAAGCTTCCAGGGAAGAGGGAATCCTTGGCATTGCCGCTGACCTCTTCGAGACGGACTCCCTGTATCAGGATCTTCTCCACTCCCTTCTGGGAAGGACTCTGATTGCCAAAGATCTTGATGCGGCAAGAAGAGTCTCCAAGAAGTACGGCTACCGCCTGCGCATTGTCACGCTGGACGGTCAGATCGTCAATGCCGGAGGCTCCATGACCGGCGGATCCATGAAGAAGAAGGAAAATACCTACTTCGGAAGAAAAGAAGAAATCAAGGAACTTTACGCAGAAGAAAAGAAGCGCGAAAAGGACCTTGCTGATTTAAGGAAAAGGAAACAGGAAAAGGAAACGGCAAGGGACAGCCTTTCTGAAAAGGTGGCAGGAGAACGCGAATCCTGGCATCAGATGGATCTGGCGCTTGCTTCCCTCAAAGGGCAGAAGGATGGCCTTGAAAAGACCAAGACGGATCAGGAAACCCGCCTGAAAGAAGGAAAAGATGCCCTTGCTTCCATCAGCGAGTCTCTGGAAAAATTCGTTCAGCAGATGACGGAAGGCCGGGAGCTTCTCAAAACGTATGAGGATATTCCTGAACCAGGAAAAGATGAGAAGAGCCTTGCTATCCGCAAACAGATCGATGATAAGGTAGGCGAACTCATTGCCATCCGAGAAGGACTGACGAAGGCAGAAAGCCGTGCATCCTTTGCAAAGCGCATGATGAACGACGCCAAAAAGGCGCAGGAAGACCAGAAGAAAGACAGGGAAGACCTCGAAAATAAAAAGAAAGCCAATGAAGAAGCAAAGAAAAATCTTGCTGAAACACTGGAAAAACTGAATCAGGATTTCGAAGAGGCAAACGGAAAATGGGAGTCCATCCGCACGAAGCAGGAATCTCTGCAGGGCGAGACTGACAGGTATGCAGCGCTTGAACGCGACAGCCAGGCAGCCTGGAGAAAGGCGCAGGAGAAGTCCTCATCTGTTGAAAAGGATCTGGCGGATAAGAAAGCGCGTTTGGAACGGTTCAAGGAAGAAGAGGCTGAAGAGCTGCAAAAAATCAGTGAAGAGGGGATGACCCGTGAAGAAGTGGAAACGCTGAAGCTTCCGGGAACCCTGAATGAAATGAAGAACCGTGACAAGGTGCTCGCGGGAAAGATTGCCGATCTTGGCACGGTCAATCCGGCCGGCGAGGAAGAGTATGAAGAGCATCTGAAAAAGAGAAACTTCTACGAAGAACAGATCAACGACATGAGGGGCGCTGAAGAAGAGCTCCGGACGGTCATCAAGGATATCGATGAGAAGATGGCATCGCAGTTTGACGAAGCCTTCACCAAAGTCAATCAGGAATTCGGGCGCATCATGCAGATCATGTTCCAGGGCGGCAGCGCGAAGCTTGAACTGACCGATCCGGAGCATCCTCTGGAATGCGGCGTGGAAATGTACCTGCAGCTTCCCGGCAAAAAGCGCCAGCCGCTGACGCTGATGTCCGGCGGCGAAAGAGCGCTGACGGTCATTGCGCTCCTGATTTCCTTCATGGCATACAGGCCTGCTCCCTTCTGCTTTGTCGATGAAATCGATGCGGCGCTCGATGATTCCAACGTGGACCGGTACAGCCGCATGATTGCCGAATACAAGAAAAAGACACAGTTCATCGTCATTTCCCACAGGAAGAGAACGATGGAATTTGCTGATACACTGCAGGGCGTCACCATGGGAGAAAAAGGCGTCTCTTCGCTTGTGACGGTCAAAATGAAAGATTACGTGGAATGATGAAATGTTCGGGCGTAATTTTCACGTAAATGATACAATAGCCATATAAGGGTAAGGACTAAAGGAGGGTACAATGGGATTTTTTGATAAAATTCGCAAAGGGCTGACAAAGACAAAAGAGTCTTTGATCAAGAATATAGAGAGCGTTGTCATCGGCTATGCAACGATTGACGAGGACTTCCTGGAAGACCTGGAAATGGTACTTCTTTCCGGGGATATCGGTGTCCGCACGACGGATTTCCTGATGAGGCAGATCCGCCGCGGTGTTACCGAAGGCACGATCCACAATACGAACGAAGTCATGCCTTTCATGGAAAAGACAGTGGAAGAACTTCTGAAGGATGACGAGAAGGATCTGAAGGAAGTGCATCATCCAGAGGTCATTCTGGTCGTAGGCGTCAACGGTGTGGGCAAGACGACGACAATCGGCAAGATGTCGGCCCGCTATCACAAGGAAGGAAAGAAAGTCCTTCTGGCGGCCGATACATTCCGTGCAGCGGCATCCGAACAGCTGACAATCTGGGCAGAACGCACCGGCGCTGACATTGTCAAGCATGCGGAAGGCGCAGATCCTGCGGCCGTTGCTTTTGATGCTGTCTCTGCCGCTAAGGCAAGAGGCGCAGATGTAGTCCTGATAGATACGGCCGGCCGTCTTCAGACAAAGGTCAACCTGATGGAAGAACTGGCAAAGATCAGCCGTGTCGTCAAGAAGGTCATTCCGGATGCTCCGCATCAGACGCTTCTTGTCCTTGATGCAACGACAGGGCAGAATGCTGTCAGCCAGGCAAAAAATTTTGGTGAAATCGTTCCGCTGACAGGCGTCGTCCTGACAAAGCTTGACGGAACAGCCAAGGGCGGCGTCGTCCTTTCCATTTATGAAGAGCTCCATGTCCCGGTCAAATGGATCGGCCTGGGAGAAAGAGAAGACGATCTTGAACGCTTCAATGCGAAGGACTTTGCAAAGGCCCTTTTTGAAACAACCGATCATGCTTCCGGAGAAAGCACAAAGGTATAACCGGGCAGATCCGGCCTGCACATGATTTCCAAAGAGTTTTCATACTTTTATTGATCTGAAAAAGAGGCGCATTTTTATGGTAAGTCTGGCAGCACCCCATGCGAAGGGGAAGAAATCCAATGATGTGATTTTCGGCGCATCCGCTGCAGCGAAAGCGGATATTCAGAAAATCGGGGCTGAGCATGTCGTCAATGCGACGATCGGCACGATTCTGGATGACGATGAAAAAATCGTCTGCCTGCCTGTTGTGGAAAGAGTTTTCAAATCCCTGCCGATGGCAGATATTATTTCCTATGCACCGATCGCAGGCACTCCCAAGTACCTGGAAGATGCACAGGCCGTCTGCTTTGGCAGCCATCGTCCGGATGCCTATACGGCAGCCATTTCGACAACTGGCGGAACCGGCGGCATCCATCATGCTGTCCATAACTACACATCCCCCGGCGATGAAGTCCTGACGTCCGACTGGTACTGGGGCGCATACAAGACAATCTGCGAAGACAATAACAGGAAGCTGCGCACTTACAAGCTTTTTGACGAGGATCCCCAGTTCAACAGGGCTTCCTTTGAAGGAAATATCCTGCACATGGCTGAAAATCAGGAAAATGTCATGGCCATCATCAATTCGCCGGCACACAATCCGACCGGCCATGCGCTGACGAGTGAAGACTGGGATTTCGTCATTTCCCTCTTTACTGAGCTTGCTGAAAAAGGAAAGCACATGATTCTTTTTGCAGACGTGGCTTACCTGGATTATGCAGGACCGGATGCCAGAGATTTCTTCTCCAAGTTCAGCAAACTGCATGAGAATATCCTTGTCCTTGTGGAATACAGCATGTCCAAGGGCTTCACGATGTACGGTCTCAGAAGCGGCGCACTGATTGCGATTTCCTCCAGTCAGGATGTCATCACCGAATTCAGTGATATCAATTCCTTCACAAGCCGCGCAACATGGTCCAATACAGTACGGGGTGCACAGGAAACGCTCTGCCGTATCTGGGAAGATGAGAAGCTCCGAAATGAATGGGAAACGGAAAAGGAAGAATATTATAAGCTGATTCAGGAAAGAGCGGCTATTTTCGTCGAAGAGGCGAAAGAAGTTGGGCTTCCGATTCTTCCTTACAAATCCGGGTTCTTCATTTCCGTCCCTGCAAAGGACTCCAAAGCTGCCTGCAAGGCGCTCTATGACGACCACATTTACCTTGTTCCGCTCGCTGCCGGCGTAAGAATCGCCGTCTGTGCAGTCAGCAAGAAGAAAATGCATGGCATTGCAGCAAAGCTCAAAGCAGCCATGGAAAGAACAGGACAGTTATAAAAAATCACATGGGAGCTGTGACAAGATGCATGCATTTTGTCACAGCCTCTTTTTTATGGAGGGCACATGTATATAGAAGGCGTGGGAGAAGTGGAAGTCATCAGAAAGCGCATCAGCCGCATGTATATCCATGTCGGACGCGGTAGGCATGTTTTCGTGACGGCTCCCCGCACCTGCAGTGAAGATCTGATCCGCCGTTTCCTGACGGAGAAAAAAGACTGGATCCTGGCGACTCTTGAGAAGACGCCGGAAGCAGTGGAATATGAATATACCGATGGGGAAGAGCATATTCTTCTGGGAAAGAAAGTGACGCTCCATGTGGCAGGCGGCGCATCGAATGCCTGCACCCTTAACGGGCGGGATGTCATGATAACTGTCCGTTCTTCAAGAACGAGCGTCAGAAAAATTTATGAGGAATGGTCGCGCGATATGCTGAGGCGGATCGTCGTGATGTATATCAAAAAATGGGCTGAGACGATGGGTGTATTTCCAGGCGATATAACAATCCGGAAAATGAAGGGAAGATGGGGGAGCTGCAATGTGAAGACAGGCGAATTATGCTTCGCTCTCGATCTGATCACAAAAGATGGCGCCTGCATCGAGGGTGTCGTCGTCCATGAACTCAATCATCTTCTCGAAAAGGGACATACGCGGAGGTTTCATGACCTGATGGCGCATTGGGTACCTGATTACAAGGAACGCCAGAAAATATTATCTCGGAGTCCGAGGGAATTCATTTAAAGTGGTGAAATTGCCAGGAATCTGCCGCGCGGTCATCATAAAATGCGTGGTTTATTGAATTTTTTTGCAATTTTCTCAAAAATATCGAATATAGTCTTTCTGTCTGTTGCCAACTTATGGTATAATCTAATAAAATAATTCTATACCAAAATCTTTTTATGGTAGTGGTAAAGGTTTCGTGAGGTAATCGAATGAATAACACGGATTGGAAAATCCTCATCTATTTGCGCGAAGAGCGGAGTATCAATAAGGTAGCAAAGCGGCTGTTCATGACACAGCCTTCTTTGACGTACAGGCTGAGCCAGATGGAAAAGGAAATAGGATGTCCACTTTTCATCCGTACCAATAAAGGTGTGCATTTCACAGATGCGGGCAACAGGCTCTTCTCCTTCGCGGAAAAAGAACTGCAGCAGTATCAGGATATGAAGAACTATGTCACGCATGAACCGAATTCCATTTCCGGCGTTCTCCGCATTGGCGCGAGCCAGTCTTTTGCGCAGTCCCATATGCCGGCTATCCTGAAGGGATTTGTAGACGAATACAGTGATATTGAAATTTCCCTGACGACGGATACGAGCGACCGCCTGGTCAAGCTGGTGAAGAAGGAAGACATCCATCTTGCCATCGTAAGAGGCAATCAGGAATGGCCGGATTCCGACATCCTGCTTGAAGATGCGCCTCTCTACCTGATTTCTGCCAAGGAAATCGATTACAATACACTTCCGGGACAGCCATCCATCCGTTACAGGAGTGATCCGTCCCTTGATGAACTCCGTACCCGCTGGTGGAGACATAACTTCTCCGATTCCCCGCATTTCATGCTGACGGTGTCTGACTGCCTGACCTGCGTGGAAATCGTCAACCAGGGTCTTGGTCATTCCTTGATTCCGGCCGATCTTCTTCCGAAATGCGCTCCGAGTGTCAATCGTGAGATGATTTACGACAGACAGAAGAAACCGATCTTAAGACCGAGTCACCTCATCTACAAAGAACCGATGCTTCAGTCGACGCCTGTCAGGATTTTCGTCGACTACATCCGCAAGTACTTCGGTGTGTAAATGATAAGAATAAAAGCAGACTGCCTATGCAAAGCGGTCTGCTTTTTTGATGTCCGGAGGGGGACGGGCCCATGACGTCTCTTTCCTGAACGTGCTACAATACAGAAAAGGACATGAATCGAAGGGAGGATTTCCTATGAAAAAAATCTTTGGATGGTTTCTTGCTCTTCTCCTCATTTTGGGTGCAGGCACGGTGTCCATGGCAGCTGATGAGCAGGTCATGAACCGCAAGCTGGGCTATTTTGACAATACGAGGACAGTGCTTCTCCTGCCGGCTCTCTTTGGTGACGGCGACTATGCGGCCTCGTATGTGAACCGCGAGATGAATACGATATTCCGCTATCCTTACTACAGGAAACTGGATACGGAGGGATATACTGGCAAAGCGTATTCGCCTTCGGAGCTTCCTGCTCTTGCTGAACAGACAGGAGCAGATATCGTCGTCATGCCGGTCATCTCCCGCTGGCAGCAGATCATCATGCACCCCATGCTTTTTTCGGATGGAGATGCATTCATTGAGACAGCAGCCAGGATCGATATCTACTCCTATAAGAAAGCAGACGGCATTGTCAGGGATGATAAGGCTTCCTACTGGAAGCCAGAAGATGAAAGCTTTGTCAGAAATGTTTATATCCTCGATGAAATGATGAGGGATATTTACGAAACATTCCCGTACCGCCGCGTTCCGACCGATATTCCTTCCAACTTATCCGGTGATACAGCACCGGACCGCACTCCGCAGGCATCAATGAATCATTGATAAAAGTGCAAAAAGGGGATGTGACAAAATCCACCAAAACACTGTATTTCTTTTCTTGAACGAAGTTCGGTTTAAGGGTGTTTGAGCTTGCCCCGTAGGGGGAGCTGGCGCCGGAGGCGACTGAAACATCATTTGGGGGTGCGGATATTTTTTTGGACCATTCTGGTAGTACTTACATTATCCCTAAGC
>OGTB01001211.1_pt1 | contig 17974 bp, 10 predicted proteins | sample 1553611 | NCBI WGS metagenome assembly OGTB01 (sample SAMEA2580032, study PRJEB22360) | human gut metagenome | biome: human gut; feature: human-associated habitat; material: faeces | place: Denmark | collected 2008/2010 | reverse complement strand
TGGCTGCCATAAATCAAGGGGCAAATATATAGTAACAGGAGAAGGTGGACGGGTGAGATGGTTTGGGGCTGCAGGGATTTTCAATCTTGATTCCACCGATTCTTACAGCAATCTGTTACACAGAAGTCACGACCGCATACCCACCCGCAGGTATACATACCTCGCTGTACGGCTGCGTCAACATCCCCTTGCCCGTTTCAGCGCCAAGGCAATCATATGCTGTATAGCTTGCATTCACGCTATGCAGCAGCAGTTTTTCCGCACCGGTCGCATTGAACACATACGTCCGTTCAGCATCGCTTAAATGCACCACTTGATTCGCATCGTAGCAAACAATCGCTTCCGTTTCGTCTTTGCGGGCGCGCACCAGCGGATACAGCAGGTGCGGCGCTTCGGCACGCAGAGGCGCCATCCGTACAGCCTGCAATTGCTCCATCAGCGCAAGATAATGGCGCAGCATGGTTCGGTGTGTTTCCGGCACACGGTCGGGGCGCACGGAAATCTGCGGCACAGCGAAGAATACGTTCAGCAGCTGGCGCGCCGCGTTTTCTACGCTGTCATCGGGATGCCACATCAGCATATCCGAGTGCACCGCCGTATCACCGCTGAGCAGGCGCAAATCAACCATGCCCGCACGATTGCTCAGCCAATCTGCCGGGCAGTCCGTCACGCGGAACATGTTGCCGAAGCCGCGAATCGCCGGGCCGATGTAGTTCTGCCGAAATTCAATGAGGATGTCGGGCTTTATGGCAGTCAGTGCTTCCCGTACGTCCGTCAGCAGACGGCACACGGCTTCCTCCACCAGCGCGTAGTCCATCCCATCGCGCATGGGCGGCGCATCAGAGCTGACCCCAAAGCTGTCGATGAAGTCCAGCTTGAAGCCGTCCAAATTCCAATTTCGGAGCGCCTTCACATAGGTATCCACCAGAAACGCACGCACCTGCGGGAAACGCGGGTCAAGAATGCCTGCGTGCGCCCCTGTATCGTGGCGCAGGAGCATCGACTGGAACGTTGCCCAATGCCTCGAATATTCACCCACATAAACTACGCTGTACCACAGCATATATTTCATGCCCAGCGCATGAATGCGCGCCACATGTTCCCGCATATCGGGGATTTTGTCCGGCGCGGGCTGCCAGTCGCCGCAATAGCCGTAGCCGCGGGTGCAGTCGCTGGTCTGCCAGCCGTCATCCACAATCACGGTGCGGAAGCCGTCTGCCGCCGCAAGCGCACAGGTTTCCTCCAAATCCGCTGCCACGGTCTGCTGATGGAAAGAATACCAAGTGGAGTACAGGGGCTGCCGCGCCGCCTCCGGTACGGGTATGGGGGATGTTGCACAATGCTGCTCCCACCAATCTGCAACTTTCCGCAAAGCCGTTTCGTAGCGCACCTCTTCGCGCAGACGCAGGAGCGTCACGCTGTACTGTACTGCGGAGGATGCCATCGACAGCGGCACTTCCAACCTGCACAGCAAGTTGCCGTCTTCCTCATGCACGCCATAGCTGTGCAGCGTTTCCAGCCGCACCTCGGACAGTGCGATGGTCAGCCGATTCTGCCCTTCTTCATTATAAAAGCAGAACACCGGCGCGCCTGTCGAGAAGCTGGTGTGAATCGGTGCATCCCAGTCGGTACGCAGCGCCCGGTCACGTCCGCAGAGGGGATACCATTCATATTGGATGTCTTTCAGCGCTGTTTTCCACGTCACGCACAGCGCAGGCGCATCATAGGGCTGCTTTTCCCAGCGGAGCGTAATGCGCGTTTCGCTCCTGCTGATTTCCTCGCAGGAAATTTCTGCGGGGAAATTTGCAGTCAGCGCAAGGTCTTTCCAGTTCATATGATTCCTCCTATTGTGTCACTGATAGTGTCACGTTTCCCGTCAAGCCGCTTGCGGGAATCGCCATGTACGAAGATAGTCGATCCTGCATTCGCTGCACCAGCGTGTTTGCCGCCAGTACCTCAATCTCGTTTTCTCCATTCCGAACAGCATCTGCAATGTCCCAGCAATACGGCGCACAAATGCGCTGCCCGAAATCTCTACCATTAACAAACAGACGCGCTGTCATGCCAACATGCTCTATGTTCAGCAGCATCCGTTCCGCTTTTTCCAGATTTATCGTTGTACGATAGCGCATTTCGCCGGAAAACTCCCGTTCGCCCTCCGGCCCGGTGATGTTGAACAGCTTGGATTTTTTGCGCAGCGGGCGAAAATTCTCCTCTCGTCCCGTTTCGCGAAGGTCAATATCCCATCGGACATCGAGAATCTGCGTGTGCAGTTTGTCCTTCTTTGCCGGGAAAGCCGCCCATTCTTCTTGGGACAATCCCCCAAACAAAAGCATCACCGACTGTCCGGCAGCTAATTCCACCGTCACTTCGCCCTGCGCAGTTTCATCCCGCACATACTGTTCATTCAGGAAGTCCGCTGCAATGTACCGCCCGCAAATCGGCAGCTGCACGGTTGTTCGCACGGTCTGCAAGGATTCATTAAAGAGGAAGAACACGGTTAATTTATCGCGAGTGAATTTTGCAATGCGCAGCAGCCGCACCGATGTTTGATAATCATACGCAAGATGCTGTGCTAAAATGCGCGATGCAATCTGCTCCAGCGGCACAAGTTCCTCCGGACGGGCGTTCATCCCTGCCAGCGCTTCATTGATAAAGAAGATTGGTACACCTGCCCTCCGCAGACGTTCCAGAATTTCTGCGAAGCGCGGCGGGAGCTGCTTGCAGGCTGGCACAATCAGATAGCGATAGCCGCGCCCAAATTTTCCGTCTCTTATTTCTGCTGATTGCAGATAGTCCATCGGCACAATATCATAGGAAATATGCGCATCATAACAAACTTTCGCCGGTTTCTGCATCAGCATTGCGTCCGCATCCATCCACGTGGCTTCCGCATGATAGAGGATTGCGCCTGATGCTTCCATATCCGCCTCCGAAAGCAGGTGCGCTGCGCGGTTCACATAGTGCATCAATTGCGTAAAGCCGGAAAACTGCGGATTCTGACCGTTTGCATAAAAGTGCGGCGGACAATCGCTGTCTGGGAACTGGTCGTCGAACGCATGAGGCACAAAGTGATTCACGCCGCGCACCATCAGGAAGTCCATCAGCCATTTCATCAGCGGTGTTCCTTCTGCCCATCCATATGCGCCAAAAACCTCGCACATCGCCTGCCCATTCATCCTTGGATTCTGACGTGCATGAGATGCTCCCAGCTGTGCCAGCACATAGTGATAAAATTCGCCGTCTGCCATTCCGCCTTCCACAGAAGACGGCGTGCAGTAATCCGCCATACCGGGCATCACCTGATGCAGAACAACGTCAATCCCGCTCATGTCCTGCCCGTCTAAGGCGCGAAAGTAATGCCCCGCACTGCCGCCAAGCCGTGCATGAGCGTTTATGTCCTCAATCACATGTCCAATATACTGCACCCCATGTGCGCGGCACCAGCCGCCAAGCTGATAGGAGAAATTCTCCTTCCAGAGGTTCGTCACCGCATCCATGTAAGCCATGCGCACCTGCGCCGTTTGCTCCGTATGCGGATACCACAATAGCGGCAGTGCCTGCAAAGGGGATTCTACCTGTTCCGACATGCGCTCCGCCACCGCCTCGCGCCACGGCAGTTCTACCCCCGGCTGCCCTACGGTTCGCTGATAAATGCCGCTGTCATAGCCAATATAGCCGACATGCTGTGCATCAAATCGCGGTTCATCAGAGAAAAATCCTGCAATCGTATTGCCGAACAGCGGTGCATAGTGGGCATAGTGCGGCTCATAAACAGCTTCAATGAGTTTATGCACCGATTCCTGCGACAGCATATCGATATAATCCGTCTGGGAATTTGCGCGTGTAAACGACGCTGAAACATAGAAAACCCGCCAGCAGCCCTCCGGCACGTCCAGATAAACAAACTTGTCTTCCTTTTTCGCGTTCAGCACAATCGGGCGTCCGATCAATTCTTCTTTCCGCCCCGTGCGGCGATACATCACCACCGTCAGCAGCTGTTCTTCCGGTGTAAACGGCGGCATCAAGAGGGTGATGTCCTTTGCCGGGCCCATCACGTCTACATGAAATTCCCGCAAAAACCTTCGCCGCAAACTCGGTTCGCTGTGTGCCAGAATGCCATTTGCATAGCCTGTTGGGAAATGCTTGTCATCGAGAATCCACACACGCATCTGCCGCTTCTGCGCTTCCCGCAGAACAATGTCCAAGGTTTTCCACCATGCTTCTTCGCAGAAATGTTCATAAGGGCGCGACTCTACGCAAAATGCTCGGCAGCCGCTTTCTGCAATTTTCTGAATCTGTGCGGGAAGCTCTGCATCATGCCCTTCATGCAGCCAGAAAAATGGCAGCAAGTAATTGTCGGTTTGGCCGTCCAGTACGCTTTTCAAAACAGCGTCCATTTTCCACCCTCGCCTGTTTTTCAGCCTTTTTTCAGTTTCATCCACGCTTCCATCTCGCTGTCCCGCCGCCACGTCTGCCCAGCAGAGGCGTAGTCCACCATCAGCAGCCGTTCCTGTCCAGAGACAACTTCAAACATTCCCTGACACAGAATCGGCGGATTCGGCATCCGGGTTACTTCCACCCGTTCACCCAGCGCCACAGGCGTTGCAACTTCGCTGATGCGCTTGTCCCGCGCCAAAACCAATGCGCCATACAAAACGGCCCCGTGCATCGGCGGATTTTCCTGCCCATAGACAATGCGCGGATGCAGATCGAGCAGCAGTCGGACGCTATCGCCATTCTTCCAGCAGCGCGTAATATGCAGGAACTGTCCCGCCTGCACAGAGGGAAGCTCCTCCCCCTGCACCCATGCTCTGCTGTTTTCTGAGAACGCCGGAATGCGCAGCGACAGCGTGAACGTCTCCGCCACGCCTTGCGGAAGTGACAGGCTGATGTCGATGTGTCCATCGCAGGGGTAATCCGTACGGATGGTCAACTGCACAGGCGTTTGTTCCATCATCAGGTGGATGCTGCCCGGCAGATACAGCCCGATTTCCACTTCGCGCCCCTGCTGGCTTGCGCTGGCTTTCGGCACAAGCGCCGTACCCGCCGCACCGATAGCAATGCAGCAGCCGCAGTACGCCGTCCCGTTTCTCATGCTCTTGAAGCCGCCCACTGCCCTGCCGCGGATGCCTGCGCGGAGCGTACTGTAACTGTCAAACACCTGACCGCCCTGCACCGCCGTCGCACAGTCGTAGACTTGCCGATAGACGGGTTCATCGAAGGTCGTTTCTGCGCCGCAAGTGCAGCCCTGCGTGTTGACCGCCCCATAAAGCGCATTGTACGCGGCAATCTCCAGTTCATCCAAATACTTGGGCTGATGCGTCATCCGATACACCCGGTGCATCAGCTTCATCCAAGTGACCGTCACGCACGTTTCCAGCATCAAGCCGTCATAGCTGTCATCCGTCTGCATGAGCGAAGAATGATTGAACAGCTCGTGCTTGCAGCCTGAACCGCCGACAATCGTCCGTTCGGATTGCAACAGCTTCTCCGCAAAGCGGATAAGCGCCGTACGCCACTTGTCACTGCTGGTCACCTCGGCATACTCCCCCAGCCCTTCAAAGCAGGACATGAGTTCATACGCCTTGACGACGGGGTATTCATACGGGTACAGCTTGTCCTCATAGGCGGCTTCAAAGATATTGAAGCTGTCCGCACCGCCGTTTTCGACGATGTAGTCCGCAAATGCCAAATCGCACGGGCGCATCAAAACCCGATACCAGCGCACGACGGGTTCAAGAATGCTGCTGGAATTGATGCCCTGCCAATGCGTTGATGTTCGGGTGATTTTCTTCTGATTGACTCCTGCGCCGATGTGCGCCTCAATATAGTCCAGCTGACGGCAGACAGACTGCTCAATCCGCTGCTTTTGGCGCGCATCCTGACAAATTTGATGGAAGTGCCACAAGCCCAGCAGGACGTACTTTCTGCACCACAAATCCCAGCCTTGGAACTCCTGGGCGGGACTGTATGTGGAGATTCGCCCTGCTTCATCCTGACAGCCCAGCAGCACATCCACCGTGTCCGCCAGCAGCAGATACAGCGCCGCAGCCTGCGTATATTCCCACGTCATGCACGCGCCGCGCATGAGTTTTCCCCAATATTCGCCGCGCCAGCCCAAATCAGCGTCATCCACCGGCGCGGTGAACTGCTCCGCCGCCAGCTGCCACAGCTGCCGATTTTTCAGCTGTTTTTCCTGCACAAAGTGAATCATTGCATCCGCCCGTCCGGTATATGCAAAGAACATTTTTGCACCTACATTTCTTTCTCGGTCTTTGTTCGGCGTACCACTGCGTTTTGAACCTCGATGCCGCCCATGCTGAAGAAGCATTTCAGGTAGAAGTTCGGCTGCCAAATCATCCCCAAATCCACCATGACGCTTCGCCAGCTGCAGTCGCTCCCCTTCAAGCTGATGGTCTGCATCAGCGAGCGGTTTCGGTAAATCGTCATCGACAGCTGCGCAACATCGTTTTGGCTCTGCGCGCGCACGTCAAAGGAGAGTTCATAGCAGCCAATCTGTTCTGCGAGAATGTGGAACATGCGGTATTCGCCGCGTCCGCATCCGCAAAGGCTTTCGCTGGGCAGCGTGCATTCCTGCTGCATCCGAACGACGGTCATCTCCTGCATTGCCGTTTCTTCCGGCGTGAGCGCATCCTCCGCTTCCTGCTTCTCTGCTGATTCTTCGCCGACCAGCCGCCGATATGCCGGGAGGCGCAGAATTGCCCGGCAAATATTTGCCGTACTGCGCTGCAATTCGCCGATGGTCAGCGTCCCCGCCTCCAGCGACACATGCAGGTTGTCGCCGTTGTTTTCCGCATCGGACGTGACCATGTACAGGTCATTCTGACTGCGAATCATGGCAGCGGCTTCCTGCTGGCTGCCGTCTTTCCCCTCCTGATTGCCTTTCGCCCACCAGTCCGTCATGACGACGCCGTCATAGCCCCATTCCTGCCGCAGGATGGTGGTCAGCAAGTCATATGCACTGCTTGTCCATAAGCCATTGACCGGGCCGTAGGTCGTCATGATGCTGAATGCGCCCGATTCCCGCAGGGCAATCGCAAAGCCTTTGAGATACAATTCCCGCAGCGCCCGCTCGGAAATGACGGTTTCCGCATCATTTCGGCGATATTCCTGATTGTTGCACGCAAAATGCTTGATGGTGCCGCTGACGTCGCTGCTTTGCAAGCCCTTGATGACTGCCGACGCCATTTTGCCCGTCAGCAGCGGATCTTCCGAAAAATACTCAAAGTTGCGCCCATTCAGCGGATGCCGATGCAGATTCATGCCCGGTGCAAGCAGCAGGTCAATGCGGTTGCGGCGCATTTCCTGCCCTGTGCAGGCATACAGGTCTGAAATCAGCGTTTCATTGAAGGTACACGCCAGACAAGTGCCGCTCGGCAGCAGAAACGCCTGTGTGCCGCAGTCCATGCGAATGCCGCTCGGCCCGTCCGCACAGCAGATTGCCGGGATGCCCAGTGCTTGCAGCTTCGGGCTGAGTCCGCCGAACGCACCTGCTGTTCCCGGCGTTACCTTGGGTGAGCACATGCCTTCGCCGCGTACCAGCGTGCAGAGCATGTTTTCGTCCATTTGCGCAACGAAATCCGCCATGCTGATTTTGCCGTCTGCCACGTCGCACAGGCGGAATCCACGATTTCCCGTCATCGGAAGACTTTCCGGCAAATGCGCCTGCACGCGCTGCTGCAAATCGTACTTCCGCAGCGGCACGTCCTCCCACGTCAGCTTGCCGCCGCAATTTTTCATGCGCTGGAAGGGGACAACGGGCGCTAATGCCTGTGTTCGCTGTGCCGTTACTTGCGTTTCCATGAGCGTAAATGTGCCGATTTCTCCTGCACTGCGAACGTCGCCGCCAAGGAAGAAGCGATATGTGCCTGCCTCCAATACCTCGCAGAACGGATGCCCGGTCACGCCGCTGTCATCATACGATGCAAGTTCATCCTTGCGCACGGTCAGCGTCAGCAACTGTTCCTCTCCTGCCGCCAGCAGCTTCGTTTTCGCAAAGGCGCAGAGCGTCCGCGCGGGTTTGCCGAGCATCCCCTGCGGTGCTTCGCAGTACAGCTGCACCACCTCTTTGCCCGCGCAGTCTCCTGTGTTGCGGACAGAGACGGTCACAGTCACCGCATCCGCCATTTCAAGAAAATCCATCATTTTCATGGAAAACGTCGTGTAGGACAGCCCGAAACCGAACGGATACAGCACCTTTTCCGGCGCAAATGTCTCGAAATAACGGTAGCCAAGGAAAATATCTTCCGCATAGAAGTTCCGTTCTGCATTTCCGAAATTCGCATTTGCGGGATAGTCTGACAGCTGCTCTGCAATTGTGTCCGGCAGCTTGCCGCACGGATTCACGCGCCCCGTCAGTACATCCGCCGCGCCGTTGCCGCCCTCCTGTCCACCGTGCCAGACATACAGAATCGCTGCTGGATTGCAGCGCTTCACCCACGACATGTCGATGATGCCCGCCGTATTCAGCACGACAATGCTGCGCGGGAAATATCGGCAGACGAGGCAAATCGTGTTTTCTTCCTCTTCGGTCAGCAGAAAACTGCCCGGCGCGGCTGACGAATCATGATCTTCGCCAGCCGTGCGGCCGATGCAAATCAGCGCTGCGTCCGACGTTTTTGCCGCTTGCTGCACCAATGCTTCCGGCAGCGGCATTTCCGCCTGACTCCACGGTTCTTCGCCCCACTCGTTGCAGCCTTCCAGCGGATGCGTCTCGTGCCATGCTTCATAGGCGGACAGAACCGCTTGATTCAGCACAATGTCCGAATCCGCTTTCAGCGCATCCAAAATGCTGATGACATAGGCGCTGTTGACCATGCCGCCTGAACCGATGCCGCATCGGTAGTAATGCAGCTGATTCCGCCCGAAAACCGCCACGCAGCATCCCTTTTCCAGCGGCAGCGCGTGCCGATGGTAGCGCAGCAGCACAGCGCCCTCTGCGGCGGCTTGCCGGGCAGTCGCAGCGTAATCCGTCTGCGCAAAATTCTTCTGCATGTTCACCGTGCCTCCACAAAGCGAATCGCCTGAATATCCAGCACGTCACTTGCCGTTTCGATGGACAGCGTTTTCAGACTGCCCGTCCACGAAGCAAAGTCCGCAAAATCCACGCTTACAGTGTGGAAACCGTCCGCGTCTGCCGGATAATCCGACAATTGCAGCAGCAGTGTCGTTTCGTCTTCCCCTGCATCCGTTTTGAAAGTAATCGTCAATTCACCCTCGCCGCGGCAGACGATTTCCAGCGTGTGCAGCACGGCGCAGTCCTGCCCTGTCTTGGTAAGCGTGAAACACGGCGTGCCGGTGGCATCCGTCATCAGCTGCACATAATCCACGCCATAGCCCACTGTACCGCATTCCGCCTTCCAGCCGCGAAGCTGGAACGCCGAAGTCTGCCCGAAGTAGCCCAAAGTATCAAACACCCAGACGTTCTTGCCGGACGCAGACTGTGCCGCGCGGGAGAACAGCGTCTTTTCCGGCGTGTCAATGCTGTAGTCCTTCTCCTGCCGGACGCACGGGAATCCCAGCACGCGGGCGAAGCTCTCAATCGGCAGCATCGGAATGCCGCTGTTCATGAACACCGTGCCGTCCAGCGGAATTTCCTCTGTGCCGTCTTTCACCGCCACGCTGCTGCCCGCCGCAAAGCGATAGCTGTGACCGTCCCGCGTAAGCGTCAGCACCTGCGCATCGTGATTCCACTCGTAGTAGGTATACAGATACTCCTGAATCAGGCTGACGGTCGGGTCAAAGGGCATGTAGTCCACGCCGTCAACCGTCTGAATCTGCATGGTATTTTCCAAGTGCAGACCGTTCACGATGATTTCCGGCACTTCGTCCTGCAATTCCAGCGTAATCGAGCGGATGGTGAAGCTCGTATTGGCGCCGCTCAGCGGGTCGAGGCGCAGGGACGTAATCTGCCCATTCCAATTTTCCACGCTGCTCAGTTCAAAAACGTATTCGTGCTCTTCGTCGCTTTCGGCATAGATGCGGATGGAATTGCCCTCGTTCAGTCCCGTGCCGTTCACGCCGAAGAACAGCTGCATAAATTCGCCCTTCGGAATGGACGCCACCACGCGAATCGCCAGCACATCCTTCGCTGCAAGTCCTTCATAGAACTTCTTGGAGAAATTCAGCTGCGGGTCATCGTGGTCGCCCACATACAGCGTCCGCCCGCTTTCATCCACGGTTTCATCTGTCAGAATGTGATTGGTGTCCATCCAGTCGTGCCAGCTGTCCGCCGTCATGTCCACCGTTCGGACATTGCTGCTCATCGGGCGCTGGTAGGTGCCATCCTGCCGCAGCACGCGGCGATCCTGCGGATAGTTGTGCGTGATGCGCGCCAGCTGTTCTTCGTTCGGCACAATGTCCTCGTGCGCCCCGCCCGTGGTGTACATTTCCCGCAGGATGTCCAGATACCCAAAGCCGTGTGTCCCTTCGCAGGGCATCAAATACGTTCCTTCGCCGTATTCGTTCCAGTTGGACAGCATAATGAGCTTCTCCTGCCACGTTCCCTTCTGCGCATAGGTGGGCAGGTAGACATTCTTCACCCATTCATTCGTCTGGCGGAACTCTTCCAGTGACATCACCGGCGTGCGGATGCCAGACCAGCCAATCGCGTTGAAACCCGTGCTGATGGTCGGCACGGTATAAACGTCATTCTGATTCACCGCATACATGGTCATGCTCTCGTTCGCGCTGAAATAGCAGCCCTGCTTGCCCCAGTTGTACGCATACCAGCCGTCAAAGCCGTATTGCTTCAGGCTTGTGTTCATGTAGCTGTTGCAGTCCAGAATCAGCATGTCCTCAAAGCCCAGCTTGCGCACCTCGCCGCGCAGATAGTCAAACTCATCTTTCAGCGTATTGCCGAACTTGTTCACCAGCGTCTGCGCGCCGAAAATCATGAATACGGGTTTGCCGTCGATGGTCATGTAGTTGGGATTGGAGAAGTAGTATTCCAGCCAATACGGGACGAAGTAATTCCGGAAATCCGTGCTGGTGTTGGTCGTAGAGCCGTTCTGCGCTTCCCAGATGAGGCAGAATTTCACGAAATTGCTGTACTTGGCTTCCAGATAGGCATCGTTGAGCTGCGTGGAATCCCATGCGATTTTCATGGGCTGATTGGTATCCCGCCCCAGCCAGCAGAACGCCTCGAAATTGATGCCGTGCGCCGCCATAAAGCGGATTTCCCAATCCGCCGTTTCCGGCTGACCTTCGTCATAGTACCCCAGCACGGATTTCAAATCGTCATAGGGCGTAATGGCAGACCAGCCGAAGTGTTCGCCGTTGCGCCACAAAGAGCAGACATTCATCCCCAAGATGTAGTCATTTTCCTTCTCCGGCACAACAGGCGCGGGCACATCATAATCCACCAAGTCAAAAACCTGCAAATCATCAAAGCCGATTTCCGTGTCGCCCGTGTTGACCAGCTCAAAGCGGTTCAGCGCCGTGATGTTTTCCGGCAGGGCGAATGTCCCTTTCGTCTGATGATTCACCTTGACCGTCACGGTATGCGCATCCAAATCCGCTTCCAGCCGCAGATGATACCACAGCTTGTCGCTGTACGCTTTCAATTCCGTATCCGCCGCACGGAAAGCGCCGTCACACATTTCGACGGCAAACAGCTCCTGTCCGCCATCCGAAAGTCGAATGCTTCCCGTGCTGTTTTCCGGCAGATAGACATACGTCTGGAAGACGACTTTTCCGCCGTGGCGTGCAAAAGTACGCGCCGTCTGCACCCCTGCCGGAAGTTCCATCGCCTGATTGCGCAGAATCAGCTGATTTGCGTTCTCAAACTCGCAGCTGATGATGCTGACCGGGTCGTCAAACGATTCGTAAACGGCATAGTTCGCCTGCACATAGCCGCCGATGACCTGCGTTTCGTTGAGCGTCTCGTCGCTGGTTTCAAAGGACAGGCTGCGAATGCTGCTGCCCAGAAGCAGCGACGTGCCGCAGTCCACATTGTTAATCCAAGTGTGTGCTGTGCCGGTGTCCAAATCAGCCACCACGCGGAAAATCACCTTGTACGGTGCCATACAGGTTTCCTGCGTGACGTAAGTCAGACTGCCGTCGGGCTGCTGAATCGCAAAACATCCCTCGGATGTAATCAGCCGATAGATGCTGTTTCCATCCGCATCGTTCAGGCTCAGCACATTGCCGTTGAAGTTATAGACATAGTTGACCTGAAACTGCAAATCAACGCTGCCCTCGGACACGACGTTGAAATAGCGGATGAGCCGCGAATGTTCATCCGTCATCACGTCGCTGAGTACGCCGCTGCTGCCCAGTTCCGTTCGCGGACGGCCAGCGCGGTTGTCGATTTCCCAGCCGGACTCAATGCCGTTGGGGGCATGAACTTCATTCATCGAATCCGCAAAGCAAAGCTCATAGGGCTGACGCGGCACACGAACCGCCTCCTCTGCATGTACGCTCTGTGCGCCCGCAATCACCAGCGCGCCTAACAGCACGCAAACGCCTTTCAGCATCATGTTCATCATGTTAAATCCACCTTTCTGCGCAGGAAAGCAGGAGCATTTTCCCCTTGCTTCCGAGGTATAGGAAGGAATCCGCACTGCATCAGCCGTTTCCCGCCAGCAGCGCCGCAAAATCCACATACACGCCCGCCGTCCATCCCAGCATCGGCGGCATTTGATATTCGTCAGTCACATTCAGTGTGCCGTCCGTCACGTTGTACTTTTCCCACAGCGTGCCAGTTTCGGCAAACGTGCGGTCAATCGCACGGATGTACTTGCGAGCAATGCGCTCCGCTTCCGCATGATAACCATAGCGCATCAGACCATGCACTGCAATGAAATGCAGCGGTGCCCATCCATTGGGATAGTCCCACTGGAACGCGGATGTACGCGCACCCGGCTCACAGTTCGCCAGTCCGAAATCGTATTCCAGCCGCGGCAGCTGTGCCACGGTGCTTGCCGCCTCCGCTTCTGTCGCGACACCCGCCCACAGCGCATAGAAGGACGCCACGGAGAAAATCGGGCTGAACGCTCCTGTCGTCATGTCGCGGTCGCGATAGACTTTGCCGTCAAAGAGCAGCTGACGCATCAGCTTTTTCCGCCGCTGCGCTGCCTGCGCCCACTTGTCCGCTTCCGCCGTTTCACCCAGTTCCTGCGCAAAGAAGGTCAGGTTGTTCTCCATGCCATAGAGAATCGCGTTCAAATCAACGTAGGCGCAGTCGGTTTGATGCCCCATGCAGCGCGGCGAAAAGTCCCAGCCGCTTTCTGCATCTGCCATCACGTTCTCGGCAATCTGTGCATCCATCTTGCCGGAAAAGTCCACGCCGGGCAGCCGTTTGGCGACATCCAGCCCCATTGCAATGCCGTCCGGCGACAAATCATCGAAGCCGTAGCGATTCAAGCCGCAGGGCAATTGCCGCTTCTTCATCCAGAAATCATGCTCTTCTTGCAGGATGCGGTACGCCGTGCGCAGCCAGACCGGGTCTTGATAAATGCCGTACAGCTGCCGCACCAGCTCGCTCAAAAACGGCGGCTGGGAGCGCCCCATCAGCACCTTGGCATTGCCGTTAGGCATATAGCCATAGCGGTCGATGAGATAGAGCATATCATCCACCGTGGATTTCACCAGCGCTTCCTGCCCGTGGCGCAGCATCCCCTGTGCCGTGAAATAGCTGTCCCAGTAGAACAGATTGTTGAATCCGCCCGTGATGCTCGGCACAAAGTACGGGTAAGGGAGACCGATGTTGCCATCATGACTTTCCCGACAAAGCCGCGCCGTGTTCTTCCAGTTTTCTCGAATAAAGGTCATGGTGTCCATCGCTTGTCTCCTTTGCCCGTCGAAAATGTTACTCCTTCACAGCACCAAGGTTCATGCCGGTGGTGAAATACTTCTGGATGAAGGGGTACACGCACAGAATCGGCACCATCGCCACGATGACCTTCGCGGCGTTGAGCGTCTTGTCGGATGTCTGCGCCATTGCGATAATATCCTCGGAGCGCATGGTAGAGTAGTCCAGCGTGACAGACAGGTTGTAGATGTAGGTCTGCAAAGGCTGCTTCGCCGGGTCGTTGATGTACAGCAGACCGTCAAGATAGCCGTTCCAGTGTCCAACAAACTGGAAGAGGAACAAGCACGCAATCGACGGAACAGACAGCGGCACATAAATCTTGAAGAGAATCTGAATCGGGTTTGCGCCGTCGATGGTCGCGGATTCATTCAGGGCATACGGCACGTTGCGGAAGAAGTTCATCATCAGAATCATGTTCCACAGCGGCAGCGCACCGGGGAGAATCAGCACCCAGAAGCTGTTGAACAGATGATACTGCCGCATCAGGGTGTAAAAGGGAATCAAGCCGCCGCTGAACATCATGTTCGCCAGAAAGAACCACTTGATGTACTTGCTCGCGGGGAATTTCTTCTCCGGCACGCACAGCGGATACGCCGTGATGATAAGCATAAACATGCTGACCGCACAGCCCACAATCACGCGCTTGACAGACACCCACATGGCGCTGAAGAACAGGCTGTCCTTGAGAATCTTGCCGTAGGACTTCACATTCAGTCCCAGCGGAATCAGCCATGTGCGCCCCGCATCCACATACACCTTATCCGAGAAGGACATAATCAGCGTATACCACATGGGATAGAAGCAGATGAGCGCCAGCAGAATCAGCACGATGATAATCACCGCATGACCGCCCGTCAGCTTTTGCTTTTTCTTCGTCATTATCCTGCACCACCTTAAAAGATCTTGTAGTCGGCAAACTTGTATGCACCCCAGTACGCCGCAATCGTCAGCACCATGGCAATCACGCTGCGGAAGAGACCGACCGCCGTGCCAACGCCGTAGTTGAAGCTGATCAAGCCCTGACGGTACACCCAAGTGTCAATGACGTCGCCCGTGGAATACACCAGCGGATTGTACATGTTGAAAATCTGGTCGAAGTTCGCGCCCAGAATGCCGCCCAAGCTCAGCACCAGATTCAGCACGATGATGTAGCTGATGCCGGGAATGGTGACATGAATCGTCTGCTTCCAGCGCGACGCTCCGTCGATTTCCGCCGCTTCGTACAAGCCGGGGTCAATGGAGGACAAAGCAGACAGGTAGATAATCGCGCCCCAGCCAAATTCCTTGAGCGTTTCGGTAAGAATCATCAGCGGCTGGAACCACGCCGGCGTACCCAAGATGGACACCGTAACGCCCATCGACTTGAGCATTCCCTCCACCAGTCCGTTCGTGCCGATAACGTACTTCAAGATGGTGGCATAGATAACCCACGAAACGAAGTGCGGCAGATACATGATGGTCTGAACCGTCTTTTTGAAGTGGACATTGCGCACTTCATTGAGCATCAGCGCAAAGGCAATTGCCATGAACTGCCCCAAGAAAATCTTGCCCACCGCCATGGCGATGGTGTTGCGGATGATGCGCCATGCGTCCGGCTGGCGGAAGAAAATCTCGAAGTTGTCCCAGTCAATCCATTCCGATTTATACCAGCCCAGCGTCGGAATAAAGTCCTCAAACGCTGCCAGAACGCCCGGCCATGTGCGCGTATTAAACATGAAGGTGACGATAATGCCCGGCAGCACCAGCAGCCAGTAATAAGCCTTATCCGGTATTGTCCATTTACGCAGTGCGGCACTCTTTTTCATGCGCTTTTCTCCCCCTCTTCTTGCCCCGCGGCAATGAAAAAAGCTGCCAGACCGTGGGCTACGCCTTCGGTCTGGCAGCATCCCTTACGGATTACTTACCCAGAATTTCCTGAACCTCAGCAGTGATTTCCGCGCCGCCCTGCGCCATGTAGTCGGCGACAAAGCTGTCGAAGTATTCGTCAATCGTCTTGCCGTCGGTGTTGCCCATAATCATCTTGATATAGGCATCAGACTCAAGGCTCTGCAGGAAGCTGAGGTACTTGTTCATGCTCTTGGTCGTGCCCTGGAACATGGTGCTGACCGGCACAGGCTGCGCCTTCGCCAGCGCGCCGATACCCACGGTGCACGCCACATAGTTGTTGTAGACGGTGATTTCGTCCGCATCGTCCAGCGCAACCTCGCGTGGGCTCTTGCCTGCCGCAATCGCGTCGGTCACAGGCACGCCGTACTTGAACATCAGCGTGTACTGGTCTTCGCTGCCCTTGATGAGGCCGTTGGTCACGGTCTGGATGTACTCGCGCATCTGCTCGATGCTGGTGATTTCATGCGTCACCTGACACTTTTCGATGACCTCGTTCATGGGGTAGGTCAGAATCGAGGGAGCATTGGACGCGTTCATGGGGACGTAGGTATTGTTGGTCTGATAGGAGATGCCGTCGAAGTTAGAAGCCGCCGTGTCGATGGAGTAGCCGTTGAGCATCATGTCGTAGGCGTAGACGAAGGCTTCGGGATTGGAGAAGTCCTTGCGCACGACGTAGACCGCACGAACCGGGTTGCCGGAGACGGAGCGGATTTCGTCGCCTTCCTTGCCGGGCAGCAGGTACGCAGACCAGATGGCTTCCTTGTTCAGGTTGATGTTCGCGCTCAGCACGTCCCAGCAGCCCCACCACGGAGAGAAGACGATGCCCGCCTTTTCTTCGCCGATGACCTGCTTGATGGTGTCCGCGTTCCACGTTGCAAAGTCAGCCGGAATGATGCCCTTGTTGTACCAGTCGTTGAGCATGTTCAGGGCTTCCTTCGCGCCATCCATCAGAGAGCCGTAGATGACCGTGCCGTCTTCCTGCTTCTGCCACAGACCCAGCGCAGCGCCGCCCACGTTCAGGAACAGGTCGCACATGTTGCCGCTGCCGCCATAAGCGCCGGAGAAGTTCGGCAGAACCGGGATACCGTAAGCGTCATCCTTGCCGTTGCCGTCCATGTCGCTCTGCATGAACGCCAGCGCGATTTCTTCCAAATCCGCATAGGTCTTGGGTGCTTCCAGACCCAGCTTGTCCATCCAGTCCTGACGAATCCACACGATGGGGCTGCCGTCAAAGTTCATGGACACTTCCGGGATGCCGTAGATGCGGCCGTTGATGCGCAGGGTGTCCAGCGCGCGGTTGTCGCCCATGGCGTAGAGCGCCTGCAGGCTCGGATGCGGGCCTTCGGTCAGCTCGTCGGTCAGGTCAGCCAGCAGACCAGCCTTCACCAGCGCGTAATACTGGTTCATGTCCACCTGCATCAGATCCGGGATTTCGCCGCTGGTGATGGCAGCGCTCTTCTTCTGGTTGAAGGCGTCGCCCGCCGCAGACCACAGCGTCTTCGGCTGCAAGCCCGTAATCAGCGTGAACATCCACACGCGGTCGTTGTCGTCGATGGTCATGCCTTCCGGCAGGTCGAAGCCGGAGGTGTTGACGATGCGGGTGAACTCCAGCCCGTCAAAGCGTTTGTACTGGTCGCCGACGTATTCTTTGCTCGTGTCAATCTTCCAGCCGTTGCCGAAGGTCAGCGAGGAAAGATCCGTCTCGTCCGCCAGCGCAAAACCAGAGAACATGCTCAGGGTCAGCGCCAAGCTCAGGAACAAACCAAGGAACTTTTTCATGAAGGGACCTCCTTTGTCGCTTTCGCATGTTTGCCACATGCTTGATGGGTATAGTATAACATGCGGGGCAGTGAACGACAATCCGCCTGTTTTAATGCGCAATGCGGGAAATATTCCTCCTATTTTGACATGTGACGTATAAAATAAGTATCAGGTTGAAAAAGGAGGATGCAAAAAAGGAGGAAACCTATAACGGCTTCCCCCCTCAAAGGCATTCCATGCTTCCTTATGGAATCGGCTTCACCGACAGTACCTCTCCCTGCATGGAAATCTCCACGCACTGCCCGCAATCCCCTGTATAAATTGCTTTTCCGTCCAAAAATGCACGCATGATGCCATTTTTCCGTTCCAGACGGATGGTGCGTTCCCCGATGCGCTGCATCCGCTTCTCCCAGCCGCGCATGAATTTCCCCAATCACCTGCGCCAGCTCACAGGCATAGGCGGTATACTCCATCGAGCGGTATGGCAGG
>OGTB01001202.1_pt1 | contig 17998 bp, 23 predicted proteins | sample 1553611 | NCBI WGS metagenome assembly OGTB01 (sample SAMEA2580032, study PRJEB22360) | human gut metagenome | biome: human gut; feature: human-associated habitat; material: faeces | place: Denmark | collected 2008/2010 | reverse complement strand
TGCGATGTCAGTTCATTGCTTAAAACTTAATATTTTCTGCCATTAAGGCTGTTTTTGTACTGTCCGCACAATTTAGGGCAGTTCATTTGCGGTCTGGTTTTTTTACATCGCATTTTCTATTTTTTCAGGAGCAGATACATACGATTTGTCTGCTCCGCTTCTTTATAATAAACCTCTTTTTTCGCAACGGTCGAAAACTTTTCTTTGAAAAGGCGTTCCCACTCCGCGTCGGTGTTGTTCCAAAGAAGAAGCCCGTCGTCAAGCAGATTTCCTTCTATGGTTTTTATGTTCCACTCTTTTATCTGTTTTTCGAACAAAAAAGGATTCAACTTTACAAGCAATTTTCCGCCGCGTTTAAGCAATCTATGGATTTCGCCAAGCGCAAAAACAGCGTCATCGGGATAAAGGTTATCAAGGATATTGGACAGTATTGCGGCGTCAACGGAATTATCCGCAATTCTTTTCAGCTGCTCGGTTCCGCCGTTGATAAATGAAAAGTTTTCGTTTTGTACCGCACGGCTTCTTTCAACAGCACTTTTTATCGCCTGTTCGGAAAGATCAATTCCGATATGCGCTTTTGTTCCGAGGTTGCGGCAGATAAAAAGCAATGTTCCGTTCCCGCACCCGAAATCAACGACCGATTCCGAACCGTCGGCAAGCCATGCGATCCCTGCGTCAAACTCTTCAATTCCCGTTTTTGCCGCTTTCGGAAAGACAGGAACTTCCCGCGCAAAAACTTTGTTCCAAAATCCTATGCATTTGGCGTATTCAGCCTTTTTGTCCGTCATATTCTTCGTGTGTGCAGGTAAGGAACGTAAACAGATCCGCCGCGGCTTCGTCGTTCGGAACGGTGAGCGTTATGACAACGGCGTGAGAATCGACAACGCGGCAAAGAGAATATGTTATGTAATCAACACCTCCGTGAGTGCATGCGCTGCGTATAACAAAGTATTCGTTCTCGCCGAGGTTAAGAGTTTCAACAGTATCATCGACAACAGCCTCAATGCCCTGAGCTTTAAGCGAAGCGGCAAGCGTTTGGTGCGTGAGATTTGCGTATTCCGCCGAAGACGAAACGTTCACGGAAGTGAGCTTATCAACAATGACGTTGATATTTGAATATATTCCGTCTATCGCGGATTTGTCACGGCTTGCGAATACAAGTTTTGCGGAAGAGTTCTCAAACGCGATTTCGGATGTGTTATCTTTCCAGCCGTCGGGCATTTTGAACGAAATATCCGCCCACTTGTTTTTATAAACACCGTTCGAAAGTTCGCCGTTCTCTTTGCTTTTGTTGTCCTCCTCGGGCGGAACAAACGTTGTCGGGTCGGAGGTAAGCGGCTCGGTGACAGATGTCACGGGCTCGGTTGTCGGGGATGTTGTATTTTCTTCGTTTTCTTTGTTTCCGCAGGCGGTTATTCCCAAAACAAGAACGACAGCAAGCAGAAGAGACAGCATTTTAGCAATATTTTTCATTTTTAATTCTCCTTAATTCTCCTATGCGTTATTTGATTAAATTATATCAGCAATTTTCGAGTTTGTCAACAGTTTTCTTTTCGGTTGAAGATACTCAACCGAAAAGGATTTACTCATGGGTCAAGGCAAACAGAACATTTTTGTCAAAATAAATATATCAGACCTTTTCGGGTCGTCAACGCGTTCCGCAAAATCATTCATAAAAAAAGAGACCCTCTCGACAGGTCTCTTTTTTGTTTTGTGAGGATTTCCGAAACGCGACTGAAACATTTCGGTTGACTTTATTGTCTTACACGGTTAGTATAACAGCAAAATATTACATAAGTGCAAAGATAAAAGGGCAAATAATCTATAAAGAGAAAAAACGGAAAAATATAAATATTTTTTTCCGTGATTTACACAAAGTTCGCATTAGAGGTATTGATTTTACTCCGAATATATATTAAAATCTATATATAATATTGCAAAGACGAGGAGATGCGACATGGCTGAAAAAAACGTCGGACGGTTCACCGTCGGGGAAGACTTTGACACAAAAGCGCTTGCGGAACGTGCTCTGGTCGAAATAACGGCGATGGGCTATGGGGCAGCGCTCGAAAAGTCGGAAAGAGGTTACCGCATCGCATATCAAAAAGATATCGGCGGGCTTGATACGGCGCTTGGCAGATGGCAAAACTCCGTTGCGGAGATCGAAAAAGACGGAGGCAAACTGACTGTTTCTTTTCACGGACACAAGATTGCTGATAAACTTATCGCATTTTTTCTCGGCGGCTTTTTTTGGGGGCTGCCATGGATATTCGAGGCTGTTGCGTTGCATAACAGAAAGCATTCCGAACAGGTGTTTTTGAACACGGTCTCGGTTTTTGTAAGTTCGGCAAAAGAGGATGAAGACTGATCATTCGGGATATTCCGAATGTTTTTCCGCGTTTTTTGCGACGCTTTTCGCCATTTAACGGCACTTATTGGGGTCGAATGACCGAAACTTATGTCGAACTGTGTCGAAATAAGAGGAAAGCGGAAGAATGCCGTCGAACGGTTTATGTTGCAAAAACTCGAAAACCGTTGTATAATCAAGTTGCAGGAAAGAAAGAGCCGAAAAACGGCGACGGAGACGCTGGGGGGCTTCGGCTTTTTCCGAAGCATAAAATATCCCGCACCGTCATGACGGGCGGAAAAGGAGAAGGTTATGGTTATAAGAAACTTGTTTGCCGAGCGATTCGGCGAAAACGACTATCGCGACGAAAGAGTTATCGACTATGTATATCCGAAAAAAGTATTGCTTTCAGAGTTCGCGGAAGAGCCGCAAATATTGCTCTCGCCGGATTCGGCGCAGGCAACTCTCGAAAGAGGAAACACCTGCATACTGAAAAAAGACGGCTTTATTCTGCTTGACTTCGGGTTTGAAATGCAGGGCGGCATACAAATAGTTACAAACATCTGGGAACATAACGGCAACAACACCGCCCGTGTCCGCGTCCGCTTCGGCGAAAGCGCGATGGAGTGCATGGCTGATGCCGCACCGGACCTTCGCGGCAAGAAGAATGCGACAAATGACCACGCCGTGCGCGACGATATTCATTTGCTCAGTTGGCTCGGAATGACGGAAATAGGAAATACGGGTTTCCGTTTTGTCAGAATCGACCTGCTTGACGATATTGAACTTCCCATAAAATGCGTCCGCGCAAAATTCCAATACAGAGACCTCGATTATCTCGGCACATTCGAATGTGACGACGAGCGTCTTAACGATATATGGAAGACCGCCGCTTACACGGTGCAACTCAATATGCAGGAATATGTCTGGGACGGTGTGAAGCGCGACAGACTCGTTTGGATAGGCGATATGCACCCGGAAACGTCTACTGTTCAGTATATTTTCGGAGACTGCGACTGCGTGCGCGAAAGCCTTGACCTGATAAGGGACAACACTCCCCTGCCGAATGTTATGAACGGCATTCCCGCATATTCGCTTTGGTGGCTGCTTATTCATCACGACAGATTCATACATTACGGAGACCTCGAATATCTCAAAGAACAGCACGCATACATAACCGAACTGCTTCATTATTTCAGCGGGTTCATCACCGCAGACGGCGGCATAGCGATAGAAAATTGCTTCCTCGATTGGCCCTCTTCCACAAATCCCGAGGGACAGAGAGCGGGCGTTCATGCACTTTTCTGCCTGGTTTGCGAGGGATGCGAGGAAATCTTCAACGCACTTTCGGACAAGGAAGAAGCGAATTTTGCACACCTTTGCGCCGAACAACTCAAAAAGCACGTTTATCCGCATAACGGACTTAAACAGGCATTGGCGCTTCAAGTTCTTGCGGGGCTTGTCGATGCGAATGAAGCGTTTGACGAACTTCTCGGCAAAGACGGCGTTCACGGATTTTCGACGTTCCTCGGCTATTACATACTCAAAGCGCTCGGACAAGCCGACAGAGTTGACTTTGCGCTTGACTGCGTGCGCGAATATTGGGGCGCTATGCTCGACCTCGGCGCAACGACGTTCTGGGAAGATTTTGACATCAACTGGGCAAAGAACTGCTCCAAGCTCGATGAGATACTGCCCGAAGATTCGCAAAAAACCGATATTCACGGCGATTTCGGAGGTTATTGCTACGAGGGCTACCGCCACAGCCTTTGCCACGGTTGGGCAAGCGGTCCCGCACCGTTCCTCATGGAATACGTTCTCGGCGTCAAACCGCTTGAAGAGGGCTGCAAAAAGGTGCTTATAAGCCCGTCTCTCGGAAACCTTGAATGTGCCAAAGGAACAGTTCCCACCCCGTACGGACTTATTAAAATCAGCCTTAAACGCGAGACCGACGGTTCCGTAAAGACCGAGTTTTCCGCACCTGCGGAAATTGAGGTCATTCTCGGCTGATAAAATCAAAACCGTATAAATCAAAAGGTCTTAACGGAAACAAAACCCGTTGAGACCTTTTTCAATCAGATATATTTTTCGTATAAAACCAAGACAATTTCGCCGAGAGAAAAACGAAGCTTTAAAATCAAAAAAAAACAGTCTGCATAAAAGTAACGGGTCTTAAAACAGCAACGAACTGTTTCAAGACCCTTTTAATATTGTTTTTTCGTTTTTCGGACTGTGCCGCATTAACGCCCTAAAATTGCGAGTAGGTTTGGAGAAAACTACCAAGCCTTACACAGGCTTCGTGCAGGATTTCTTTATCGGGAAGATAAACTATGCGGAAATATCCCGGTTCGGGCATATTAAAGCCCGTTCCGTGCGATATAAGCACATATTTCTTTTTCAGCAGATCCATGGCAAATTTCTCGTCGTTGTTGATGTGAATCTTCTGCGTGTCTATCTTCGGGAAGATATAAAATGCCGCATCGGGTTTGACAACGCTGATACCGTCTATTGCCGAAAGTTCGTTGTAAATAACTTCACGCTGTTCAAAAAGTCTTCCGCCGGGCAGAAGCAATTCGTCGGCGCTCTGAATGCCTCCGAGCGCGGTCTGGATTATGGACTGTGCGGGAACGTTGGAGCAAAGACGCATGGAGGAAAGCAGATTTACGCCTTGAATATAACTTTTTGCGTTCTGTTTCGGACCGCTTAAACACATCCAACCGCAGCGGAAGCCCGCCATACGGTGAGATTTTGAAAGTCCGTTGATGTTGATACAAAACAGATCGGGTGCAACGGAAGCAAGTGCAACGTGCTTTTTGCCGTCAAATACAAGGCGGTCGTATATTTCGTCCGCAAAAAGAACAAGGTCATGTCTGCGGGCAATATCCGCGATGCCTTCAAGAATTTCTTTCGGATAAAGCACACCGGTCGGATTGTTCGGGTTGATGACGACAATACCCTTTGTTTTCGGAGTTATCTTGCGCTCCATATCTTCAAGGTCGGGGAACCAGTTGCTCTTTTCGTCGCACATATAATGCACGGGAGTGCCGCCCGCAAGGCTGACGGACGCCGTCCAAAGCGGGTAATCGGGTGCGGGAACAAGAATTTCGTCGCCGTGGTTGAGCATGGCTTGAAGCGAAAGTGTTATCATTTCGCTGCAACCGTTGCCCGTGTATATATCGTTGACGTCCACGTTGGGAATTTTTTTAAGTTGGCAATACTGCATTATCGCTTTTCTTGCCGAAAAAATGCCCTTTGAATCGGAATATCCCTCACAGTCGTGCAGGTTCATCTGCATATCGCGGATTATCTCTTCGGGAGTGGTAAAGCCAAACGGAGCGGGGTTGCCGATGTTGAGTTTGAGCACTTTGGCTCCGTCGGCAATCATTCTGTTTGCCTCGTCGAGGACGGGGCCTCTTATTTCGTAACGGACATTGTCCAGTTTCGACGATTTTTCTATCATAATTAGGAATTACCCCCTGACAAATTCTGAATAAATCGCGCGTATCGCAGGATAAAGGTTATCCGCATCGACACCGACGATTATGTTAAGTTCGCTCGAACCCTGATCTATCATTCTGACGTTGATGTGCTGTTTGGCAAGCGCGGAGAAGACGCGGACGGCGGTACCGGCGGCATTGACCATACCGCGGCCGACGACGGCGACAAGCGCTATTTCGTCATGAACTTTTATTGTATCGGGACGGAGTCTGTCGCGGAGCGCTTTCAGAACCACTTCGCGTTTTTCACCTTCGAAATCGGCTGTATTGACAATGACGGACATCGTGTCGATACCGGACGGAAGATGTTCAAAACCTATACCGTGTTCTGCAAGGATTTCAAGAACGACTTTGCCGAAACCTATCTGGTTGTTCATCATTTCTTTTTCGATATATATTGCGGTCAAGCCCTTTTTGCCAGCTATACCGGTGATGACATGAAGCGGCTTTTCGTTGGTGAACGCCTTTATCCAAGTTCCCTCGTCTTCGGGGGCGTTGGTGTTGCGGATATTTATGGGAATGCCTGCGATGCGAACAGGAAAAATCGCGTCCTCATGAAGCACGGAAGCGCCCATATACGAAAGTTCGCGCAGTTCGCGGTAAGTTATCGTTTCTATCTTGCACGGGTCTTTCACACAGCGCGGGTCTGCCATAAGCATACCCGAAACATCCGTCCAGTTCTCATAAACGTCGGAGCGGGACGCTCGCGCAAGAATGGAGCCCGTCACGTCCGAGCCGCCGCGGGAAAACGTCTTTATTTCCCCGTTCGGCAGAGAACCGTAAAAGCCGGGAAGAACGGCGCGTTCATGCGCGGTCAGTTTTTTCGCCAGCGTAACATTGGTCTTTTCCGCGTCGAAAAAGCCCTTATCGTCAAAGAAAATGCACTCTGCGGCATCAATGAAGTCATATCCGAGATATGCCGCCATAACTTTTGCGTTCAGATATTCGCCCCTCGATGCAAGATAATCGCGGGTCGCGGTCTTTTCCGCAACACGTTTGCCTATCTCTCCGAGGTCGGCATCAAGCGTCATATCAAGTTCAAGCCCTTTTATTATCGCGGCAAAACGCTCCGAGATCGCATGAAGAAGCGCGTTCGGGTCTTCTCCCGTTTTTTCGGTCTGCGAAAGCGCAATAAGCATATCCGTCACCTTTTCATCGTCGGAATGTCTTTTGCCGGGCGCGGAGGCGACCGCATATCTGCGGCAGGGGTCTGCTTTGACTATCGCCGAGGCTTTCTTGAAATGTTCGGCATCCGCCAAGGAACTGCCGCCGAATTTGACTGTTTTTAACATAATATCTCTCCTGACGACACGTCTTTTGCGCGTCGGTTTTGTTCCGCATCATATCGGGCAGATAAAACTCCGTCCGTGACTTTCTCCAAAAGCGAAAGGCGTCTGTTTTGGCAACCTATTATATACGGATTATTTTTTTATTTTAGCACAGTCTGCCGAATAATGCAACACATAACCGCAAAATTTTTCAAAATAGGCATAATTACAGGCTGCGCAGACTCTTGCATTGCCGTTTTTTAAGCAAAAGGGGCTGTAAAAAACTTACGTTTTTTACAGCCCCTTTGGGGATAGGAAAAAAGGTTCAGAACGGGTGAATCGAATCCATGGCTGATGATATTCGCCCGTAGCAAAAAAGGCGTATTAAAACCCTATTTTATGGAAAAAACACAAAAATTGCTGTTTTGAGTCGTTTTGTTTATCTTTTAGACCATTGCTTTTTTTGTATTTTTCAGCATTTTTTGCGGTCTGGGCTTTTTTTACATCCCCTTTGCAAGAAGTTTTTTGTAAAGACAGCGGAGAATCATTCAATTCTGTTCCGACGGTATAAAGAAAAGCGGAAAAACAGTTAAGCAACAGCCGCTTTTCTTATTCTCGAATTCATATCTTTGCATATACCGATATAAATGCAAAGACCGATAATCAGCAATATTTTCAGCCCTAAACCTATACTGAAAGTTATAAGAAAGCTTTTTCCGTCTTTCTCTTGCTTCTCGGCAATATCAATAAAATGCTCGGAATTGAAAATTGCCTGTTCATCTTCCGAAAAGTCGGACAACGATTTATGTTGCGAAACCGTCTCCTTGTTTTCTCCGTAACCGATAACGGTATATCCCTGAGAGCCTAATAAATACAAAAACTTATTCGTTCTGTCTTGATAATAACTGTGCACATCGGGATCTATTGTTGCCGCTGTTTCACTATCATATGCGCAAAAATACTTAACATCATTTTCCTTAACACCTCGGAGAATCTGAAAACGCCCTGTTCCCACGAAAAGGGCAGTATCTCGTCCTTCCTGATAAACAATATCATCGGCAACATCAGGCTTTTCATCAAATACGCCGAACATCAGCAGAAGATTAAAGATTGTCAGCAGCACGATAAATAAAGCCATGATTTTTATTACTGTTTTCTGTTTTTTTAGTCATTTTGCAATATACTTCCTTAGAAAAAGTCTATTCAACCACGTCTGTTTTAGCGGGTTGTTTTCCTCTCTGACATTCGCAAAAATCTTGCAGATACGTTAAGTCTTCACTGCGGTTTATTGCCGTTTTTTTCTCTTTGAAAATGCCGATAAAATACAACGTGAACAATATCAGCATTACAGGGTCAAAGATATATGAAAATATCGGAGTTATACTCGGTGTGTTGATTTTAAGAAATACGGAAAAGCACAGATCCGCAAAATATCCCGCCGCGCAAACGACAGCGACCCACATTATATTTTTTCTGATTGCGATTACAGCCAAAACAGCAACGGCAATAACAACCGCACAAAATAAATAATATGCAAACCTACCGAAATTAAACGCCGTGATAAATCCGCACAAGCAAACAGAAGCATTACCTATCCCATACAGTTCTATCTTTGGAAATGCCTCCGCCCAAATTTGAATAGACAAAGCGGACGTCAACGCTGTCAAAAACATCGGAAATACGATTATTTTATTCAGGTTTTTCATTTTTTCTTCCTTTCTTTTCTGATCTCGAAAAAGCCAGTTCGTCTCTGCGGGGTACACTTACAAAAGGCGGTGTAGTTTAGGTTGAGCAAACTTAAACACTTACCGCCCGACGCGGGCTGTTATCGGAGTTAATCCACCACGCCTTTTATTCCGACCGCTTCAAGCGCCTTGCGGGCACGCGCAACGGGCACGGACGCGGAGAAAAAGTTGTTGTCCGATTTATAGGCATAGGCTTTTGCGTAAAGGAACCGAACAGCAAGCGTATACGGCTGTTCTTCTTCGTAAGAGTCGAACCGATTGCCGTAAAAATACCCTTCATCGCAAACAACGGCGGGACGTTTCGCAGCGTCGGTTCCGTTCTTTTCATCTTCCCATTTAACATAATCCGCAAGCGCGGGAACTGCGGAATCGCCGCAGTCGATAAGTGCAGCCACATCAATTTCCGAGAGAGAACCGTTCATATAACGTTCAACATTGTATCTTGCTATAATGCCGTCAATGTTCGAGAACGCAAGCCCCGCGAACATAACTGTCACTACAAGCGCGGAAACAGTTACAAGACGGAGTTTCTGCGCGAACTGTTTGATTATTACAAGCAAAAACAGAACTGCAAGAACACAGATAAACCAAGAGGCATAAACACGTTTCGGTGTCAGACCGTAAACGTCGATATACATTATCATTTTTGCGGCGGCGGTGCTTATCAGAACAAGCGTCATCAGAGAGAGAATGACGGACACCGTTTTTTGAACGATTTTTGCTCCTTTGCCGTCACGCTTCATCAGAAGTCCGACAAGCGCGATTATAACAAAGTTGATGAATGCGACTGCCGTCAATTGGAAAAATCCGCTGCGGGCATATTCCGCATAACTCGTTTCGGACGGAAGCGCACCGACAAACCCGGAAACGTAGTATTTCCATTGCGATATGAAAAAGACAATATATATCATAGCAATAGGAATAACGGCGGCAAGCACGGTCGCGACGGGCGCGATTTTTGTTTTCTCTCCCGCAACACGGCAGTTCTCCGCGTTTGGCGTATTTGCGCATTTTCTATCTTTCGAAGAAACAAGAAGCCCGTAAACATACATTGCAACGGGAATGCCGAGGCAGGCGCTGACGATATGTTCAACAACGGTGTCAAGTCCTATGTCCTTAATAAATCTGAACATATTGCGAAAAGATTCGTCATAGAACAGCAGCGCAATTATTATCACACACGGAATAAACGCAAGCGCAATGCCGATAAGAACTTTGAGAAAACCTTTGCCGCACTTTTCGCCCTTTTTCGGAATTAGTCCGTTAAAGATTTTGCCGAAAGACGCAAACGGCAGAATAAACGCCGACTTGAAAAAATCGACGAGAAGCAGGTTCGTAAAACCTTTTGCGAGTTTGTTGCCGAAAGCGGTATATACAAAATATGTATATGAAGCAATTGCGTAAGCGAATGCGAAAAAGCGAACCCCTCCGTTGCCGCTGACGACTGTCGAAAATGCCAGGGCAAGCCCCGAAAGAAGCGAGATTACGGCAGGGGCGTTAAACCGCGCCTTTTCAAGTTTTACGACAACAAAAGTCAGCGCGTAAAGCAAAATAACGAACAAAAATTCGCCGAGAGGTCTGAATCCGCCCATAAAAACGCGGATAAACAGATAACCGAGCACGAAACACAACCATGCAAAAACGCTTTCGGCGGCGGTGTAACTGCGTTTCGGCGCAGGTTGATACATTCCCGCCGCAGGAGTATAACCGGGAACCGTTTGCGGGGCTTGCGTGACGCCCGCAAAATTTTCGGACGACGCAGATTGCGGGGTCTGCGGTTGTGCCGACGAAGAGGCATTCACATTTGCAAAAGACGCATTTTGAGGTTTTTTCGTGATCTCTGAATTTTTCTTTTCTTCCATAAAAATCAATCATCCTCTTTTCTGTATTCTATTATATCTCCGACATCGCAGTCAAGGGCTTTACATATCGCGTCGAGCGTTGCAAAACGAACGGCGCGCGCTTTGTTGTTTTTGAGAATGGACAAATTCGCAAGCGTTATGCCGACTTTCTCGGAAAGTTCGTTCAACGACATCTTGCGCTTCGCCATCATTACATCGAGATTAATTACAATCATATTTTCACACCGTCAAATCGTTTTCGTTTTTGATTTCGGTTGCCTCTTCCACAACATTTTTTACAACTCGGATGCAAAGACCGAGAAACAAAATTGCAACGGCGACAACATAAGCAATAAAAAAGACGCGTCCCAAAAGCGCGAACAGAATGCCGCAGACAATGGCAAGCCACGAAACTCCTCGGATAAGGGAAACGCTTGTTTTTGTAAAAACAAGTCCGCGAAGAACGCGAAACAACAAAAAAAACATCATTATATCGGCAACGCCGACCGAAAGAACTATGAGATAGCCCACAGTCATAACAAATATTTTTCCGTTCTCACCTATTGTTTCTCCCTTGGAAAAACCGTTGACGGCATCCACAAACAGCCCCGATATTTTCGGCATTATAACTGCACAGGCAATAAGAGCCAGAAAAAAAATTACCGTCAAGGTTATTGAAATATAAACCGATGCCTTGCGTGATATTTTCAACATAAGAACCTCCGAACGAAAACGCATATAAACGTTTTTCTCTTTTTTCGCCACTATTATAGCACAACGCTTTTCGTTTGTCAATATATTTTTATCGTTTTTCGATAAATTTAAAATCACAGGCATCTTGCTGACAGAAAAACGAATTTTACGGGATTTTTTTTATCCAAAAAAGTTGTCAAAAAACGGAAAGTGATATTTTTTACATTTTGCCTATTGACAAATCACGAAACGTGATGTATAATAGAGAAAAGAAAAGAAGCAAAAGAGAGGTTACATTATGAGATTCTCCGAAAATTTGAAGGTTCTGCGCAAGAACAACGGAATGACGCAAAAAGAACTTTCGCAGGCGCTCGGCGTTGCGCTCAGCACGGTTGCGATGTGGGAAACGGGCAACAGAAAGCCTGATCTCGAAATGCTCCAACATATAGCGAAGTATTTCAACGTTTCCGTGGATACGCTTTTTATGGAAAACGAGGAACTCGGCGACGATTATCTGCTTGACTCCGAAATGTCCGCAAGAATAACGCCGAACACCCGCCATTTGAACGAGGACCTTGCGGAACTCCGCGAAATGCTCCGTACCAGACCCGAAGTAAAGATGCTTTTCTCCGCGTCGAAAAACGCAAGCAAGGAAGATATTGAAAGAACCGTTGCGATAATTGAAGCGTTGAAGCAGAACAAGAGATAAATGAACGAAATTTACGTCCGTCTGCTCGCGCTTCCGATGACCATACGCGGCGTTACCGTCACGGACGACGAGGGCGACTACAATATTTATATAAACTCTTCGCTGACGCCCGACCAGCAAAAACTTGTTTTGAAACATGAGATGACGCATATCGAGCGCAACGATTTCGACAGTTTTTCGGACATATTCGAAATCGAAGACCTTGACCCTTGACTTTTCATCGGTTTGGGGGTATAATAGTCAAGACGGAGTAAAAAAGTATACATTCTCCGTCAAGTCAACAGCGAAAGGAATATGACCGATGAGCGAATGCACTCACAACTGTTCGACCTGCGGTGAAAACTGTTCTTCGAGAAACACTCCGCAGAGTCTTTTGGAACCCGTAAATTCATTGAGCACGGTCGGCAAGGTCTACGCGGTAGTCAGCGGCAAAGGCGGCGTGGGTAAATCCACCGTCACTTCACTGCTTTCCGTTATGACCGCAAAAAAAGGCTTTAAGACCGCCGTTCTCGATGCGGACATCACGGGGCCGTCAATACCGAAAATGCTCGGAATAAATGAACGCGCAATGGCGGACGACAACGGAATTTATCCGGGCGTCTCAAAAAGCGGCGTTCGTGCTATGAGCCTTAATATGCTTGTTGAGGACGAGACAACGCCCGTTATTTGGAGAGGTCCCGTCATTGCGGGAACCGTCAAACAATTCTGGACGGACGTTATCTGGGGCGACATAGACTGTATGTATATAGATATGCCTCCGGGAACGGGCGACATACCGTTGACCGTATTCCAATCCATTCCCGTTGACGGCATTATCATCGTAACGTCTCCGCAGGACCTTGTTTCCATGATAGTGGACAAGGCTGTGAACATGGCGGAAAAGATGGATATACCCGTTATAGGACTTGTTGAGAATTACAGTTACTTCCGCTGTCCCGATTGCGGAAAAGAACATCATATTTTCGGCGAAAGCAGTATCGCCTCGATTGCGGAAAAGCACGGACTTCCCGTTCTTGCCCGTCTGCCCATCGACCCGCACCTTGCGGAACTTTGCGACGCGGGACGTGTGGACGAATATGAGACAACGGCTCTCGACAAAGCGCTTTCCGAACTCCTCGGCGAAAAGACTGAATAAAACCAAATAATACGCAAGCGGCGACCGAAACGGTCGCCGCATTCTTTATGCACAGCACACGCACATCCGATAATTTTGTCAGTATTTATTCTCGGAATCAACTGAAAGCAGAGATAAACACGGCAAACAACGTCCGCCGTGTTTTATTTTGAGAGAATGAAAAATAATTGTCTGTCGTAGGAAAAATCACATTTTATAAAATCCGAATTTGGTTTTCACTGTTTCGAAACAACAAAACTTTGCTCTTGATCCGAGTTATTCAACTAAGCCCACGGGTCGGCGGATTTTGGATCACGAACACCCGTCAGCAAATATTGCTCCCATAAAAACCACTTGCCGTCACTTCCGCGCTGTCTGAGTTTAACGGGACGCGGGGCATCCGCACCTCCGCAGGGGATAAACAGTTTCATATATCCCGCTTCTTCCTCCGAAACGTGATTGGACTCAACAACAAGAGTGTACGGTTCGGTCGGTGTATAATTATTATCGGGAGTTGCCCCGACAAAATATGTAAAGGGCAAGTTGGCAAACTGGAATTTCTATTTGTGTTGCCATGTCATTACATAATCTTTTTCTCCGGTAGCCTCATCTAAGCCACTATGCTGAATCTCAAATCCTTCTCTCTTATAAAAAGATATTGCCCGTGCGTTCTTTTGGTATACGTTCAAGTGCAACTTATTCCTTTTATCCTTTGCATAATTCAGCAGAATTTTACCTATACCCTGCGATTGCATTTCACCAGAAACAAAAATGCCCTCAACATATTCATCATTTAACCCTATAAAACCCTGTATTTCTGTATCATACTCATACACATAAACCTCTGCTAGTAACAACGCTTCTTTTACTGATTTGAAATTGCTTTTCCAGTATTCGGCGGGGATAAAATTATGTGCCTTTATATTTGTATCCAACCATATATCTGCAACTTTATTTATATCATCCCTTTGAAATTCTCTAATCATAACGGGGACTCTCCATAAACTTGAATTTAAATTATAACGGTCTTTGCAAATACACCATATCTACCAACTGTATTCCACTCTCATAGATTGGGTGGTCATAATTATCTATAAAGAAATTTGATATGATATGCGAACGGACAAAACCACACTTTTCATAAAATGGTATTGTCAGTGGGCTATCGCCTGTTCCCACTTGCAGAATGGCATATTGCTCTCTGTAATTATTAACAATAAACTCAATTAAGGCTCTTGCATAACCTTTCCCTTGATATTCTGGAACTGTCGCAATGTTCTTGATTTCAAGTATGTCATTTTCTTTATCGGTTATGACACACTCACACTTGACCCCATTATCATCAAGTACATACATCTTGCCGTTATCAAGATAACGGTCAACCATATCTTCCTGCTCATCTGCTAACAGGAGCAAATCAAGATATTGTTTTTTATTTTCTTTAACTTCAATAATTTTCATCAATCGCACCTACAAATTCCGATTTGTATTTCTGTTTGTTTTAAAAATGGGCAATCCCGATTGGAATTGCCCACTCATTGTGCTGATTATGCGATTTTTTCTTGATTGCACATATTTCCGTATCAAATGATGCAAAGTTTGATGTAAATCGCTGTTTTTTTAGTTTTTATCAAATGAAATACATTCCGTCTATTTGGTAAAACGGTACATCTTTACATCATCTTAATAGAGCTTTGCACCGGCGGGAATATGCGGGTCAACCATGAGCAGGTGAAGTTTTTCTTCGTCGTCTTCATGGTGAACGGCGGAAATAAGCATTCCGCAGGATTCAATGCCCATCATCGGGCGCGGCGGAAGGTTTACTATCGCGATACAGGTCTTGCCCACAAGGTCTTCGGGTTCATAGTAAGAGTGAATGCCCGAAAGAATGGTGCGCTCGGTGCCCGTGCCGTCGTCAAGCGTGAATTTGAGCAGTTTTTTGGACTTGGGAACGGCTTCGCACGCAAGCACTTTAACCGCGCGGAAATCGGATTTCGAGAATGTCTCAAAATCAACGGAGTCCTCAAACAGCGGCTCTATCTTAACTTTGGAAAAGTCTATTTTCTCTTCGACAACGGGCGCTGTCTCTGCGGGTGCCGCGGTCTTTTCGGACTTCTTGTCCGCGTCAAGAGATTTAAGCGTCGGGACTTTCTCCGACGCAATTCCGAAGCCACTCATATTCCTGAGCAACTCCCTACTTTGCTTTTTTCAACCAGATAAAAAGCCCTGTTTACCTTTAAAATTGATTACTTTCCGCATAAGCAGTTGTATTATTTGATGTATTTGATGTAAATCCCGATTGAGAGAATGGGTTCTTCAATCGGATTGCTTACTAAATTATAATCTTTATTATTGAATAAGTCAATCAGACCAAAAAAAGCAGCGTACCAATTTTCATTTTAAAGTACGCCACTTTTTCCTACGCTATTGAATTATTAAAGTATTTATCCAGTCCATCAAACTCGGTTCTTTTTAGTTCCTTTGTTACATCAGTATAGATATTTAAGGTTGTTGTTATATCCTTATGTCCGAGTGTATCCTGAATAACTTTTATATTTACACCTGCTTCACACATTCTTGTTGTAAATGTATGTCTGAGCGAATGACAACTAAAATGTGGTAAAAGCACTTCTGGGTTTTCTGTTTTCAAAAACTGCTCATCGTTGCAATCACGGATTATGCGTCGGATTGCCTTATTCAAAGTCGATTGATGTTGTGGCTGTCCGAAGCGATTGAGAAATATAAAATCTGTATATCCATCTATGGTCGCTTCGCAGTGAACCCCTAGCAGTTCTTGTCTTTCTTTTTCCATAACAAATGCTTCTTTAACAAAATCGAGCATCGGAACTTGTCTATTTCCTGCTTCTGTCTTTGGAGTATTCACATTGAAATAGCAGCCCTTTTTTCCTTCAGAAGTTCTGTGGTCATAATAAACCAACGTGTGATTAACATCTATAATCCCATCTTCCAAATCAATATCACACCATCTGAGTCCAGTAACTTCTCCAACTCTTAACCCCGTTCCAAGCATTACTGCAAACACCGGATACCAATACACTGCTGTATTAGAGTTCTTCAAATAATCCATAAACAATTCCTGCTCAGGTCGAGTAAGTCCCCTGCGTTTCTCTGTCTTGAAGCAATGAGCTTTTTTCAATTCCCTTAAAACATTATTTGTCGGATTGTTTCTGATATAGTTATCATCAACCGCCATATCAAATATCTGATGAAGAATGTTGTGGACACCATCAACCGTTGCTGGCTTCAATCCTCGCTCATCAACCAGATAATTATAAAATCTCTTAATATCTGATTTCAAAAATGTTGAAACTCTCTTAGAACCGATTTGCCGACGTACAAAGGTTTCATAAATATATTTGTAATTCTCAAAAGTGTTGTTTTTCAATCCTCTCTTCAGGTCTTTCCACAACTCATATAAATCATCGAGTGTAACATATCGTGCTTCCGCTTTTATGCCATCACTTTTGTCTTTCTCAATCGCTTCCTCTTTAATCCTGAGTGCTTCAAGCGTTTTTGAATAGACATATCTTCTTTTATGGTTTTCATCAGTCCAACTGTACTGATAACTTCCATCACTTCTTTGAAGTTCTCCCGTGCGAAGAACTGTCCTTGTTTTATCTTTTCGTTTTGGTCTTGCCACGGCTGTTCCTCCTATATTTCATTCCTGCTATTTAAAAATTCCACAAATTTGTCAATGATGACATACACCTGATAACCATCTGTCGTCATAAAATTGCAGTCTTTCCTTTTCATCAACTCTCGTATTTTTCCCCTTCCGATACCTGTATAAGCGGCTGTTTCATTTACCGACAAACATTTCTTTTTCCAAAATGGCTGCTCTTTTTTCTTTTCTATAAGACTTTCCCGATAAGCAATCATTTCTTCATCTGCAAAATCCACATTCATCGTTCCACCTCCTAAATCTCATACATTTTTTCAATGTACTCATCAAACAATTCTCTTTTTATCATTCGGCGTTTTCCCACCCATAACACAAATGGACAGTCAGCAAACCTTGTCATTTCACGAAGTTTTTCTCTGCCAATGCCGGTATAGGCAGTAGCTTCATCAATGGTCAGATACGGCTTATGCCATATTGGTACTTCTAATCTTTCTTTTTTTACTGGATTACTCACAATAATACCTCCTCATATCGAATACTGCTTTTTTATAAATTCAACAAATTCTTCTCTCTTGATAAGTCGCTTTGAGCCATTCCATAAAACGAACGGACATCTTTCATTATCGGTAAGCTGTCTGATTTTTCTGCTTCCAACACCTGTATAAGCTGCGGCTTCATCAATTGTAAGCATTACTTTCTCCCAAAGTGGGACATTATAGATTGTTTCATCTTTTTCGTTGTTCATATGCTGTAACCTCCTTTGCGTGGTTACAGCATACTTAAAAATCTACGCTGAGCCAACGATGCGAATTTGCTCATCGCAGATTTGACTTTTTCATTAAATAGAATACTGATTTGCAATATATTCCTCAAAAATTTTTCGCTTTATCATTCGGCGGCTTCCTATCCAAAGTACAAACGGGCAATCTTGCTTTTCCGTCATTTCATAAAGTTTTCCTGTTCCAATATTGGAATATATGGATGCTTCTTCAATCGACAAATTAGGCTTATGCCAAAGAGGTACATTATAACTCAGCTTCTTTACACTGCTATTAGACATTCTTACACCTCTTTTCTTTCTTTGACGAATATCTGTCGGTAACAACATAATCCCAACCATCTCCATCACACTTATCACATC
>OGTB01001187.1_pt1 | contig 18140 bp, 9 predicted proteins | sample 1553611 | NCBI WGS metagenome assembly OGTB01 (sample SAMEA2580032, study PRJEB22360) | human gut metagenome | biome: human gut; feature: human-associated habitat; material: faeces | place: Denmark | collected 2008/2010 | reverse complement strand
GCGTCGTTTTACGCAGATCCATCATCGCTTACAGCAGCAGCATCCACAGCTCCGGCTGGCACGCCAGCAAACCATGCTTGAGCGCCTGCAAAAGCGGATGAGCTTTGCGCTGGAAAATCAGCTTAAGCGTGCCGGGCAACAGCAGCAGCGATTAACACAGAGGCTAAACCAGCAAAATCCGCAGCCGCGTATTCACCGCGCACAGACGCGAATTCAACAACTGGAATATCGCCTGGCAGAAACGTTGCGCGCGCAACTGAGCGCAACGCGAGAACGGTTTGGTAATGCAGTAACGCACCTGGAAGCAGTTAGCCCGCTTTCGACGCTGGCGCGTGGTTATAGCGTCACCAGCGCCGCAGATGGCGCAGTGTTAAAGCAGGTCAAACAGGTAAAAGCGGGCGATACGCTGACCACGCGTTTGAATGATGGCGTGGTGGTAAGCGTAGTGAGCGACGTGGCGAAAACCCGCAAACCACGCAAAAAAAACAGCTAATTCGTAGCTCCCAGGCCACGCCAGATGCGCCATGCTGGTTACTGGAAGCAGGTCACCAGACCCGGTTTATTCATTAGCGTGATACTACAATCCTGTGCTCCAGTGCCTTCGTCCATCCCACACTGTTGAGAGGACAAATAAGGAAAACTTGGTGAAGACGGCCATCCCAGTGAATTAAAAACAGTATGCAACAACTCTAATTCATTGTATGTCGGTGCATTTTCTATGCTGCCACACTGCCTTGCAATATCCCATTTACTGGCATCAATGATATGTGCAGAAGCCCAGTTTTCGTAGTTAATAATCGGTGAGGATACGGGATTAGCCCCGGACGGCAATTCTGTCGTTAACAACGGTCGATGTAGCGATTTACCATTCACCACTACAATGTCTGCCATATGTCCCCAAAAGTGCGCCGAGGAAACATTCGGGCTGGTTGGTACCGTAAAAATAGCGTCCAGCGTGTCTGTCGCGGAAGCGTAATTAGCCAGAGTAACCGTCAGTGGCGTTTTATAACCAGGGGTATTATCCTGGCGGAGCGTAAAACTTGCCGTCCCATCCGCGCCTGTCATGCCACTAATGGTATTACCGCTTTCACTCAGCGTAACAGCTGAACCAGATAACGGCTGAACGATGAGATCGTCCATCGCCACCACATCACCATACAACGTCGCCCCAGCGTTACGCGGCGATGCATCGCCACGTTTCAAAGTAAATTCCACATTCGGTACCGTATTCCCGGCGCTGTCTTTCACCGTCACGGTAACGGGCATGGCTTCGCCTTTTTTCACTTTCGCCGCCTGAATAGCTGCGTCAAACGCTGTTGAGGTCAGTGTGACGCTGGAAACCGTTGCGCGCGCAGACACCAGACACGCCTGATAAGCGGCATTACCATTCAATGTCGTTGTGCCATCTTTCATATTGAGCGACTGATTTTTACCATCTGTAGTCTTATCCTGCGCCCACCAGTAATAATAAACTGACCAGCCAGTTTCCGTCGTAAGGGTGTTATTGGGATAACGTTGATACAGTGACTTCATATCGCTGAGCAACGGTTGCCGGGCTTCCTCACAAGGGCTGAGGCTGGAATTTGCTTTAGTGGTTGACGAAAAATAGGGCCAGTCCTCATTATTGTTATTGGTTTTATTTACCCCGGAGGTCGATGGCAGCTCCTTCCACAATTTCGGTCGTTCAAAGACGGTTCCATTTGCCGCTGTCACCGTTTCTGGCATATGACCCCAGTAGTCGGCATCCTGGGCGTCAGGGCTGGTGACCACGGTAAATATCAGGTCCAGGTTTGACGTGATCTGCGGATCTTGTGCAAGCGAGACCGTAAACAGCGTTGCCAGGCCGGTGGTGGCGTTTTGCGTAACATTGAACGTCACTGTGCCATCACTGCCGGTAAAACCAAGCCATTTTGCCGTATCCTGAGCAAAGGAAATACGGGCTGCTGTCGGTGTGACGACATCTACAATAAGATCATCTGCCGACGATGAGGGCCTAATTCCTGAACGACTTTTCGCCTGCGCCCGCTGAAGCGTCACGCCCTCACCACTCACCAGGTTGCCATTTTGGTCTTTTACTGTCACGACTAACGGGATTGTCTCGCCCTTTTTCGCCGATGCCGAAGGTGTACCGCCGTTACTTGCGGTTCTCGTCTCATCAAATGCGGCTGACGTGAGGGTCACGCTTGATGATAAAGCGTGAGGCTGCGTCAGACAAAGCATCAGAGCAGACGGATAGAGAGAAGATGAAGGTTGTCCTGTTTTCAGGTTAATGACCTGATAATACCAGGATGTGCCACTAAGAGTAAGCTCATAAGTCCACCAGTTTCCGGCTGTTGTCGGCCCCCCCAGATCTGTCGTTATCGCCCCGTTAGGGTGATCGTTATAAAGCCCCTGCAACTCGCTGAGGCGCGGTTGATATTCCAGCGGGCAATCTGCCGTCGCTTTTTGAGTGTTGGATATATATGACCATGTCTCATTATTACCATTTACCGAGCTCCCCGAAGTTGCTTCCGCTGCCAGTAATGGGCGCTTGAAGGTCACGCCTGCTGAGCTGGTAAACGTTTCCGGCATATGGCCCCAGTATTTCGCTTTTGGCGAATCCGGGCTGGTTATCACCGTGAAAATGACATCCAGCGTGGCGCTTTTTGAGGTGTCGCGCATCAATGTTGCAGTGAGCGGGATTGCGAACCCATAACTGCCGTTTTGGCTGACCTCAAACGTAGCTTTACCATCGCTTCCTGTCTTCAGAAGAGCCTGCGTCCCATCCCCATACAAGATTGACGTTACCCCGGTAGGCTCCAAAGGCACGATGGTAAGATCATCTGCAGAGGCATCGTATGCAGCTTTAGCGCGATTCAGCGCAGTCCCACGTATAAGGTTAAAGCTGGCACCTGGCAGTGGATTACCTGCGCTATCTCGCACCGTAACCGTCATCGGGATAACCTCTCCCTTCTTCGCCGTTGCGCTGGGCCTGCCATCATTGCTCGCCGTTTTCGTTGCATCCTCTGCCGTTGAGGTCATCTCAATAGAAGCCGCCTCTGGATGAGGGTTTACCAGGCACAGCATTAATGCCGAGGTGGTTGAAGACGCTCTTCCACTTGATCCATTTAACAGAGAAATATATTGATCGTACCACTTACCCGCATATGCCACCATGTCGTAAGCCCACCAGTAGCTATTTACTGGAATACCCAGATCGGTCTTTATCGCACGACTTGGGTGTTCGTCGTACAATGCCTGTAGTTCGCTTAACAGTGGTTGATAATGTACATCGCACCCGCTTTTATCGATATCCCCCTTTGTTGCCGATCTCAACACGGCCCACTCTTCATTGTCTTCTATAAACGACTGGCCCGACGATCTTTCAGCAGAGAGTAAGGGGCGTTTGAAGGCAGTACCAGAACGCGTAGTGAACGTTTCCGCCATATGCCCCCAGTAACTTGCCAGGGGGGTATCCGGGCTGGTTATCACGGTAAACATCACGGGTAATTTGTTGGATTCCAGGCTCGACTGATAGGCCTGAGCGTATACATTGGTTACCAGGCCTATAGAATCATCCTGCTTTACCGTAAACGTGGCTGTCCCGTCTGCACCTGTCACCGCATAAAGGGAGATTGATGGAGTATCCACTCTTGCCGACGTTCCCGCAGCGTTGATTACAGTGATAGTTCTGTTCGACAACTGTACATTCTGGCGATTTGTCGATCCTTCACGTTTGAGAATAAACGGAACATTTGGTACGACATTTCCCTGCGCATCTTTTGTCACCACGCGAATCACCGCGTCGTCACCTTTTTTCCGTTTTAGTGCGCTGAGGGTTTCGTCAACTTTGACAAATTGTGTCGCATCGTTCGCTTCAACAATAATGTGGCTGGTCACCGCCACTGGGGTAGCCCTACAACTTAGCAGTCCTATACTGCTTGACATGACCTCCGTTCCATCACCCGTTTTTAACGAAACCGCTTTAAAATTAAATGTTTGAGTGTAATAGGCAACAACCGTACTGGAGATATAGGCGCGTGATACAGGCCATCCCGTAACGTCATGTATTGGCACGTAACCTTCATCGGCATACAGTGACTCCAGCTCACTTTCAACCGGGACATATCCTGCACCGCAACCATTTACAGATGTGTTGTTCGACTGGTCCGGCGAGAACAGTGACCAGCTCTCTCCATCTTCCTGAAAAGAGCTTCGACTGGTTGTAACGGAAAGCTCATCTTGCAATAACGGTCTTTTATAAATAAGCCCGCCTGCACCGGTCATCGTTTCGGCCATATGCCCCCAGAATTTTGCTTTAGGGGTATCGGGGCTGGTTATCACCGTAAAGACCACCGGAAGCATTGATTTTACGTTATTATCTGTATCCAGCATGGCGGTCAGTTCGGTTTTTAAACCCGTGGTATTGTCCTGTTTCAGTGCAAGTGTTGTCGTACCATCTGCGCCGGTAACGCCATAAATCAGTACTGTTGTTGAGGAAAAATTACTCTGCGTGTTACCCCAGGCATCCGTCACGATGAGCGCGCCTGCTGTCACCGTTGTAGACGCATTTGCCCGATTGACGCTAAGGTTACGTTTAAGCGTAAACGCAGTATTTCCCACCGGGTTACCCTGCGAATCTTTAGTGGTCACGCGAACCACGACTTCTTCCCCTTTTTTCGCTTTGACAACATTATTCGTACTGTCAAATTTTGTAGGGTCCGCAGCCTCAAGAACGATTTGGCTAGCCTTGACGATCGGCGTCGTCTGGCAGGTAAGCAGTTCTTTTGTGGCCGATGGAATTATCGAACTGGTGCCTGAACTGAGATTGACGGCCTTGAAGTCACGCTGTTCCAGACTACTGCTGCCTGTCGTGCTGGAAAGGTAACTTGAGGCGACGGGCCAGCCCTGAACCGTTTTCATCGCATTGCCGCGGTTAGCTTCATACAATGACTCCAGCCCGGCCTGAGAGGGAACATATTCACTACCGCAACCATTAGAGGATGTGCTTGTCGCCTGAGTTTGGGTAAATTGCGCCCAGTCCTCATTCTCTTCTGCAATCGCGGTTCGACCCGACGTACTGGATAACTCTTTCAACAATAATGGGCGTTTAAAGACCGTTCCATCCGCAGCCGTCACCGTTTCCGGCATATGCCCCCACATTTTCGCTTTATTGCTGTCCGGGCTGGTGACAACGGTAAAAATGGTATCGAGGGTCGCTTTTTTCGTTGTGTCTGAATAGAGCGCGGCGGTCAGCGACGTTTTCGTGCCATGGGTATCCGGGCGGGTAATAGTGAGAATTTTAGTGCCATCGCTGCCGGTCATCGCGCTGTATGCTGCGGCGGTATCATTGAGCGAAGCTTCATCCGCCAGGCCACTATTGATCACAACCGGCGCAACCAGCGCATCACCGCTACCGGCAATGTGTTTTTCATTTGAGCGGGTATAACCATCGCCACGCTTCAGGGTAAAAGGCATATCACCCAATGGATTGCCCTGAGCATCTTTTACCGTCACCTTCACCTGTAGCGTTTCGCCTTTTTTCAGCTTCGCCGCATTTGCTGCCGCGTTCCACTGCGCCGGGTCCACCACTTCCAGCGTAATGCTGCTGGCAGGATTGTTAGCCGTCGTCAGGCAACTGACATAAACCGCCGTGCTACCACCAACGGTCCGCGCGCCATCGTTGAGGGCTATGGTGTAGTAATGCGGCACCTGATCCGCGGGCGAACTGCTCCAGTAGGGCTGACGCTGCGTTGGCCAACCGTGTACCGTTTGAACGGCGTTACCACTGTTAGCATCATAGAGCGCGTTAAGCTGGGAACGGCGTGGGAGCATATTGGCACCACAGCCACCTTTACTGGTGCTGGAAGTGTTGGCCTGGCTAACGCGCGACCATACTTCGTTATTTTCCGTTAATGTGCCGTCCGGGCTGGACACTTCCGCAGCCAGTCGGGGTCGGGCAAAGGTTAATGCATCGACGGTAATCGTCTCATCCATATGCCCCCACATCTGCGCGCCAACCGCATCCGGACTGGTGAGCGTAGTGAAAATCACATTGTAATTAACAGTATTGGGAATATAGGAGTTTACAGGCGCAATATTCAGCGGCGTCGCTAAGCCCACACCTTGCGGTTGCTTAATTTCCACAGTAGCAAAACCCTGCGCATCCGTAGTACCTGCATAGACTAAAGACGGTTGCGATGTTCCGTAGAGCGTGCCATTCATCTCAATTGCTCCGCGGGTTGGATCATCGAAACCCGTGGTCTGCCCCTGACGATTTTTCCCCATATCTTTCGTGATGGTGAACGCGGTATACGGCACGGGCGCATTATTCAAGGCATTAAAGGTGCGTACCGTCATGGTAATCGTTTCACCCACTTTCGCCTGCGCTCTGCTGCTTGTGGAAACATCATGATCGGTGGTCGCAGCAATCTGGGCGACCATCTCATTGCCCGAACAAGAAAGGTAGTTTTGCTTAAAGCCGGAATAGGTATCGATGTTGCCCGTGGCCAGGTTCACCGACGCATGCGACGTCTCTTCCACCGCACTAAGATACGCTTTTTGCAACGTTGGCCAGCCATATTCGGTGCCGATGACATTGGCTGGATGTGCGGCAAACAAACTGTGCAATGAGCTTTGGCTCGGAATATGACCTAAACCACACTCAGCCTGCATACTGCTATTCTGATCAAACAGCGCCCAGTCTTCGTTATTTTCCCGCACTGCTCCCAGTTCGTTGGCGGTTTCATCCGCCAGCCGTGGGCGTTTAAAGATATTGTTCGCTTTAATAATGCCTAACATATGTCCCCACATCCGCGCTTTGTCGGTATCGGGGCTGGTGATCACCGTAAAAATAACGTCTTTCTCATCCGAGGCAGTAAAATCACTGCGCATTCTCGCGGTGATGTGAGTTTTCACCCCCACGCCGCCTGGCTGGGTCAGCGTCAGAGAGGCCTCTCCGTTAGCATCAGTGATCCCTTCATAGGTATGGGCGTCAACTTTGCGAACGTTACTGCCACCATCAATTTGTACCGGGTGCGTCTCCCACGCAGCGTCAGTTTGATTCTTACGGTTAACACCGTCATCCAGATGCAGCGAAAAGTAGTAGTAAGCCAGCAGCTGATCGTTGTTCTTGCTATCGGTAATCGTCAGGCGTAAAGAGGCCTCTTCCCCCACCTTTACTTTCATCGCTTTTATCGTCGAATCATAACTGCCCGGCGTCAGTACCAGCTTCGGTTCAACATCGGGCGCTTCTTTATCGACACAGCTCACAATAAACGTCGTATCGTCCGGTTTTTGCGCTTCGCTGCGGTTCGAAACATCCGCCGCATGGTGCTGGCCACTCATCCCCGCCAGTGATGACCAGTAGAAATTACCCTGCATCGGCCAACCAGCCACATCCTGCACTGACGTTGGCACCACCGTCGCCAGCGCACCGAACTGACGCATTCCGGGCAAAATGTCGCAATGTTTATCCGCGCCGCTCCAGGTAAAGGTGGACCAGGTTTCATTGTGATCGTTAACCGTACCGTCTTCATTATCGACTTCCGCCGCCAGTTTTGGTCGACTAAAAGTGTAATCACGGGCCTTCAGCGTATCGGGCATATGACCCCACATTGTAGCCTGCGGGACATCCGGGCTGGTGAGGACGGTAAAGATCACTGCCGTTTCACTGGCCTGAGCAATACCCGCAAGGCTCGCGACCAACGGCGTTTTTACACCAGGGCCGTTGGCCTGGGTGACCGTAACCGTGGCAACACCATTCGCATCGGTAGTACCACGATATTCCGTCGCGGTGGTGGTTAATTCGGTCGTGCCCAGTTTTACCGGCGCAGTATTGTTCACCACACCCTGGCGGTTTTCAGCATCTTTGCGTTTGATAACAAAAGGAATATTCCCCACAACATTACCGACGCAATCTTTGGTAGTGACCGTTAACGTGATACTGCCGGCAACCGTCGTTTTCGCCGCACCGGAGGATTCGTCATAGCCCGCGGCGCTGACGGAAATAAGGTCACCCTGCGCGGGCGCAATCTTCAGCGTCACTTTCTGATCGGCGAGCGTCAGAACACTTTCATAGGGATAGCCCGTCGAGGTAAGTAGATATAACAGCGGCATGGTCTGCTGGGGGTCTGGCTGCGCCCAGGCGATCAGCGAACGCCCGGCAAGTCCCTGAGCGCAAAACGAGCGATCTGCGACTGGCTGTGGGTCCAGTAAGGTGTCCGGCGTCGCTGCATCCGCCCAAACTAAAGATACTGTCGGTGGCGTTTGGTTTTCCCAACGTGGTGTGGCAATGATATCGCCTTCTCTGTCTTGCGGGTTGGTGACGAGCAATTTAGAGACGCTAACATCCGCGCTGAATTCACTCGGTTTAGCGGTAAACGCTACCTCATGCGTCTTTGCAGGATCCAGAAAGACACTGCCCTGGTAGACGGGTATGCTGGCGCTATCGGCAGTAGGCACGGTACCGTTAAATTCGCCGACCGTATCTGAAGAGTCTTGCCATGCAGATTCTGCCCATGCCCCCCCAGGCAGCATTGCGCTTATCAGCAATGCGCAAAACACAAGGATTTTATTCAGGGTCAGGGACATGACAGAAACTCCACCGGTTGTTAAACGGACGCTTGTCGCATCAACATATTTTGCTTAATCCGGGATTAAGCAAAATATGCGGAAACAGCATTCCCTTGCGGGAATGCTGCTGAGTACGCGTTATTTGTGTTTGTAAATAATGTGAAGTTTGTACCCCTGTACCCCGTCGCCGTTGGTCGGGATGGTAAGAGCTTCTTTACCATCGCGCGCAGGGCCGTTAAGGTTGGTTCTGGCGTCTTCGTTGGTCGCAGGGATGACCAGATTGTTATTATCGAAGCTTGAGTTAACGATACCACCCGAAGTGCCGAGCTGTTGGCTGCTGCCAGAAAGTACCCAACGGAAGTCATAATTGGCGGTAACGTCAGCATCGGTACCCGCATCAAACTTGCCATTTTTGTTCTCATCCGAGTACAGTTTGGCCACGTAGGTTTTGCCAAGTTCGATTGGCGTACTGCCGTTGATAAGGTTGATACTGGTACCATCAACAAAGATGGCGACTTTCAGGTTCTGGTTAACTACCGGCCCTGGCGCAACGTTGTCGCTGTCGCTTCCGCCGCCGCTGGCAGTGGAAATGTCATAAAGATGCAGCGCAGTCCCGACGTTTGGCGTACCGGTCTGCGTGGTTGGCGTAATTTCAATACCGATATAACGACCACGGTCGTCATCGGTAAGAGTGTAACTGGTCACCTTCGTTGCCAGCTCTTTCGGATCGCCCCCCTGAGCGTCCTTGTAGCTCATCCAGCGGATAGTATCGATAGTCTTTGCGTTATCGCCCAATTCCCCAAGATCCACGTCGCCTTCGGTATCACCAATTTCCCAACTTACGGTTAATTTATCACCCGAGTAAAGACGCTTGTCCGTTTCACTACCTGTCGGGCGAGCGCCTTTTAGATCAGAAGTCAACGTTACATGGTCGGCATCTGTCGTAGCGCTTCCCCCTTCCGAATAGAGCCACGGAATGGTTCCCTGGAAAATATTGGTTTCGCCGCTGTCGACCCAGGCGCTTTCTTCCGCCAGCGCCACAGGTGCCACACAATAACCTGCCAGTGCCAGCGCCAATGCGATCCGGGTCAGACCGCGTCTTTTATCCTGCTTCATTGATGCTCTCCTTAATGAACCTTCAGCGACTGGCCGACTGGCCTTACGCCAATCTTATTTTTTGGTATACAGCACGCGTAAACCGTATCCCTGCAAGCCATCTCCCGCTTGTGCGCCATAGGTTTGCGCTGCTTCGCGGTTAGTGGCCGGAATCACAATGTCCTCATTGGAAGTGTTCGCCTGTGCACCCACTTCACCATTGATGCTCTTGCCGGTAAATTCCCACTTGTAGTCGTACTGCGCCATCTCTTCGTCAGTCAGTTTTTCGACCTGCTGGAAGACACCGTCTTTATTGCTGTCACGCCACAAAACAAATCGATAAGTGTTGTTGAGCGGCAGCGGTTCTTTATCTTTACCTATCAGGTTGCTGGGTTTAGCTGCCCCCACACGATAGATAAATGCATTTAGCCCACCAATTTCTGCCCCGAGGAAAGTGACATCCACATAGTTACTGTCGTCGTAGGGCGCAGCTTTTGCTTTCCAGCGATAGGTGCCGGGTAAGGTACTGGAGAGGGTGACAGTGCCCTTTTCTTTATCTTGTTTAGCGATAAAAACGCAGGGGTTGTCGGTCGAGCAAGGCTTGTTGGTTAACGTCACTCGTTTGTCCTGCGCGTCGTAAAGCTGCGGCGTGAGGTTATCTTCCGGCAGCGCATTGCCATTGCGGTCGGTGTTATCGCCAAAGCTGTCGGTTACATCGAGATCCATCACCACACCATCAACGCCATCTGCCTGAGCGCTGGCTTCGTGGCTGTGGTTGTTCTCTTCCGGCACGTTCGCGATGTTATTAACAATCAACTCTATTTTACGGTCCTGCTGAACGGTGATTTCCACCACGCCAGAGTTCTGTCGGTTGCCCTTTTCATCTTCCAGTGCCAGACGTACTCGCCAGGTATTGAGTTTTTCTTGTTCGGCTTTGTCAGAGCTGTACTGCCAGGCGGGCAGCACCAGGTTCCAGTGGTTATTGTTACCCTCTGTCAGGGTATTCTCTTTGATAACCGGCATAACCAACGTGCGGGCAGCATTGTTTTTCGCCTGCCATGACGCAGCGACAATTTTGTAGTGGTGGTTGATAAGCGCGTTAATGGTCCACTTACATTTTTCCAGCCCGACGGCCGCTTCGGGAGTGTCCTTAATGACGCACTCAGGGTGCTCGTTGGTGGCATCCGCTTTTAACCACAGGGTGACATCAAGCGGATCTTTTTCTTTGTATTCCAGAACAATAAAGTTATTACGCTCAACAAAATCATGACGACTGCCCATCAACGAGTGAGCCGCTTTCACTTTATCGCTATCCAATTGATCTTTTAGCGGAACGCCGAACTGATAATTAAGAGTGGCATTAATGCTGACATCGCTGTTATCTCCGGTCCCCGCTTTATAGTCCGTCCCAACGGTTAGTAATGGCACCGGTTGATAATTCAGTCCAAGTGTTACCGCGTAGGGATCTTTCTCCAAATTATCCGTACCAAAAAGGGCGACTTCATCGCCGTAATATTGCTCGAAGACAACTTTGCCCCCCAGTTGCGGATAAGAAGGTAACCAGGCTTCGGCACGAATATCCCAGCCGCGCGCAGGGCGTTCTTCATAAAAGTCGAAATCTTCAGCGTCTTTCCAGTCAGAAAGCGGATGATAATAGTTGCCAGAGAATTTTAAATAATCAGTCCACGCTTCGCCGCCTAAACCTAAACGGCGATGTCCTCGGGTAAAATCATAATCATAAAATATATTTCCGCCCAATAACCATTCATCAAAATTATGTCTTACCCCAAGACCAATATTCCCGATTGTACGATCTTCTTTTCGTTGCGCAGAAAATTGACTGAAATAAACAGTGGTTTGATTATCGTACCAGGGAACAAAATAATCGATGGAACTACCATCCAGATCGCCGTCCTGGCCAATGGAGAGGTTCGAACGGACCTTACCGTAGGGAGAGAGTGTGTCTTCAATATAAGATTGTGCGGTTGAGGTGATTTGACTTTGCAGATAGCTTCTGGCCTGAGATTCCAGCGCCTCAGGGGTCAAGTTTTCAAACCCTTGCGTGGCGGAGTTGATGACGTAATCGGCTCCGCGCTCTTTCAGCGATTTACCCTTGTTGGTTTGTTCATCCTGCTGTGCTGCCTGGCTACCTAAATCAGGTAACGATTCGTTTTGCTTAACATTTATCTCTGGTGCCGCGAAAGCAGCACCAGAGATAAATGTTAGCATAATACAGCGTTTCCATCGCAGCATGCACTTTCCCTGTGACAATGATACAGTCAAAAATAAGCTTTAATATTGTATCCCTGATTATTCAGAAAGGCATGTCATAAAGAATAAATATATTCTTAATTATTTAAATTAGTGATTTCACTCAATTACATTAGTTATTCCACTAATAACAGATTGTTTTACCATTCACATATTAAATATAAATGATAAAACAATATATTCACATGATATTAAGCAATAACAAATTCAACGCGTTTTTTAGATATTAAACCGTGCCCATGTTGGCAGAAATAATCCACAGCACCACAAGCTTTTAACACTTGTAACGGCTGATGACACTCAGGGCAAAGTGCCTGGACGGTAAAGTCTTTGTCGCAAGTTGCACAGTGGGCAGTCTCGCCATTGCGTTCGAGAGGGGTTTTGCAGGTTGGACAGTTGAGTGCCATAAATACTCCTCGCGCGTTATTCGGTTTCCCTTTCCGTGTGGAAAGGGAAACCAGATAAGTGATTACTTACTTTTCTTGATATGCTTCATCAGGCGCTTACGCTTGCGCATCTGGGTTGGCGTCAGGGTATTACGCTTGTTCGCATACGGGTTTTCCCCTTCTTTGAACTGAATACGAATCGGCGATCCCATTACGTCCAGCGATTTGCGGAAGTAGTTCATCAAGTAACGCTTGTAGGAATCAGGCAGGTCTTTCACCTGGTTACCGTGAATCACCACAATCGGCGGGTTATAACCACCAGCGTGGGCATATTTCAGCTTCACACGACGACCGCGTACCAACGGCGGTTGGTGATCTTCAACAGCCATCGTCATGATGCGCGTCAGCATAGAGGTCCCCACACGACGGGTGGAGCTGTCATACGCTTCACGTACTGATTCAAACAGATTACCAACACCACTGCCGTGCAAGGCTGAGATAAAATGCACACGAGCAAAATCGATAAAGCCCAGACGGAAGTCCAGCGTTTCTTTCACCTGCTCTTTCACTTCCTGGCTCAGGCCATCCCACTTATTCACCACAATGACAAGTGAGCGCCCACTATTGAGAATAAAGCCCAGCAGGGAGAGATCCTGATCGGAAATACCTTCGCGCGCATCAATCACCAACATCACCACGTTGGCATCTTCAATGGCCTGCAACGTTTTGATTACCGAGAATTTCTCTACAGCATCGGTGATTTTGCCGCGTTTACGTACGCCTGCGGTGTCAATGAGTACATACTCACGTCCATCGCGCTCCATTGGAATGTAGATGCTGTCACGCGTCGTGCCAGGCATGTCGTAAACAACAACGCGCTCTTCACCAAGAATACGGTTAGTGAGTGTAGACTTACCTACGTTCGGACGACCCACAATCGCCAGTTTGATCGGCAGACTTTGCGGGTCGAAGTCATCTTCCTCTTCTTCTTCGCCGTTTTCTTCTGCTTCAAATTGCGCCCAGTATTCAGCGTCTTCGTCGACTTCTTCTTGCGGTGCGAGATCTTCCATCCACGGCAGCAGCACGTGCTCCAGCAGACTTAATACGCCACGACCGTGAGACGCGGCGATCGGGTAGATTTCCCCTAAACCAAGCGAGTAGAAATCAACCACTGCCTGATCGGGATCCAGACCGTCAGTTTTGTTTGCCACCAGGAAGGTCGGTTTTTCACGGGAGCGCAGATGTTTAGCAATCGCTTCATCCGCCGGCATCAGGCCCGCGCGCGCATCCACCATAAACAGTACGACGTCCGCTTCTTCAATCGCCAGCAGTGACTGTTCCGCCATGCGAGTTTCTACACCGTCTTCTGTGCCATCAATCCCGCCGGTATCAATGCAGATAAACTCACGGCCTTCAATTTCTGCACGACCGTACTTACGGTCACGAGTCAGACCCGGGAAATCCGCAACCAGCGCATCTCGGGTGCGAGTTAGACGGTTAAATAACGTGGATTTTCCTACGTTAGGGCGCCCGACAAGCGCGACCACAGGTACCATGTTTAAAGCCTCATTTTTATAAATCATCAGACAACGCACGCTATATTCGTGTCGTTGTTAAAAACAGGAAAACGGCCCCTGTCCAGGAGCCGTTTTCAAAGTGAACGACAGAGACGATTAACGTGTAATAGAGTACACGGTTCCGTCTTTTGCCTGGATCAGCAGTTTGCCGTCAGCGGCAACCGGTTCAGTCTGGAAACCGGAACTATCAACTTTTTGCTGGGCAACGAAACGACCATCTTCGACGTTAATCCAGTGCAGATAACCTTCGCTGTCACCTACCACCAGGTTGCCATTATACAGCACCGGAGAAGTCAGCAGGCGATGCAGCAGATCGCTTTGTGTCCACAGCGTAACGCCGCCATCAATGGTCAACGCCATCACCCGGTCATTTTGATCGACCAGATAGATGCGGTTGCCGTCGACGATGAAATCATTCACCGAACCCAGTTCGCGTTTCCACATAATCTGACCGCTGCGCAGATCAAGCGCCGTCAGGTTACCATTATAGGCCAGCGCGAAAACAACGCCGTTAACAACGACGGGAGTCGTGTCAACATCGCTCAGACGGTCAATTTCGGTTGAACCGGTCGCCTGGGAAATACGCTGCTGCCAAATCATCTGGCCCTGTTCCATCAGCACTGCGCTGACGCGACCATTATCGCCACCCACGACGGCCGCACCAAAAGCCGTTGCCGGCGCAGACTCGCCACGCAAAGAGAGCGAAGGCATATCGAGGTTAACTGTCCATTTGACAGCGCCGTCAGCTTCGTTCAGCGCTTGTAACTGACCGTTACTGGTGTGGATTAACACCAGACCGTCGCTGACCACCGGACGCGAAAGTGCTTCACCCGCGACTTTAGTTTGCCATGCCACAGTACCATCGCTGGTATTCAGCGCGTAAACCTGCGCCTTTTCGCTGCCAATGTAGACATGCCCACCAGACACGGTCACACCGCCAGAAAGTAATGCAGGCTCTTTAGAGAACCAGCCATCTTTCTCGGCCAGGCTGACAGACCAGATTTCTTTGCCATCATCCGCATTCAGCGCTTTTACTAAACCAGCGCGGTCCGCTGCATAGACAACGTTGTCCGCCAGTGCCGGATGAAGATTGGAATAGAAGTTGCCAATGCCGCTACCAACGGAAGTACTCCACGCCGTGGTCGGCGTAAACTGGTTTTCAACGGTTGGCAATGGGGACATCTTTACCACATCTTCTTCGCTGTTAAACAGCGAACAGCCGCTTAAAAGGGTAACGGAAAGCAGTCCTGGCAGCAGTAATTTACGCAATTGCATCGGGTCCCTCTCAGATGGACAAATTATTAATTTTCATCTGCATCATTTCGCTCAGTGCCGGGGTAACATCGCTTTTCACGCCTGCTTCCCATGCACTACGCGCACCTTGCTTATCACCTTTGCTCAGCAATGCTTCACCACGCAGGTCGGCAACAATGGCAGCCCACCCTTCACCTTTAATGGTATCAAGGGTTTTCAGCGCGGCATCAGCCTGCTTGAGCTGAACCTGAACGCGAGCAAGACGCAGATTTATCACGGCTTTGAGATTTTCATCGCTCGTGTCTGCCAGCCCCTGTTGTAACTGGGCGGCAGCTTTCTCTAGTTCATTTTTGTCAACAAATTGCTGCGCAAGTTCCAAAGAAGCCAGCGCACCATAAGTATTTTTATTTTCAGCAGCAAATTTTTCCGCCGCCGGGATGCTATCCGGTTTGCCTTCGCTCACTGCGGTAACCGCATTTTGATAGGCAAGAGAAGCGGAGCGTGCAGAATCAACCTGATGGCTGTTCCAGTAGCGCCAGCCAATTAGTGCGCCAACGCCCAAAATCACCCCAACAGCCAGTGCTTTGCCATTTTCAGCAAAAAAGCGTTTAACCGCTTCCACCTGGTCGTTTTCGTTCTCGTAAATTTCCACGCTGTCCTTCTCCTTCCTTAACCCATTAACGTGCGCAAATGCGCGGCTACGCTATCCTGCGCAACTGCCGTTTGCTCACCAGAGCGCAAATCCTTCACTACTGCTGTGCCGTTAGCCACTTCAGACTCACCCAGCACCACAGCAACGCGGGCACCCCATTTATCAGCACGGGCAAACTGTTTCTTAAAGTTGCCGCCGCCGTGGTTGGTCATCAATTTCACGCCCGGTAATTCATCACGCAGACGCTCAGCTAATGCCATAGCCGCAGATTGTGTATCAGCACCTGAAGCCACCAGGTATATATCGACAACAGGATCGGCCTTAAATTCCGGATTAACGGCCTGAACTAACAATACAAGACGTTCGAGGCCCATCGCAAAACCGACAGCCGGTGTTGCACGACCGCCCAGTTGTTCCACCAGACCGTCATAACGACCGCCTGCACACACGGTGCCCTGAGAGCCGAGGCTGTTAGTCACCCACTCGAAAACGGTACGGTTATAGTAATCCAGACCACGCACCAGACGCTGGTTTACGGTGTAAGCGATCCCCGCGCTCTCAAGCAGTTTGCACAGACCGGCAAAATGCTCACGAGATTCCTCGTCCAGATAATCGCCTAATGCCGGAGCATCGTTGAGAAGCGCCTGCACTTCCGGATTTTTTGAATCCAGCACGCGCAGCGGGTTAGTGTACATGCGGCGTTTGCAGTCTTCGTCCAGCTTTTCTTTATGCTGCTCAAGGAATGCCACCAGCGCATCGCGGTAATTGGCGCGTGCTTCCAGCGAACCGATAGAGTTCAGCTCAAGAGTTACGTGCTCGGAGATACCCAGCGCGCGCCACCAGCGGGCGGTGAGCATAATCAATTCAGCGTCGATATCCGGACCTTGCAGACCGAAAACTTCGCAGCCCAACTGATGGAACTGACGATAACGCCCTTTCTGCGGACGCTCGTGACGGAACATCGGCCCGATATACCACAGACGCTGTTCCTGATTGTACAGAAGACCATGCTCGATGCCGGCGCGTACACAGCCCGCCGTCCCTTCAGGGCGCAGAGTCAGGCTGTCGCCATTGCGATCCTCAAAGGTGTACATCTCTTTTTCAACCACGTCGGTGACTTCACCAATCGCACGTTTGAATAGCGGGGTCTGCTCTACAATCGGCAAGCGGATTTCACTGTAACCGTAGCTGCCGAGCACGTTTTTCAGTGTGCCTTCAATGCGCTGCCAGATGGCCGTTTCGCCAGGCAGGTAATCGTTCATGCCGCGAATGGCTTGAATGTTTTTTGCCACGTTTATTCTCTTTCTGAATATAAAAATGAACCCTCAACGCTTCCCTCAATGTTTCGGGAGCCATGCGGGTTCAATCATACACGGGAAGCGAGGCGCTTCCCATCACGTTATTATTTTTCAACCTGCTGAACGTCAATTCGACGCGCTTCGTCCAGCTGACTGGCTTTCGCACGAATGCGCGCTTCCAGCTGGTCGATCATATCGTTGTTGTCCAGACGGTCTTTGCGCACGCCATCTTCATAGAGGCCGCTTTTCTTGTTGCCGCCGGTGACGCCGAGTGTAGAAACCAGCGCCTCACCTGGGCCATTCACCACGCAGCCGATAATCGAAACGTCCATCGGAGTGATGATATCTTCCAGGCGTTGCTCCAGCGCGTTAACCGTACCGATAACATCAAACTCCTGACGCGAACAGGTTGGACAGGCGATGAAGTTGATCCCGCGCGAACGGATACGCAGCGATTTCAAAATATCGAAACCGACTGCCGTCACTTTTTTCTGCATCATTTCGGTAATGGCATCCTTCCGCATGTCACAGAGTTTCAGAGGGGAAAGAATCACTTGCCGGTCGTGCATATAAACCGTATCCCCGGCAGAAACAGAAGTCGCCTTAAGCACAACGTCGGCAGTATACACTTCACCTAAAGTCTCTACGATCATAGCACCGGCATCGGCATATTCCGTGTCACCGTAATAGGCATTATTACCGGCCCCACGCTGGATCAACACTTCATGTCCCATAGAAACCAGGATATGAACAGATTCGGGAGTGAGACAAATCCGGTTCTCCCCTTTCTCCAGCTCGTTCGGTATCCCCAGAATCAATTTCTTCTGCCTTTTATCCTGAAAAACTTCTTTTTCCTGATAAAGAAACCATTGCTTATTAATCGTTCCCGACATTCTGCCTGTGTTGTCCATAGTCTTAAAAGTTAAATTTCCACCTTCAATTCACGACTTCCATCCGGATTTTCAGTAAAATAACAATCGACGATACCTTCTGGAAGCAGCTCGTCTATTTTTTCAGGCCATTCGATAAAACAACGGTCTCCACTGAAAAAATA
>OGTB01001182.1_pt1 | contig 18169 bp, 15 predicted proteins | sample 1553611 | NCBI WGS metagenome assembly OGTB01 (sample SAMEA2580032, study PRJEB22360) | human gut metagenome | biome: human gut; feature: human-associated habitat; material: faeces | place: Denmark | collected 2008/2010 | reverse complement strand
GCCAGCACCGGCTTGCACGGTGGCGATACCGTTTTCCACCAGCGCTGAGCGGATCACAATGCAGGTGTCGAGATCGCCATGCGCGGTGAAATAACCTACCGCGCCGCCGTAGCTGCCGCGGCGACGACCTTCCGCCCCGGCAATTAACTGCATGGCGCGCACTTTCGGCGCGCCGCTTAACGTGCCCATATTCATACAGGCGCGGTAAGCGTGCAGGGCGTCGAGATCGTGGCGCAGCTCACCGACCACGCGGGAGACCAGGTGCATCACATAAGAATAACGGTCAACTTTGGTGAGATCGGCGACGTAGCGACTGCCGGGGGTGCAAATACGCGCCAGGTCATTACGGGCGAGATCCACCAGCATCAGATGTTCAGAAAGCTCTTTATGATCGGTACGCATTTCCAGTTCGATGCGGCTGTCGAGGTCTCTGTCCAGCGAACCATCGGCACGACGACCGCGTGGACGTGTTCCGGCAATCGGGTAGATCTCAATCTGGCGGCTGGTGGCGTCATACTTGAGCGAGCTCTCCGGCGACGCGCCAAACAGGGTGAAATCATTATCCTGCATAAAAAACATATACGGGCTGGGATTACTCTTTTTCAGCACGTAATAGGCCGCCAGCGGTGACGGGCAGGGCAGAGAGAAACGGCGAGATGGCACCACCTGGAAAATCTCTCCGGCGCGAATCGCTTTTTGCAACAAACGCACTACGCCACCGAACTCTTCATCGCTCTGGTTACATTCACAATGCATATGTGGCACGGAAACCACCGGCAGCGGTGGCGCGGTTTCGGTCAGCTGCTGGCGAAGATCGTTCAGGCGAGCAGTGAGACGTTGTTTTTCTTCTTCATTCGGAGCAAAAAGACTGGCCTGAATGCGGGTGCTTTTTTTCTGATGGTCAATCACCATCAGCGTTTCAGCGAGATAAAAACAGAAATCAGGACAGTTATTTTCCGCTGCCAGTTGTGGTAAATCTTCAAATCCCGCCACAAGGTCATAAGAGAACAGGCCGCCGAAGAACATTGCTTCTCGTTCTTCCTTCGGTACATTCAACAGATTCTGCAATAAGCGGAAAGCGTCAAAAACCGAAAGGGAGCATAAGCGGGCGTCTTCATCCAGCAGTGGACTGACAGGGGGGAAGCGCAGCACACGGCAGTTTGGTGATTGTTCATTTTCCACACCCGCAGGCAGGGCGTTATCCAGTAGTGCCAGCAGGGCTTCGCCATTGCCGGAAAGTGCCTGAATTGTGACAGTGTCACCTAATGCTGTAATGCGCAGCGCACTGTCTACCAGCAGCAGGCTTTTTAAATCATCTTTGCTGTCGATATCTGCGGATTCCAGCAGCAGCGTTGCTGGACGATTCCCACACAACTGGTGAAAAAGCGCAGTCGGGTTGTCGCGATAAGCGCCTTCGCAGGTTAGCAGTTCAAGAGTCGGTTTTTGTGTTTGCATTGTTATTCTCTAATTTTGTTCAAAAAAAAGCCCGCTCATTAGGCGGGCTGGGTATCTGATTGCTTTACGCATGGTGAATACACTGCCCGTTTCAGGAAGTGCGCCACCAACCTTTCAGTACGAAAATTGCTTTCATTGTCGATACCCTTTTTACGTGAACTTGCGTACTAGTTAACTAGTTCGATGATTAATTGTCAACAGCTCATTTCAGAATATTTGCCAGAACCGTTATGATGTCGGCGCAAAAAACATTATCCAGAACGGGAGTGCGCCTTGAGCGACACGAATTACGCAGTGATTTACGACCTGCACAGCCATACCACAGCTTCCGATGGCTGCCTGACGCCAGAAGCATTGGTGCACCGTGCAGTCGAGATGCGCGTCGGCACCCTGGCGATCACCGACCATGACACCACAGCTGCAATCTCACCAGCAAGAGAGGAAATTTCACGTTCGGGATTGGCGCTGAATCTTATTCCCGGCGTGGAAATCTCCACGGTCTGGGAAAATCATGAAATTCATATTGTCGGGCTGAATATTGATATTACTCATCCGCTAATGTGTGAGTTCCTCGCGCAGCAGACAGAACGGCGCAATCAGCGGGCGCAGCTGATTGCCGAAAGACTTGAAAAAGCGCAGATACCAGGTGCGCTGGAAGGCGCGCAACGACTGGCGCAGGGCGGTGCGGTGACGCGCGGTCATTTTGCTCGTTTCCTTGTGGAGTGCGGCAAAGCCAGTTCAATGGCGGATGTCTTTAAAAAATATCTGGCGCGCGGGAAAACCGGATACGTTCCGCCACAGTGGTGTACAATAGAACAAGCTATTGATGTCATTCATCATTCTGGCGGTAAGGCGGTGCTAGCTCATCCTGGGCGGTACAATCTTAGTGCTAAATGGCTGAAAAGATTGGTTGCGCATTTTGCTGAACACCACGGCGACGCGATGGAAGTCGCGCAGTGCCAGCAATCGCCCAATGAACGCACCCAGCTGGCGACACTTGCGCGTCAGCATCATTTATGGGCATCACAGGGATCTGATTTTCATCAGCCGTGCCCGTGGATTGAACTGGGTCGTAAACTCTGGCTGCCTGCAGGCGTTGAAGGCGTCTGGCAGCTATGGGAACAGCCGCAGAACACCACAGAGAGGGAATTATGAGCCAGTTTTTTTATATTCATCCTGATAACCCGCAGCAACGACTGATCAACCAGGCGGTGGAGATCGTGCGTAAAGGCGGGGTGATTGTTTATCCAACCGATTCCGGCTATGCGCTCGGCTGTAAAATTGAAGATAAAAACGCGATGGAGCGTATTTGTCGTATTCGCCAGCTGCCGGACGGTCACAACTTTACCCTGATGTGTCGCGATCTTTCTGAGCTCTCGACCTATTCATTCGTGGATAACGTTGCGTTTCGTTTAATGAAAAACAACACGCCGGGCAACTACACCTTCATCCTGAAAGGGACGAAGGAGGTGCCACGCCGTCTGTTGCAGGAAAAACGCAAAACCATCGGTATGCGTGTGCCTTCTAACCCGATTGCGCAGGCGCTGCTTGAAGCATTGGGCGAACCGATGCTTTCCACATCACTGATGCTGCCAGGTAGCGAATTTACCGAATCCGATCCGGAAGAAATTAAAGACCGTCTGGAAAAACAGGTGGACTTGATTATTCACGGCGGCTATCTCGGGCAGAAACCAACAACGGTTATTGATCTTACTGATGATACGCCGGTCGTGGTGCGTGAAGGCGTAGGTGATGTGAAGCCTTTCTTATAACAAATTGCGTTCCACGGATGGAAGACTATGGCAGGGATATATCGCTGCATTTTGCTGTTGATAGTTGGGCTTTTTTTCTCTTCGTTGAGTTATCCGAAAAACACGGAGATCCCTTTTTATGAAGAAGGGATCTCGCTCTTTGATGTTGAAGCCACTCTGCAACCGGATGGGGTGCTCGACATCAAAGAAAATATTCATTTTCAGGCGCGAAATCAGCAGATTAAGCACGGATTTTATCGTGATTTACCACGACTCTGGATGCAGCTTGATGGGGACGCTGCACTGCTGAACTATCATATTGTTAGCGTCACCCGTGATGGTATTCCTGAACCTTGGCATCTTGACGGGCATATCGGGTTAATGAGTATTGTCGTTGGCGATAAACAACGTTTCTTGCCTCAAGGCGACTATCATTATCAAATTCATTATCAGGTTAAAAATGCTTTCCTGCGTGAGGGAGATTCAGATCTGTTAATCTGGAACGTGACTGGTAACCACTGGCCGTTTGAAATCTATAAGACCCGATTTTCACTCAAGTTCCCTGATATCGCGGGTAATCCATTTAGCGAAATCGATCTCTTTACTGGAGAAGAGGGCGACACATATCGAAATGGCCGCATCCTTGAGGACGGAAGAATTGAATCCCGCGATCCGTTTTATCGTGAAGATTTCACGGTACTCTACCGCTGGCCTCACGCTTTACTTGGTAATGCCCCGGCTCCACAAACGACGAATATTTTCAGCCATCTTCTTTTACCCTCCACGTCATCGTTGTTAATTTGGTTTCCGTGTCTATTCCTGGTTTGTGGATGGTTATATCTCTGGAAGCGCAGGCCGCAATTTACGCCGGTAGATGTGATTGAAACCGATGTCATTCCGCCAGATTACACGCCTGGCATGTTACGTCTCGATGCGAAGCTGGTTTACGACGATAAAGGTTTTTGTGCCGATATCGTAAATCTGATTGTGAAAGGAAAAATTCATCTGGAAGATCAGTATGACAAGAACCAGCAAATCCTGATTCGTGTTAATGAAGGCGCGACCAGAAATAATGCGGTTTTACTGCCCGCAGAGCAGTTTTTACTGGAAGCGTTATTTCGTAAAGGCGATAAGGTCGTTCTTACGGGGAGACGCAATAGAGTCTTACGCAGGGCATTTTTACGGATGCAGAAATTTTATCTGCCGCGTAAAAAGTCTTCGTTTTACCGACCTGATGCGTTTTTGCAATGGGGGGGAATGGCGATATTAGCGGTCATTCTCTACGGTAACCTGAGTCCCGTAGGCTGGGCAGGAATGAGTCTGGTGGGCGATATGTTTATTATGATCTGCTGGCTTCTTCCTTTTTTATTTTGTTCCCTTGAGCTTTTGTTTGCCCGCGATGATGACAAGCCTTGCGTTAATCGTGTAATCATCACTTTGTTTTTACCGCTGATTTGTTCAGGCGTGGCCTTTTACTCTCTCTATATCAATGTCGGAGATGTATTCTTTTACTGGTATATGCCAGCGGGTTATTTTAGCGCTGTTTTCCTGACCGGTTATCTCACTGGCATGGGGTATATTTTTCTGCCAAAGTTTACCCAAACTGGGCAGCAACGTTATGTCCACGGTGAAGCTATCGTTAACTATCTTGCGCGTAAAGAGGCAGCAACACACAGTGGGCGTCGGCGGAAAGGGGAAACACGGAAACTGGATTACGCGTTGCTAGGTTGGGCAGTCTCGGCAAACCTTGGAAGAGAATGGGCAGCACGTATCACCCCATCACTCACAGCGGCTGTTCGCGCCCCGGAAATTGCCCGTAGTGGCGTTTTATTCTCATTACAGACGCACCTGAGTTGCGGGGCCTATACCAGTTTGTTGGGGCGGAGCTATTCCGGTGGTGGTTCTGGCGCTGGTGGCGGTGCGGGTGGCGGAGGCGGTGGTGGCTGGTAATTAAGCTGATGTTAATCGAAACAAGCTTTAACCATAAAGATAGTGTAGTATGTTGCGCCTCAAAGCCAGGCCGATAAACGTCGAGTCGTTTACTTAAGGCCTGAAGAGTTCAAACAGACTTTACTATCAGTGAGTCAGATGTAAGTTCTGACTCACTGTTGCACAAAAGCATATCAGACGCCTGGGAAGGCGACACCAAAAGGAAGCTCTATGAGCGAAAAGCTACAGAAAGTGCTGGCGCGTGCCGGCCACGGCTCTCGCCGTGAAATCGAATCTATTATTGAAGCCGGTCGTGTGAGTGTTGATGGCAAAATTGCTAAACTCGGCGATCGCGTTGAAGTTACCCCTGGATTGAAAATCCGTATCGATGGTCACCTGATTTCGGTACGTGAGTCCGCTGAACAAATTTGTCGCGTTCTGGCCTATTACAAACCGGAAGGTGAGTTGTGTACCCGTAACGATCCGGAAGGGCGTCCAACGGTGTTTGACCGTCTGCCAAAGCTGCGTGGCGCACGCTGGATTGCCGTGGGTCGCCTGGACGTTAATACCTGTGGTCTGCTGCTGTTCACCACCGATGGTGAACTGGCAAACCGTTTAATGCATCCAAGCCGTGAAGTTGAACGTGAATATGCCGTGCGTGTATTTGGTCAGGTTGACGACGCGAAACTGCGTGATTTGAGTCGTGGCGTGCAGCTGGAAGATGGTCCGGCAGCCTTTAAAACCATCAAGTTCAGCGGCGGCGAAGGGATCAACCAGTGGTACAACGTTACTCTGACCGAAGGCCGTAACCGTGAAGTTCGTCGTCTGTGGGAAGCGGTTGGTGTGCAGGTAAGCCGCCTGATCCGTGTTCGTTACGGTGATATCCCACTGCCGAAAGGTCTGCCACGCGGCGGCTGGACAGAGCTGGATCTCGCCCAGACTAACTATCTGCGCGAACTGGTGGAGCTACCGCCAGAAACCAGCTCTAAAGTCGCTGTAGAAAAAGACCGTCGTCGTATGAAGGCGAATCAGATTCGTCGAGCGGTTAAGCGTCACAGTCAGGTGAGCGGCGGTCGTCGTTCTGGCGGACGTAATAATAACGGTTAATTTAAGATAAGTATAAAATAAAGGCCCTGCGGGGCCTTTTCTTCATTTGAAGCATGATAAATAGTCGCAGTATTTTAATTTAATTTCATACTTGCTTATGAATAATACCCGGAAATAGCCACATTACTATTTAATTATCTGAGATAAACTCAACGTCAAGAGGTGGGTTATGATTAGATATAGTGGAATATTTCTATCGCTGTTAATGCTTTCAGGTTGTGCAACTGAAGCATTGAAAAACGAACAAGCTGAAACTGTTATTACTGCGGGTAACAAAGCAGTAGCGGCGAATGCAAGTTTCTTTAAACAATACTATGCTTCTCGTGAAAACTTCCTTGTTAATTTTTATGCGACTAATCCGGATTGTGCCCTGCGACCTGATTATACCATTGATATAGGCGATGATGGGAATGGCGGAAAATTATGCCAGCGTTCAGGGCCAAATACAAAACAAGTACAATTAGTCCCTTTCGAGAAAGAAAAATTACTGGCTTCAATGGAAGTCATTAATAGCATGAGCGCTTATGTGGAACTTCTGACAAAGGATATGGCAACTACGGAAAGTCAGCAAGTGGCATTACTTAAACAGGCTCTGGATCACGCAAACAACGCACAAACACTACTTGGTGTTTCACATAGCAAAGATTTAGCTCAATCTGCAGCAGCGGTTAAAGATTTGGTAAATTATTTCAATGAATTATATATAATTAAGGTCAATTCTGGAAAAATAGGCAAAACGGTAGATGAAAACTGGGTAAGACTTATAAAGAACATGGCAGTTTTACGCAATGATATTTATACAAAAAGCAATAAGATTGAAAATTATACCTTTGCGAATGTGCATGATAATATGTTTTATTATAATACGGCATCTAAAAAATCTAAGAATACAGAGTTTAACACTCTGAAAAACAGGAAGGAGTTTCTAAGTTCAGTAATCAATGTGAATGAAACCAGACTACAGGCATCGGCACCTGCCATGCCCGCGATTGAAGCTTTAAATGCCTTTATAGATAAGGGTGATTATCTAAAAGGTTTATACACTAATAAAACACGCACGGCAGCTGAACAAAAAAGATTAAATGAAATATTACGCGCACAGGTCATTAGTGGGTTAAAGGCGTCTGAGGGGCTGGCGAAATTACTTATTGCCAGCGGAATAATGTTATAGGAGGGGCATTTTATGAACGATGTACAAAACCGTAGAATACTGGCATTACTTGATATGCTGTATAATACTCTGGGCAACCAAACCACATGCAAGGTTTGTCATAAATATTTTATCCTTATCCTCACGGTGATGAACAATCTGACGATTAACTACGGTACTGAAACTTCGCCAGAGTTAAGCGCAATCAGTTATGAAGATGCCAATGCGTTAATTACTGAACTGATATTATTTATTGAAGATGTTGACGCTGAGAATCATGAAGCATATCCGGGACATTTGAATGAGATAAAACGGATTCTGAGTTTTGCTATTGCCGCTTGAATATAATTATGATTAAAGCACCTCAAGAGGCGATCTTTTGAGGTGCTTTCTCTTAATAATCAATCCCTATTTGCGCCTTAACACCGGCATCAAACGCATGTTTCACGGGGCGTAATTCACTCACCGTATCCGCCAATTCAAGAATATCCCGATGACAACCACGACCCGTGATAATCACCGTCTGTTGATGTGGACGTTCATTTAACGCCTGCACCACTTCTTCCAGTGGCAAATAGTCATACGCCACCATATAAGTTAGCTCATCGAGCAAAACCATATCCAGTGAAGGATCGGCCAGCATTCGTTTGGCATGTTGCCAGACTTCACGGCAGGCCGCGGTATCAGATTCGCGATTTTGTGTATCCCAAGTAAAGCCCGTTGCCATCACCTGAAACTCAACGCCATGTGGCTCCAGTAGATTGCGCTCGCCATTAGGCCAGGTGCCTTTAATAAACTGCACGATACCCACTTTTTTGCCATGGCCTACTGCACGAGTTGCCGTACCAAATGCCGCGGTGGTTTTGCCTTTTCCATTGCCGGTAAAGACGATGATAATACCGCGTTCATCCTGGGCCTGGGCCACACGAGCATCGACTTTTTCTTTCACTCGCTGCTGACGCTGTTGGTAGCGTTCATCACTCATTGGGAAATTCCTGGTTTACGGCCCGGTTGGGCATCAAAGGTCATGCCGGTTTTACGGCGGCTGTCATCGCCCATCAGCCAGAGGTAGAGCGGCATGATATCAGCGGGTGTTTTAAGTTTCTGTGGATCTTCGGTCGGGAAGGCGCTGGCCCGCATTGCGGTGCGCGTACCGCCTGGGTTAATGCAGTTGACGCGCAGGCGCTGCTGATATTCATCGGCCAGTACCTGCATCATCCCTTCGGTGGCAAATTTCGACGCTGCATATGCGCCCCAGTTGGCTCGTCCCTGACGTCCAACGCTTGATGAAGTAAAGACCAGTGAACCGGCGTCCGATTTGAGTAATAAAGGAAGCAGTGCCTGGGTGAGCATAAAGGTGGCATTAACGTTGACCTGCATGACGTCCTGCCAGACCTGCGGATTTTGTTCGCTCATTGGGCAAACATCGCCGAGCAATCCGGCATTATGCAAAACACCATCCAGACGCGGATAATTAACGGCAATGCGCTGTGCCAGTTGTTGGCAATCTTCGGACGTGCAGGTCAGCAAATCGAGAATAAACCACTGTGGCTGACGTCCAGTTTCTTCGTTTATGTGGCTGGCTACCTGACGTAATTTTTCTTCATTACGGCCCAACAGAATCACTGTCGCACCATAGCGTGCATACGTCATCGCGGCTTCACGGCCAATACCATCGCTGGCTCCCGTCACCAGGATAATGCGATCATTGAGTAAATCTTGTTTTGGCTGGTAATGCATGGCTACTCCTCAACGACGTTGTCTGTCGCGCTGCCAGTGTACTTTATGACTTTGGGGCTTTATGCCTGAAACAGAAGGGCATTTCAATCAGCCTGGGGCGATAACACCGCAAAATGGATACTTTGTCATACTTTCGCTGCAATAACATCTCTGCGAGACGGCTTAACATGCCTGTTGTAAACTGTGAGCCAAAGCGTTGTTTAACCAAGGTGGGGACTCGTGGAATTGTTGTCTGAATATGGTTTGTTTTTGGCGAAAATCGTTACCGTTGTGCTAGCGATTGCGGCGATTGCCGCCATTATTGTCAATGTTGCTCAACGTAATAAACGCCAGCGTGGCGAGTTACGGGTCAACAATCTCAGCGAACAGTATAAGGAGATGAAAGAAGAACTGGCCGCGGCGCTGATGGACTCACATCAGCAAAAACAGTGGCACAAAGCGCAGAAGAAAAAGCACAAGCAAGAAGCGAAAGCAGCAAAAGCGAAAGCCAAACTGGGCGAGGTGGCAACTGACAGTAAACCTCGCGTCTGGGTGCTGGATTTTAAAGGCAGCATGGACGCCCATGAAGTGAACTCGCTACGTGAAGAGATAACGGCGGTACTCGCAGCATTTAAACCGCAGGATCAGGTTGTGCTCCGTCTGGAAAGCCCTGGTGGCATGGTGCATGGTTACGGGCTGGCGGCTTCGCAGCTGCAGCGTCTGCGTGATAAAAACATTCCTTTAACTGTAACGGTAGACAAAGTCGCTGCCAGCGGCGGTTACATGATGGCCTGTGTGGCGGACAAAATTGTTTCCGCACCGTTTGCTATTGTGGGTTCCATTGGCGTGGTGGCGCAAATGCCCAACTTTAACCGCTTCCTGAAAAGCAAAGATATTGATATCGAACTGCACACCGCCGGGCAGTATAAGCGCACGCTGACGTTGCTGGGTGAAAATACCGAAGAAGGGCGGGAGAAATTCCGCGAAGAGTTGAACGAAACGCATCAGTTGTTTAAAGATTTTGTGAAGCGTATGCGTCCTTCTCTGGATATTGAATATGTGGCAACGGGTGAACACTGGTACGGACAACAGGCGGTTGAGAAAGGCCTGGTTGATGAAATCAACACCAGTGATGAAGTTATTCTTAGCCTGATGGAAGGCCGAGAAGTGGTCAATGTACGCTATATGCAACGTAAACGACTCATTGACCGATTCACCGGCAGCGCGGCAGAGAGCGCCGATCGATTGTTGTTACGCTGGTGGCAGCGAGGGCAAAAGCCATTGATGTAAAAGACAAACGCGAGGGTAAGACCTCGCGTTTTGCTTAATCAACCAGGTGATATTTTTCTGAAAGCACATGGGCCAGGTGTTTGAACATATTAAACACCGCGGTGCTTTTGGCTGTTGGCAATCCTTGTTCATCTAAAAAGTAGTCGCCGGTAAATACCAGCACGCCATTACGCTGCGTGACTCCGGTGGCTTCAATCCCTGCGAGCGTATCCTCATGCTCACGAATGATTTTGTTGGCCTCTTTCAACAGCGTTTCGCGGTCGATGGGTTGTGTCTCTTTGTTCATTATTTACTCCTTAAACAAGGACATTAGTCTACGCCAGGCATGGCTTGCAGACAAATATACCACGCTGATGGCAAGAGCGCCTTACTGGCAACTTTGGATTTTGCATGCTAATAAAGTTGCGTATCGGATTTTATCAGGTACAGTGTGACGCTTTCGTCAATCTGGCAATAGATTTGCTTGACATTCGACCAAAATTCCGTCGTGCTATAGCGCCTGTAGGCCAAGACCTGTTAACTCAGTCACCTGAATTTTCGTGAACAGAGTCACGACAAGGGGTTGATATCCGCAGAGAGCGAGTCCATATCGGTAACTCGTTGCCAGTGGAAGGTTTATCAACGTGCGACGCATTCCTGGAAGAATCAAATTAGGTAAGGTGAATATGGGTAAAGCTCTTGTCATCGTTGAGTCCCCGGCAAAAGCCAAAACGATCAACAAGTATCTGGGTAGTGACTACGTGGTGAAATCCAGCGTCGGTCACATCCGCGATTTGCCGACCAGTGGCTCAGCTGCCAAAAAGAGTGCCGACTCTACCTCCACCAAGACGGCTAAAAAGCCTAAAAAGGATGAACGTGGCGCTCTTGTCAACCGTATGGGGGTTGACCCGTGGCACAATTGGGAGGCGCACTATGAAGTGTTGCCTGGTAAAGAGAAGGTCGTCTCTGAACTGAAACAACTGGCTGAAAAAGCCGACCACATCTATCTCGCAACCGACCTTGACCGCGAAGGGGAAGCCATTGCATGGCACCTGCGGGAAGTGATTGGTGGTGATGATGCGCGCTATAGCCGAGTGGTGTTTAACGAAATTACTAAAAACGCGATCCGCCAGGCATTTAACAAACCAGGTGAGCTGAATATTGATCGTGTTAATGCCCAGCAGGCGCGTCGCTTTATGGACCGCGTGGTGGGGTATATGGTTTCGCCGCTGCTATGGAAAAAGATCGCTCGTGGTCTGTCTGCCGGTCGTGTGCAGTCGGTGGCGGTCCGCCTGGTGGTCGAGCGTGAGCGTGAAATTAAAGCGTTCGTACCGGAAGAGTTCTGGGAAGTCGATGCCAGCACGACCACGCCATCTGGTGAAGCGTTGGCGTTGCAGGTGACTCATCAGAACGACAAACCGTTCCGTCCGGTCAACAAAGAACAAACTCAGGCTGCGGTAAGTCTGCTGGAAAAAGCGCGCTACAGCGTGCTGGAACGTGAAGACAAACCGACAACCAGTAAACCTGGCGCTCCTTTTATTACCTCTACGCTGCAACAAGCTGCCAGCACCCGTCTTGGTTTTGGCGTGAAAAAAACCATGATGATGGCGCAGCGTTTGTATGAAGCAGGCTATATCACTTACATGCGTACCGACTCCACCAACCTGAGTCAGGACGCGGTAAATATGGTTCGCGGTTATATCAGCGATAATTTTGGTAAGAAATATCTGCCGGAAAGTCCGAATCAGTACGCCAGCAAAGAAAACTCACAGGAAGCGCACGAAGCGATTCGTCCTTCTGACGTCAATGTGATGGCGGAATCGCTGAAGGATATGGAAGCAGATGCGCAGAAACTGTACCAGTTAATCTGGCGTCAGTTCGTTGCCTGCCAGATGACCCCAGCGAAATATGACTCCACGACGCTGACCGTTGGTGCGGGCGATTTCCGCCTGAAAGCACGCGGTCGTATTTTGCGCTTTGATGGCTGGACAAAAGTGATGCCTGCACTGCGTAAAGGTGATGAAGATCGTATCTTACCGGCAGTCGATAAAGGCGATGCTTTGACGCTCGTTGAACTGACACCAGCCCAGCACTTTACCAAGCCGCCAGCCCGTTTTAGTGAAGCATCGCTGGTTAAAGAGCTGGAAAAACGCGGTATCGGTCGTCCGTCTACCTATGCATCGATCATTTCGACCATTCAGGATCGTGGCTATGTGCGTGTAGAAAATCGTCGTTTCTATGCGGAAAAAATGGGCGAAATCGTCACCGATCGCCTGGAAGAGAATTTCCGTGAGTTAATGAACTACGACTTCACCGCACAGATGGAAAACAGCCTCGACCAGGTGGCAAATCACGAAGCAGAGTGGAAAGCTGTACTGGATCACTTCTTCTCGGATTTCACCCAGCAGTTAGATAAAGCTGAAAAAGATCCGGAAGAAGGGGGGATGCGCCCGAACCAGATGGTTCTGACCAGCATCGACTGCCCGACCTGTGGTCGCAAAATGGGTATTCGCACAGCGAGCACCGGGGTATTCCTTGGCTGTTCCGGCTACGCTCTGCCACCGAAAGAGCGTTGCAAAACCACCATCAACCTGGTGCCGGAAAACGAAGTGCTGAACGTGCTGGAAGGTGAAGACGCTGAAACCAACGCGCTACGCGCAAAACGTCGTTGCCCGAAATGCGGCACGGCGATGGACAGCTATCTCATCGATCCGAAACGTAAGTTGCATGTCTGTGGTAATAACCCAACCTGCGACGGTTACGAGATCGAAGAGGGCGAATTCCGCATTAAAGGTTATGACGGCCCGATCGTTGAGTGTGAAAAATGTGGCTCTGAAATGCACCTGAAAATGGGGCGTTTCGGTAAATACATGGCCTGCACTAACGAAGAGTGTAAAAACACGCGTAAGATTTTACGTAACGGCGAAGTGGCACCACCGAAGGAAGATCCGGTGCCATTACCGGAGCTGCCGTGCGAAAAATCAGATGCCTATTTCGTGCTGCGTGACGGTGCTGCCGGTGTGTTCCTGGCGGCCAATACCTTCCCGAAATCGCGTGAAACACGTGCGCCATTGGTGGAAGAGCTTTATCGCTTCCGCGACCGTCTGCCGGAAAAACTGCGTTATCTGGCCGATGCGCCACAGCAGGATCCGGAAGGTAATAAGACCATGGTTCGCTTTAGCCGTAAAACCAAACAGCAATATGTCTCTTCGGAAAAAGACGGAAAGGCGACTGGCTGGTCAGCATTTTATGTTGATGGCAAATGGGTTGAAGGGAAAAAATAACCTTTAATTCTGTCAGGTTTTTATAAACAAAGGGTCGCGAAAGCGGCCCTTTTTTATTGCATATTATTTTTTCTTCACACCTATACACTAAGGCTATAAATGATATAGTGGTTATAGTTAGCACCTTTTTTATTATTAAATCGTATTAGTCACCCGCCAGGTGTGACGAAAAAACGATGTTCTGATGGCGTCTAAGTGGATGGTTTAACATGAAATTACAACAACTTCGCTATATTGTTGAGGTGGTCAATCATAACCTGAATGTCTCATCAACGGCGGAAGGACTTTACACATCACAACCCGGGATCAGTAAACAAGTCAGAATGCTGGAAGACGAGCTAGGCATTCAAATTTTTTCCCGAAGCGGCAAGCACCTGACGCAGGTAACGCCAGCAGGACAAGAAATAATTCGTATCGCTCGTGAAGTCCTGTCGAAAGTCGATGCCATAAAATCGGTCGCCGGAGAGCACACCTGGCCGGATAAAGGTTCGCTGTATATCGCCACCACGCATACCCAGGCACGCTATGCGTTACCAAACGTCATCAAAGGCTTTATTGAGCGTTATCCTCGCGTTTCTTTGCATATGCACCAGGGCTCGCCGACACAAATTGCTGATGCCGTCTCTAAAGGCAATGCCGATTTCGCGATCGCCACAGAAGCACTACATCTGTATGAAGATTTAGTGATGTTACCGTGCTACCACTGGAATCGGGCTATTGTAGTCACTCCGGATCACCCGCTGGCAGGCAAAAAAGCCATTACCATTGAAGAACTGGCGCAATATCCGTTGGTGACATATACCTTCGGCTTTACCGGACGTTCAGAACTGGATACTGCCTTTAACCGCGCAGGGTTAACGCCACGTATCGTCTTCACGGCAACGGATGCTGACGTCATTAAAACTTACGTCCGGTTAGGGCTGGGGGTAGGGGTCATTGCCAGCATGGCGGTGGATCCGGTCGCCGATCCGGACCTTGTGCGCGTTGATGCTCACGATATCTTCAGCCACAGTACAACCAAAATTGGTTTTCGCCGTAGTACTTTTTTGCGCAGTTATATGTATGATTTCATTCAGCGTTTTGCACCGCATTTAACGCGTGATGTCGTTGATGCGGCTGTCGCATTACGCTCTAATGAAGAAATTGAGGTCATGTTTAAAGATATAAAACTGCCGGAAAAATAATTTCTTGCGTTATTTTCGGCACCTTTTATGTAGCGAAGGTGCCGGAATATATTCTCTTTTGTTGCTTATTTGTATACCGTGCACAATATTTTTATCCCTCATATTTATAGGGTAAATCACCTGTAAAGTAGTGTCTAATTACCCGCCTCGCAAACTCGAGTTTTCAAATATCTATTTCAGGTCAAAAGATTGAATTATTCACTGGAGACGATTCGTAAATTCGCTGGATTTTTGACTAAAGTTTCTTTAGGATTTGTCTCATCGTATGATTAATTACACCAATCGTTCAACGTCTTGCTGATAAGTGATGGCGATTATATGAGGTTAGCAATGCCTTCTGGAAATCAGGAACCCCGCCGGGACCCTGAATTAAAACGCAAAGCCTGGCTGGCGGTATTTCTTGGTTCTGCACTTTTCTGGGTGGTTGTCGCACTGCTGATTTGGAAAGTGTGGGGATAACTATGGTCGGTCAGGAGCAACTGGAGTCGTCACCATTATGTCAGCATAGTGACAATGAACCAGAAACGAAACGGGAATGTTCCGTCGTTATTCCAGACGACTGGCAACTAACAACGCAGCAGCAAGCCTTTATAGAACTGTTTGCTGAAGATGATCAGCCGAAACAATAATTATCATCATTCTTATTACCCATTTTTAATGAATTAAAGGGCTTTTAATACACCGCAGCAATAACAGGTTGAGTTATCTCAACACAAAGTAATAACCGTTAAAGGTGTAGCCTATGATCAACACAAATATGAAATATTGGTCCTGGATGGGCGCGTTTTCTCTGTCGATGCTCTTCTGGGCCGAATTCCTCTGGATCATTACTCACTGATCCCTGACCCCGCTGCGGCGGGGTTTTCATTTGCTTTGCCACAAGGTTTCTCCTCTTTTATCAATTTGGGTTGTTATCAAATCGTTACGCGATGTTTGTGTTATCTTTAATATTCACCCTGAAGAGAATCAGGGCTTCGCAACCCTGTCATTAAGGAGGAGCTATGTCGTCAACCCTACGAGAAGCCAGTAAGGACACGTTGCAGGCCAAAGATAAAACTTACCACTACTACAGCCTGCCGCTTGCTGCCAAATCACTGGGCGATATCACCCGTCTGCCTAAGTCACTCAAAGTTTTGCTCGAAAACCTGCTGCGCTGGCAGGATGGTAACTCGGTTACCGAAGAGGATATCCACGCGCTGGCGGGATGGCTGAAAAATGCCCATGCTGACCGTGAAATTGCCTACCGCCCGGCAAGGGTGCTGATGCAGGACTTTACCGGCGTACCTGCCGTTGTTGATCTGGCGGCAATGCGCGAAGCGGTTAAACGCCTCGGCGGCGATACTGCAAAGGTTAACCCGCTCTCACCGGTCGACCTGGTCATTGACCACTCGGTGACCGTCGATCGTTTTGGTGATGATGAGGCATTTGAAGAAAACGTACGCCTGGAAATGGAGCGCAACCACGAACGTTATGTGTTCCTGAAATGGGGAAAGCAAGCGTTCAGTCGGTTTAGCGTCGTGCCGCCAGGCACAGGCATTTGCCATCAGGTTAACCTCGAATATCTCGGCAAAGCAGTGTGGAGCGAATTGCAGGACGGTGAATGGATTGCTTATCCGGATACACTCGTTGGTACTGACTCGCACACCACTATGATCAACGGCCTTGGCGTGCTGGGGTGGGGCGTGGGTGGCATCGAAGCAGAAGCCGCAATGTTAGGCCAGCCGGTTTCCATGCTTATCCCGGACGTAGTGGGCTTTAAACTTACCGGAAAATTACGTGAAGGTATTACCGCCACAGACCTGGTTCTCACTGTTACCCAAATGCTGCGCAAACATGGCGTGGTGGGGAAATTCGTCGAATTTTATGGTGATGGTCTGGATTCACTACCGTTGGCGGATCGCGCCACCATTGCCAATATGTCGCCAGAATATGGTGCCACCTGTGGCTTCTTCCCAATCGATGCTGTCACCCTCGATTACATGCGTTTAAGCGGGCGCAGCGAAGATCAGGTCGAGTTGGTCGAAAAATACGCCAAAGCGCAGGGCATGTGGCGTAACCCGGGCGATGAACCGATTTTTACCAGTACGTTAGAACTGGATATGAATGACGTTGAAGCGAGCCTGGCAGGGCCAAAACGCCCACAGGATCGCGTTGCACTGCCCGATGTACCAAAAGCATTTGCCGCCAGTAACGAACTGGAAGTAAATGCCACGCATAAAGATCGCCAGCCGGTCGATTATGTTATGAACGGACATCAGTATCAGTTACCTGATGGCGCGGTGGTCATTGCTGCGATAACGTCGTGCACCAACACCTCTAACCCAAGTGTGCTGATGGCCGCAGGTTTGCTGGCGAAAAAAGCTGTAACTCTGGGCCTCAAGCGGCAACCGTGGGTCAAAGCGTCGCTGGCACCAGGCTCGAAAGTCGTTTCTGATTATCTGGCAAAAGCGAAACTGACACCGTATCTGGATGAACTGGGATTTAACCTTGTGGGATACGGTTGTACCACCTGTATTGGTAACTCTGGTCCATTGCCCGATCCTATCGAAACGGCAATCAAAAAAGGCGATTTAACCGTCGGTGCAGTGCTGTCCGGCAACCGTAACTTTGAAGGCCGTATCCATCCGCTGGTTAAAACCAACTGGCTGGCCTCGCCGCCGCTGGTGGTTGCCTATGCGCTGGCGGGAAATATGAATATTAACCTCGCTTCTGAGCCTATTGGTCACGATCGTAAAGGCGACCCGGTATATCTGAAAGATATCTGGCCCTCGGCACAAGAAATTGCCCGTGCGGTAGAACAAGTCTCCACAGAAATGTTCCGCAAAGAGTACGCAGAAGTTTTTGAAGGTACAGCAGAGTGGAAGGAAATTAACGTCACACGATCCGATACCTACGGTTGGCAGGAGGATTCAACCTATATTCGCTTATCGCCTTTCTTTGATGAAATGCAGGCAACACCAGCACCTGTGGAAGATATTCACGGTGCGCGGATCCTCGCAATGCTGGGGGATTCAGTCACCACTGACCATATCTCTCCGGCGGGCAGTATTAAGCCCGACAGCCCAGCGGGTCGATATCTACAAGGTCGGGGTGTTGAGCGAAAAGACTTTAACTCCTACGGTTCGCGGCGTGGTAACCATGAAGTGATGATGCGCGGCACCTTCGCCAATATTCGCATCCGTAATGAAATGGTGCCTGGCGTTGAAGGGGGGATGACGCGGCATTTACCTGACAGCGAGGTCATCTCTATTTATGATGCCGCGATGCGCTATAAGCAGGCGCAAACGCCGCTGGCAGTGATTGCCGGGAAAGAGTATGGAT
>OGTB01001158.1_pt1 | contig 18521 bp, 18 predicted proteins | sample 1553611 | NCBI WGS metagenome assembly OGTB01 (sample SAMEA2580032, study PRJEB22360) | human gut metagenome | biome: human gut; feature: human-associated habitat; material: faeces | place: Denmark | collected 2008/2010 | reverse complement strand
CATCGGCTCCCGCTTTGGCGGCGGCATCAAGCAGCTGGCCGCTGTCGGCCCCAACGGCGAGATCATCATGGATTACTCCATCCATGATGCCATCGAAGCCGGGTTTGACAAGATTGTCTTTATCATCCGCCACGACATTGAGGAGGCTTTCAAGGAAGCCATCGGCAACCGCATTGAAAAGACCTGTGCCGACCTGGGCGTTGAGATTGCCTATGCTTTCCAGGAGAAGGACGCCATCCCCGCCGGGTACGAAGTTCCCGCTGAGCGCAGCAAGCCCTGGGGCACCGGCCAGGCAGTTCTGGCCTGCAAGAATGTCATCAAGGAGCCGTTCGCCGTTATCAATGCTGACGACTACTATGGCAAGGAAGCTTTTGTCCAGATTCACAACTTCCTGCAGGGCTACACCCCGGACAAACCGAACGCCCTGTCCATGGCCGGCTTTGTTTTGAAGAACACCCTGAGCGACAACGGCGCTGTGACCCGCGGTGTCTGCCAGATGAACGCCGAAGGCTACCTGACCGATGTTGTGGAGACTTCCGGCATTGAAAAGACCGCTGACGGCGCTGCCGTTGAGGGCAAGGCCATTGACCCGGAGAGCCTGGTTTCGATGAATTTCTGGGGCCTGACACCGGAGTTCGTGAAGGTGCTGGAGGACGGTTTTGTGGAGTTCTTTGAGAAGAGCGTTCCCGCCAACCCGCTGAAGGCCGAGTACCTGCTGCCCATCTATATTGGCGAGCTGCTGGAAAAGAATGCCGTGACCGTTCAGGTGCTGCCCACCCATGACAAGTGGTTCGGCGTTACCTATAAAGAGGACAAGCAGACCGTGATTGACAGCTTTGCCAAGCTGGTGGCCGATGGCGTTTACCAGAAAAACCTGTTCAGCGACCTGAAGCACTGAGCCCGCCCGTTGCAAACCGAATGAAATAAATCAAAGGGGTGAATCCCGGAGCCAGAGAATGTGCGAACCGCACAGAAATCTTTCCGCGGGTTCACCCCTTTTGATTGAAAACTGCAAAAGCATGGGATTTTGCACCATGGAAAGTGAGGGTAAAATGCGGTATCGTAAATGTAGGAGGGATGTACAGATGCCGAAACAAAACATCGAAGCCGTGAACATTTCCGCAATGACTGCCGAACAGCGTGATGCCGCACTTGCCCTGGATGTGGAGCGCCTGCTGCGCTTTGGCCGCAAACACAAGCTCATCAAGGAGCTGGATGCCATTGTAGCCCGCAACACCCTGCTGGATCTGCTGGGTCTGGCCCAGCCCAGCGAGGAAAATGTGCCCAAAGAGGATTTTGACACCCCCGCTGCCCTGCTGGACGAGATGGTGGAGCTTGCCGCCGCCAAGGGCCTGTTTGACGGCAGTGTGCCGCAGTACCGCATCAACTTTGAAACCCGCATGATGGGTGCCCTGATGCCGCGCGAAAGCGAAGTCTGCCGCAAGTTCCGCAAACTGTATGCCAAGGGCGGCCCCAAAGCTGCCACGGACTGGTTCTATGATCTGTGCGTTGTGTCCAACTACATCCGCACGGCGCAAATTGCCAAGAACATCCAGTGGAACACGGCCACCCCTTACGGTGAGCTGGAAATTACCATCAATCTGACCAAACCGGAAAAAGACCCCAAAGTGATTGCCATGGAGCGGCTGCAGCCCGCTGCCAGCTACCCCAAGTGCATGCTGTGCAAGGAGAATATCGGCTATGCGGGGCGCATCAACTTCCCTGCCCGCCAGACCCATCGCATTGTGCCCATGAACCTGGCCGGTGAAACGTTCTATCTGCAATACAGCCCCTATGCCTATTTCCATGAGCACTGCATCATGCTGAACGACAGCCACAAGCCCATGGAGATGGACCGCCATACCCTGGCTGAAATTTTTGACTTTGTGGCACAGTTCCCCCATTACACCTGCGGTTCCAATGCTGACCTGCCTATTGTAGGCGGCAGCATCCTGAGCCACAGCCATTTCCAGGGCGGGCGCTATGTCTTCCCCATGCAGAAAGCGCATATCGCCGTACCGCTGCGCAACGCGCGCTACACCGGCGTGAAAGCCGGTATCGTCAACTGGCCGGTTTCCACCGTGCGCCTGGTGGGCCGCAGTTCCCAGGAAGTGCAGAATGCCGCGGACGACATCCTGCGCACCTGGCGTGATTACAGCGATACCAGCGTAGATATCATCGCCCACACCGGCGATACCCCGCACAACACCGTCACCCCCATTCTGCACTATGATGAAAATGACGGCTACATTCTGGACCTGGCGCTGCGCAACAACCGCACCACCGAACTGTATCCGGACGGCATCTTCCACCCGCACAAGGAATACCACAATATCAAAAAAGAGAATATCGGCCTGATTGAGGTAATGGGCCTGGCCATCCTGCCCGCCCGCCTGAAAGATCAGAGCGCCGCCATTGCCGATATCCTGACCGGTTCCGCCCCCAACACCAGCCGCGAAGCTGGCAGCCCGCTGGCTGTACACGCTGACTGGATCGATGCTCTGGTCAAAAAGTACGGCACCGGCCTGAAGCGTGAAAAAGCCGAGGCTGTTCTGCGGGATGAGATCGGTATTGTGTTCAGCCATGTGCTTGAAAACGCCGGTGTCTTCAAGCAGGATGCCGCCGGGCAGGCAGCTTTCCTGAAATTTATGGAAAGCGTTGGTTACCGTAAGGCATAAAATGCGCGTTCCCGCCAAAAGCGGCAAAATATTTTTGATATCCTGCAAAATACACCTTGACAAAAGGTGATTCTGCTTGATATAATAAGTTGCTGTGTCAAGCAAGACACACATCCTTGCCCTTGCGTAAAGGCAAGGGCCTAAAGTCCAAAAGGAGGTGCACAGAAAATGGCTAAGTATGAAACCATGTTGGTTACCAGTTCTGCTCTGGATGAGGAGGCTTCCGCTGCCCTGATCGGCAAGTTCAAGTCCCTGATCGAAGCAAACGGTACGATCGATTCTGTCGATGATTGGGGCAAGCGTCGTCTCGCCTACCCCATCGAAGACGAAACCGAGGGCGTTTATACCGTGATCAAGTTCACCAGCGAGCCGGATTTCCCCGCAGAGCTGGATCGTAACTACCGTATCACCGAAGGCGTTCTCCGCAGCATTATCGTTGCCGAGGAAGCCTGATTGAGCGCCACGCACCTTGGTGTGCGTGTTGGGAAGGAGTAACTGAATTATGCTGAATGTGGTTGTTCTTATGGGCCGCCTTGTTGCGGACCCGCAGCTGCGCCAGACGACGACCGGCAAAAACGTGGCTTCGTTCCGCGTTGCCTGTGACCGTGGGCGCCGCGATGCCAATGGTCAGAACCAGGCCGACTTCTTTGATGTTGTCGCCTGGGACCGCTCCGCTGAGTTTGTCTGCCGTTATTTCCAGAAAGGTTCCATGATTGCCATTGATGGCCGTCTGCAGAGCCGTAACTATCAGGATAAGAGCGGCAACAACCGCACTGCGATCGAGATCGTGGCCAGTAACATTAATTTTGTTACTCCCAAATCCCAGAATCCCGCTGCTGGTATGGGCGCGCCGATGGCGTCCGCTCCGATTCCTGCAGCACCGGCTGATTATTCCCGTCCCGCAGCGCAGCCCGCTGCTCCCGCCTATTCGGCTGGCAGCAACGATGACTTTGCACTGATTGAGGACGAGGGCGATTTGCCGTTCTGAATCGATTATACCAATTTTACAAGGAGGTAACCGGATCATGGCTATGGATCGTTCTTCTCGTCCGATGCATCGCGGCCGCAAAAAGGTTTGCAGCTTCTGCGTTGATCGCATCGACCGCATTGATTACAAGGATCTGCCCCGCCTGCGCAAATACGTCAGCGAGCGTTCCAAAATCATTCCCCGCCGCGTCACCGGCACTTGCGCTTTCCATCAGCGCGAGCTGACCGTTGCTATCAAGCGTGCTCGCCATATGGCTCTTATGCCGTACGTCAGCGATTGATTTTAACGGCTGCTGAATAAGCACAGCAATCCCCCGCCGCTCAGGCTGCAAGGCCTGCGGCGGGGGATTTTTGTTTGGTTGATTTTTGATAAATAATAATGAATAGAGAATAAAGAATCATGTTGGTGCGCCGCCCGCGGCGGCGCGAATAAAAGCGGCCCCGGCACAACAGGTTGTCTTTCCTGTAATGCCGGGGCCTTAGGTTTATTCTTCTGCCGTTGCTATCACGGTGCTGCTGTTGCAGCAGGGTCTGTGCTGTCCGCCCAGTTGGGCTGTTCGGAGGGTGTGGGCGATGAATCCACCGCAAACGCATCGTTGCGTGCCCCGGCAATATACACCGTCACGACAGTCTCATCTGCATCAAACTTGGTGCCTTTGCTCACATCGCATTTTACAACGCAGTTCTCTGCGTACTGGCCATCGTTTTCAATGATCTGCATGCTATAGTTGATGCCGGATTCATCCAGCTTTTTGCTGGCGTTGTTCTGCGTCCAGCCGATGATGTCCGGCATTTCCACCAGCATGGGGCCTTTGCTGACTACTAACTGGATGGTGGGTGCCTGTTCCGTGACCAGCGTTCCGGCCACCGGCTCCTGCCTGATGACGCAGCCCTCCGGTACAGTGGAGCTGAAATCCTCCGTCATGGCAATGCGGTAATGGGTATACAGCGTGTTATTTTTGATATCGGTCTTATAGTTCTTTCCCACAAGGTCCGGGTAAACTTCCACATCACTGTTGGTCGTGCTGGAAGCCGATGTGCCGGTGGATGCCGCACCGGAAACTGCCGGTTTTGTATCGCTCCCCTTGCCGCCTTTCAGCAGACTCCACAGCAACAGCACCACCAACACAAAGATGACCACCATGGAAGCCGCCAGAATCTTTTTGGTGGATACCTGGTTTTCGCCTTTTTCAAACATGGCGTTCGCCACGGTAGGATCAGTCAAGGCGCTCATCAGCTCCGGTACCGTCTGCATCCGCTTGGCGGGGTCCAGCCGCATGGCGCAGGTCAGCACCTGAGAAAAATAGGTCGGCACACCAGATTCCAGGCTGTGGGCGTTCTCCATACTGTCCCGTACCTTGCGCTGCGGGGCTGCCACCGGCACCTGGCCCGTTACCAGTCGGTAAGTGACCGCCGCCAGAGCGTACACATCGGTGTACCGTCCAGAGAATTCCGCCGCTGAATACTGTTCCGGTGCCGCATAGCCGGGGTAAAGCTGGCTTTTCAGCTCGCTGCCTGCCGTGCGCAGGGCCAGCGTGCCATACCCGGTCAGCCGGGCGGCACCGTCAATGGGCAGCAGGATGTTATCCGGGCAGATGCCGCGGTGGATCAGCCCGGCCTTGTGAAGCAGGGCCACCCCCTCCATCACGGGCTGCAGTAAGGTTCGGGCCTCCACGGGGGTCAGGGTGCGGGCGCGCAGTTTGAGGTAATGGGTCAGGGTCATGCCCTTCTCGGTTTCCTCCACCGCGTATACGGTGTTGTTTTCTTCCATCACATCCAGAATCTGCGAAAGGCCGGTTGCCGGGGTGATGCGGTGCAGGTCATCGTACAAATCTTTGAAATCCATCCGGCTGGTTTTGAACAGCACTTCCCGGCCCTCTTTGGGCATCAGGTCGCCATCCGGGCTGCGGCCATTGCACAGCGTTACCGGGAAATACTCTTTGATCAGCACAAACCGACGTTCATCATTATCCACACCGCGGTAGCACAGGCCGTCGCCGTCGGCGCTCTGGTATTCACCCACGGTGTAATGCCCGCCCAGTTGGGTGCCAAGGGGCAGCGCACCTTCGGGGTTATGGTTTTCCAGGGACTTGCCGCAGTTGGGGCAGCTGCCATGGTAGCCGCTGCGCACGGGTTCCAGGCAGTGCGGGCAAAGGGGAAGTTGGCTCATAACATGGCTCCTTTGTGTAAAAAGAAGACGCGTAAAAACCGAAACATCCGGCTTTTGCGCGCCTCCTTAAACATTCAAGCTCAAACCTTGGCTGCCAATCAGCGGTCCAGGTCTTCTTCATTCTCCAGGGTAGTCCATGCGTTCTGCACGTCGTCGTCGTCGTCCAGTGCGTCCAGCAGCTTGCCCATGTTGACCAGCTGATCCGGATCGGTCAGGGCGGTGGTGGTGGAAGGAACCTGTGCCACATCGGCAGAAATGAACTTATAGCCCTTTTCTTCCAGTGCGTTGCACACAGCGGTGAAGTTATCGGGATCAGTGGTGACCTGTGCAGCCTCTTCGCCTGCATCAAAGTCCTCGGCACCGGCATCCAGAGCATCCATCATCAGCTGGTCGGGGTCGGCATCTTCCAGGTCAACCACGATCACACCCTTCTGGGTGAACATGAAGCCAACGCAGCCCATCTGGCCCAGGTTGCCGCCAAACTTATCAAAGTAATGGCGCATGTTGGCAGCGGTACGGTTGCGGTTATCGGTCAGGGTTTCGACCATAACGGCAATGCCGCCGGGGCCGTAACCTTCATAGGTAATTGCTTCGTACTCGGTCTTATCGCCGCCCTCGGCGCGCTTGATAATGCGCTGAATGTTATCATTCGGCACACTGTTCGCCTTAGCCTTAGCAATCAGGGCTGCCAGCTTGGAGTTGGAAGCGGGGTTGCCGCCGCCTTCCTTAACGGCAACAGCGATCTCGCGGCCGATCTTGGTGAAAACCTTGGCACGGGCGCCATCGGTCTTTTCTTTCTTGCGCTTAATGTTATTCCATTTGCTATGTCCGGACATGAAAATCCCCCTAAAAAATTGATGTGTAACCGCACATTGAAGGCGGTAAGATTCCCGCACTTTGCGCAAAGTGCGCGAACCGACAAATTACATTAGTATAGTATAGCACATTTCTATGCCGTTTTCAATGTTTTGGCGGTGTTTTTCTGGATGTATTTGAAAACAAAAAGCGGCAAACGTTTTGTAAATACAGAACGAACTTTTTTTCAAGTGCTAACCATGTTGACGGAAACGGGGCTATGGTTGCCGTTTTCCCTTTCCGCTTTTATGTCTGCACTATTTTTACGGTCATTTCAGGTTGCGCAGGGCTTTGGGGTAATGGTTCTTAATGCGGCCCCCGCTGGCCTTTCCCCCGCCGAGGGGGAAGCCATCCACCAGCACAGCACACCAGCCGTTCTGGGCGGTTTTGGCTTCGATCTCTTCCCCGCGCAGCCACGCTGCGGTGCGCGGATCCGCCAGGGTCAGCTCCTCGCAATTGGTGCACTGGGCACCGTAAGCCATAAACAGCGCGTGGGCCGGTTCAAAGCGCCCTTTTGCCGCGCGGCCCGCGGGCACCCCGGCGCGCAGCACATGCAGCTTTGCCGCGGGCAGCAGGGCGGGCGGCTCCAGCAAAAAGCCGTCCCCCACTACTGCAATGGGCTGGCCCGCCAATGTGGGGAAAAGCTCTTTGGCAAAGCTCTGCCACGCCTGCAATGCCTTGGCATCCACACGGGGTGTTTTGCCGCCTTTTCCTTTACCGTTTTTGCCGCGCGGCAGTTCCACCGCCGGGGCATCCGCCGCCTTTTGCAGTTTGGCCATAAAATGGCCCTCGCCGCCATCACAGGGCCAGATGCGGCGGCAGTATTCTGCCTGTAGCGGATAGTCCCCTGTCCGGTTGGCTTCACCGGGCTGGCCAAAGCCGCAGCCGGAAAGATCACACAGGGTAAACTCCGGATGCCTTGCCAGGAAAGCTGCGATCTGCCCTTCATCTTCCCCCGGCGCAAAGGTGCAGGTGGAATAGACTAAAATTCCGCCCGGCGCCAGCATGGCCGCGGCGTTTTCCAGAATCTCTGCCCCCAAAGCGGCGCAGCGATCCAGCAGGGGCTGGTCATACTGGGTCACGGCAACGCTTTCCTTGCGGAACATCCCCTCGCCGGAACAGGGGGCATCCACCAAAATGCGGTCAAACTGGCCGGGGTACGCGGCAGCCAGGCGGGCGGTGTCCTCGTTCGTGATGACGGCGTTCGTCACGCCCATTCGCTCGAGATTCTGGCGCAGAATTTCAGCGCGGGCGGCGACGAATTCATTGGCCAGCAGCAGGCCCTGCCCCTGCAGAGCCGCCGCCAGCTGGCTGGTCTTGCCTCCCGGCGCGGCGCAGAGGTCGGCCCCCCGCATACCGGGCTGCACGTCCAGCAGCGCAGCGGGGGCCGAGGCACTCGACTCCTGTGCATAGAGCACGCCCGCGTGGTGCCAGGCGTGCCGCCCCGGGCGGAAGTCCGCCGCCGTCGTAAAGGCCGTGGGGCAGAATGGGGACGGCTTTGCGTCAAAATCCGCATGCTGCGCGAACCATTCCGGCGTGCAGCGCAGCGTGTTGACCGTTACGCCGCGGGCAGGCTGCGGCGTGGCGTAGGCGTACAGCTCGTCAAAGCGCGCCCCCAGCAGTGCCCGCTCCCGCGCGGTAAAATCCTGTGGAAATTCCATAGCAGCCCCCTCTGCATAAAAAAGCCATGGGCGGGCAAACTACCTTTGCAGTCCGAAAACGACTGTAGATCGTTTTTACTTGCGAAAGGAGCTTACCACCTATGGCTAAGAATCAGACTAACAATTCGACGAACCGCACGACCAATCGCACGACGGACACGACCCAGAAAACCACGAACCGTACCCAGCAGAAAACCACCAACCGCACCACCAACGCCACCGACAGCAAAAACTACAAGTGATGCGGGTTTCCTAAGGCTTCCCCCCTTGGGGGGAAGCTGCCGCCCGCAGGCGGCTGATGAGGGGCGGCCTTGCCACTACAACCCGTTACCGGGCAAATTGCGGAGGCTTTTCCCTCATCCGCCCTCGGGCGGGGCCTCGGCCACCTTCCCCTTCGGGGGAAGGCTTTTACTTATTACTCCGGCTTATACCCGTCCCACATCGCGTTGAACAATTCCTCAATGCGGTCGTTCCTGCCTTGCAGGTACAGCCAGCCCAGCAGGCACTCAAAGCCGGTGGAGGCGCGGTACTCCTGCACGGTGGCGTGCTTGGCGACAGTGGCCTTGCTGGCGTTTTTGCCGCGGCGCAGCACGGCGGCCTCGGCGTCGGTCAGCATCGGCTCGATGATGTCCAGCTCCAGATTCTGCGCGTGGGCGCTGACGTAATGCGTCGCCACGGTATGCAGACGATTGGGCTGCAAGCGCGTCGTGCCCACCAGGCGGGCGCGGACGAGCAGCTCCAGCACGGCGTCGCCCACAAAGGCCAGCGCCAGCGGCGACATTTCGTGAATGTCGACTTCGGATTTTTGTGTAAACAGCATATTTTCTACTACTTAGTACAGATAATCGAATTCGTACTCGCCGATCTTGATCGTGTCCTCTTCCTCAACGCCCTGGGCGACCAGCTCGTCCAGAATGCCGGAATCACCCAGCTGCGTCTGGAAATACTGCAGGCTCTCGTAGTCCTCGACATTCGTACCGGCGAGGATACGCTCCAGCCACGGGGCATCGACGGTGAACTCGTGGTCGCCGGTGCGCTCCACCGTGAACGGGCGGGTCGGCTGGGCGCTCTTGTCGGGGCGCTTGTACTCGGCCTCATAGACCTTGACCGGGGGCAGATCCTTCAGGCGGTTGTAGACCAGCGCGGGCAGGTTGTCCACACCCTGACGGGTCGCCGCGGAGATGGGCAGGAAGGTCAGACCCTTGGCCTCGACGTACTGCTTGAACTCCTCGACCTGCTCGGGGCTTGCAATGTCGCACTTGTTGCCCAGCACGATCTGCGGACGGTCCGCCAGCTCGGCACTGAACCCGGCCAGCTCGTGGTTGATCTGCTCAAAGTCCGCCTTGGGGTCGCGGCCCTCGCAGCCGGAGACGTCAACGACGTGCAGCAGCAGGCGGCAGCGCTCAACATGGCGCAGGAAGTCGTGGCCGAGGCCGACGCCCTCCGCAGCACCCTCGATCAGACCGGGGATGTCGGCGCAGACAAAGCTCTGCTCCGGGCCGACGCGAACGACGCCCAGCACAGGGGTCAGCGTCGTGAAGTGGTAGTTGGCGATTTTGGGACGCGCGGCAGAAATAATGCTGATGAGCGTCGATTTGCCGACGTTCGGGAAGCCGATCAGGCCCACGTCCGCAATGACCTTCAGCTCGAGCTTGAGGTGCATATCCTCGCCGGGCAGACCGGGCTTGGCAAACTTGGGGATCTGGCGGGTCGGGGTCGCAAAATGGCTGTTGCCCCAGCCGCCGCGTCCGCCCCTGGCCACGACAACAGGCTCACTGCCCGTCAGATCGGCCACGACGAGGTCGGTCTCGGCCTCCTTCAGCACGGTGCCGCGGGGCACGCGGATGACCAGGTCGTCACCGTCTGCGCCGCTCATCCGCTTGGCGCGGCCATTCTCGCCGTCGGGCGCGGTGTACTTGCGCTTGTAGCGGAAGTCCATCAGGGTGGAAAGATGATCGTCCGCCACAAAGATGATGTCACCGCCGCGGCCGCCATCACCGCCGTCCGGGCCGCCAGCGGCCACGAACTTCTCACGATGGAAGCTCACTGCGCCATCGCCGCCCTTGCCCGCATGGAGCCAGATGGTGGCGATATCGATAAAATTGGTTTGTGCTGCCATACAGCCCCTCCTATTCTTAAAAAGCCTTTTCCCTCTGTTCAGCTTCCCTACTAGGGGAGCTGGCCGCGCCAAAGCGCGGACTGAGAGGTTTGATTTCCAAACAGAAAAGGCTTTTTCGTTACCTAAAAAGAGCCGGGCCACGAGGGTCCGGCTCTTCGGGTTGCAGTTTTTCAGGCAGAAGTTACTGCTTCACGCTGCACTTCTTGCCGCTCTTGCCCACGCGCTCAAAACGGACAGTGCCGTCAACCAGAGCAAACAGGGTGTCATCGCTGCCCTTGCCAACGTTCTCACCCGGCATGATGTGGGTGCCACGCTGACGAACCAGGATGTTGCCGGCCAGAACGAACTGACCGTCTGCACGCTTGGTGCCCAGACGCTGTGCTGCGGAATCGCGGCCGTTCTTGGTGCTGCCTACGCCCTTTTTATGTGCCATTGTAATTTACCTCCTTAGCCGTTGATCGCAGTGATCTCAACCTTGGTGTAGGGCTGACGATGGCCCATGCGGCGAGCACTGTGCTTCTTTGCGCGATAGGTGATGATGTTCAGCTTCTTGCCCTTGCCATTCTTGATGACCTTGGCAGAAACGGAAGCGCCCTCAACAACGGGAGCGCCAACCTTGACAGAACCCTCCTCGCCAATAGCGAGAACCTGATCAAACTTCACTTCGGAGTCGGCCTCAACATCCAGCTTTTCGATGTAGACGATGTCGCCCTGCTCCACGCGGTACTGCTTACCGCCGGTAACAATGATTGCGTACATTTGTTTCATTCCTTTTCGTTGTACTCGCTGGTCGTAAAGGCAGGCCCTCACGGGGCCGTTTCCGGTGCCCACACCATGCGGCTAGAATATTATAGCAGAAAAAAGTCCGCTTTGCAAGGGCTTTTTGCACTTTACTCCGGATTTTTTTCGTTCTCTTCCGGGCGCTCGCGCCGTTCCAGCGCTTTCTTTACTGTTTCATTCCACGCTGCCGTTTTCTCAACGAACTCCGCGCGGGATGCAGAGGCCGGCAGAGCAGCGTCCGTCCCTGCAAAAGTGGTGGGGCCGTCCAGTTTTTTCATCCGTGCCCGGTTCTCGCTGTTCAGGGGCAGCTTCACCATCAGGGGCTTATCCCTGAACTTCTTTGTCAGGAGGATCTCTGCGATCACGCCGCCCACAACGGCAATGCCTGCCACCAGCTGGGACACCCGCAGACCGATGCTGGGCACCAGCAGCAGGCTGTCGGTGCGGAGGGCTTCGATCCAGAAGCGGCCCGCACCGTACCAGATGAGGTACCGCAGGGCGATATCCCCTGCGAACCTGCGCTTTTTGAGGTAGCGCACCAGCAGAAACAGGCCCACAAAGCACCAGATGCTCTCATATAAGAAGGTGGGATGCACCGGCAGGTTCGGGTCGATGGTCACGCCTTTGGGCACCGTGACCACGCTGCTCGTCAGGTAATCGTGGGTCGCCTGGCTGTACATGCCCCAGGGCAGGGTGGTGTTGCAGCCAAAGGCCTCCTGATTGAAAAAGTTGCCCCAGCGGCCGCAGCCCTGCCCGATGAGGAAGCCCATGGCCGCCAGATCGAACATGGGCAGCACGGGAACTTTCCGCCACTTACAGGCCAGACCTCCGAACAGAAAGGCTCCGATGATGCCGCCGTAAATGGCAAGACCGCCATCCCGGATGGCCAGCACATCTTTCAGGCTGTGGTACTGATAGGGCGAAAGGGCCACATAGTAGAGCCGGGCACACAGGATGCCCATGACCACACCGATGAGGATGACATCCACCATGGCATCGGCATCCACGCCGAACTCCACACTGTGCCGGAAGGCGAACACCAGCGCCAGGCACATGCCCACGGCAATGCAGACACCGTACCAGTAAATGTTCATGCCTCCGATGGAAAAGGCCACGCGGTCAAGCTCAAAGCTCAGCCCCAGCCCCGGAAACTGCACCAGATTCGTCATTCTTCCATCTCCTCCTCATCGTCCGGTTCTTCCCCGGCCGTGCCGTCGGGCTGGATGTACATCACAGCCATCCGCTCCTCGCTCAGGATCTTCTGCAGCGCTGCGTCGGCATCCTCTGCCGTCAGCGCCGCCAGCGTGGCGATCTGCTGGGCCACGGTCTGGCCGCTGAGGGCAAAGTCTGCCATCTGGCTGGCCGAGTCCTCCACGTTCTCCAGATTTTCGATCAGCTGGCCGTATTTTTCATTCTTGCACAGGGTAAAGATCTCCCGGTCCACGCCCTCAGCGCGGATGCGCCGGATCTCCTCCAGCAGCAGCTGCTTCACAGTGTCGGGCACATCGCTCTCGCCGGTGAACAGGATGCAGCAGCAACCGTCCACCCGGAGCACCTCCCCGCCAAAGCCGGGGTTGGTCAGGCCCTCATCATAGAGCTTCCGGTAGAGCCTCGACATGCCGCCAGAGATGCAGCAGAGGATGAGGTCATACAGGATCTCGCTGCGCAGGTCGTCATGCTGCAGCGGCTGCTCCTTGAAGCCGATGCCGAAGCAGGGCTTGGACACCGGCATTGTAATGGTCTTTTCGGCAGCGGCCAGCGTCATGGGTTCCTCTGTCCAGAGCCGCTGCACCCGCTCCACCGGGCGCGCTTCCATCAGGCCGTGGCGCGCACAGGCCGCCAGGATCTGTTCCATGCTGGTGCTGCCTGCGGCGGCCAGCACCATGTTGTTGGGGGCATAGAACGCCTTGCAGCAGTCGTACAGCATCTCCGGCGTGATCTCTGCAATGCTTTCCACCGTGCCCGCAATGTCGCTGCGGATGGGGTGGCTGTGATACAGGCACTCGCACAGGCCGGGGATGAGCCGCCAGGCGGCCCTGTCATCATACATTTTGATCTCCTGCCCGATGATGCCCTGCTCCTTGGCGATGGTCTGCTTAGTAAAGTAGGGACGGCCCACCATGCCCAGCAGCACATCCAGGCTTTCGTCCAGCTGCTCGGTGGCGGTAAACAGGTAGCAGGTGCGGTCAAAGCTGGTAAAGGCATTTGCGTTGGCACCGGTCTTGGCGAACTTTGCAAAGGCATCGCCGTCCTCATCCTCAAACATCTTGTGTTCCAGAAAATGCGCCACACCGGCGGGCAGGTGCACTTCCCTGCCGTCCACCCGGAAATCCCGGTCAATGGAGCCAAAGCGGGTGGCATAGATGACATGAGTGCCGGAATAACCCGGCATGGGCCGCACCAGCACCGTCAGGCCCGAGGGCAGCACCTTCCACTCATCGGCGGCGGCCTCGGTCAGGGCACGGTTCGTGTTCTGTTCAGGCATGGGCGCTCTCCTCCTCTCGGGTCAGAAGATAGCTGACCGAAAGGGTCAGCTGCCGCAGGACGGTGCGGACATCCTCCTCGGTCACAGCCTGCAGGGCCGCGCGGGCATCGTCCGGGGTCTGCACCGGGCCGCCCCGCAGCACCTCCATGTAATACCAGGTCTCAATGCCGCCCAGCGTATCCTCAATGCCCGCCATCCCGCTCAGCAGGGAGCGGCGGCAGTCCTCAAGCTCCTCAGCCGTGATGGGGCCGCTGCGCAGGTCATCCAGCTCCTTCAGGATCGCTTTTTCGGCCCGGGCCGCGTCGGCGTGCTCCACGCCGCTGTTCACAGCCATGCTTCCGGTAAAGCTCTGGAAGCTGGACGAGCAGTAATAGCACAAATGATCCCGTTCCCGCACGTTCAGGAACAGGCGGCTGGTCACACTGCCGCCATACAGCGCCATGGCAAGCCGCACCGCCGCCATCTGGTCGGGGCGCATGGGCACGCCCAGCGTGAACAGCATGCAGAGCTTGGCCTGCACCGTGTCAAAGCATTCCACCCTGCGCACGGCATCCTGCCGGGGCATGGCAAGGTTCTCGCACAATGGCAGCGGGGCCCGCCCGATGTAGGAAAGCTCTTCCAGCAGGGCCTGCTTCACCTGCTCGGTCTCCGCTTCCCCGCAGCCCAGCACCAGCAGCTCGATGTAGTGGGAATATTTCGACAGCTTGGCCGCCATCGTATCCTCGATGACGCTGCCCTTGGGCAGGGCGTATTCAGCGATCTTCCACTCCTTGAGCTTGCGCGAATCGAACAGGTAGAGACTCTTGCTCGTATGGAAATGGGCGTCCTCGATGCTGTCCGTATCGTAGTATTTCCGGATCTGGCCGGCAATGACGTGGCTCCCCCCGTTCTGGTTTTGGGGCACGAACCCGCCGATCGCCATGTCGCCGATGCCCGTACCGGTCACCGAGAAGACCGGAACGCGGGGGTTGTTCTGCACCAGGTCGTTCAGCGACCGCTGCATGAAGTATTCGCCGTCGCTGCCCACGCGCCACGTGCCCAGCATCACGGCCGAACGGGGCGGCAGCGTCGCAAAGGTCCGGAACGCCGTCTCCTCCCCCTCGCGGCTGTCCACCAGCACGAGATTCAGGTCGGGGTAGTTCTCCCACTCCTCGCGTACGAGCGCCTGCAGCGAAATGCCGCCGTAGGTATTGTCGGTCACCAGGGCGATGTTCTCCACCTGGGGATAGAGCGAACGAATCAGTTCGATGTTGCGCCGGATGTCGTAGCGGTTGAGCATCCCGCCCACCCGGTTCAGACTGTCGCCCATGGCCTGGTAGTCGACCGCACGGGGTTTCCACGTCTGCAACGAATCGGACGGCGCGGGCAGCATGACGCCGTTCTCGCTGGCGAAGCAGCTGAAACACAGCACCCCGTCGGGGATGCGGCCCAGCGACACGAAAGAAGCCCACGCCTCCTGCCCCAGCAGCACGATGGCGCGCAGCGAGCGGCCCTCGTAGCGGGAAATCAGGTTGTCGATCTGGGAAATCCACTGCGGCGCGTCGGCGATGCCCTTGCATTCGAGGGTCTCGACATAGATGTCGCACGGAACGCCCGAAGCGACGATGCGCTGTTCGAATTCGGTGATGAAACTCGACATGCGGCGCGTGTCGGGATTGTACGACGAAATGATCAGAATGCTCTCGCGCCCCGCGGACTCATGCGCCCGGACGAATGCAGGCAGCAACAGGATGCAGCAGAGCAGCAGCGACCGGCCTGGGTTTATCGCGTGTTGTTTTCTCATATATCCTCCTTTGCCGCCAACATGGCGGCCACCCTTGCGCGGAGTTCGTCCGCACGGAGGGGTTTTGCCAGACAGTCGTCGAATCCGGCGTCGAACATCCGCCGCCGGTCGGTCTCGAAAGCATAGGCCGTCAGCGCGATGACGGGAACGGCGGGCGACAGTTCCCGGATCTGCCGGAACGCCTCGTAACCGTCCATGACGGGCATGTTGATATCCATCAGCACCAGGTCCGCACCCTGCGTCCGGAAAAGCTCGACGGCCTCCGCGCCGTTCACCGCATGGACGAGGTCATAATCCCGTCGAAGCAGTACCTCGACGAGTTTATAGTTACTGGGATTGTCCTCTGCGACAAGGACCCGGGACCGCAACGCGGCGCCGCTGTTTTCACACACCATAGACTGTGTAAATTTAAGATTCCCGGGATCGTATCGGGAACAGCATCAGCTACAAAGTTAACAATTTTTTGAATACCTATTACAATTTGTCCCGGAAATCGGACTTCGGGACCCCAAAAAACGGGTCAAAACGGCCGTTTTTGATAAGTTATTTATCCCGAATAGTATACATTCCGTTTTTTTTACCGATATTTGCATGCGGGATTCGGATTAATATCCTTATCTTTACGTTCAATTATATGCAATATCTCCGGCCGGGCCGGGAAACGGGATAAATCAAAGTAACAATGAGCAAGAAAAAGGTACTGATCGTCGACGATAAAGATCAGATCGCAAAAATCCTTTACGTATACCTCCAGGGGGACTACGACTGTCATTACAAGCCGAACCCCCTCGCCGCTATCCAATGGCTCCTCGAAGGCAACATACCCGACCTGATCATTTCGGATATCCGCATGCCCGAAATGCGCGGCGACGAATTCCTCGCCTACCTCAAGCGCAACGAGCTGCTGCGGGGAATCCCGGTCATCATGCTTTCGAGCGAGGACAGCACTTCGGAGCGCATCCGGCTGCTGGAAGAGGGCGCCGAGGACTACATCGTCAAGCCCTTCAACCCGCTGGAACTGAAAATACGCATCAAAAAGATCATCGATTGAAATACCCCGTCATCTATATCAAAGGCAAAGGCGACCACACGGCCCGTTTCACAGGACTCACCGGCGGACAGATACACGTTGCCGGCGACATCGCCGCCGCGATGAGGACGCTCACGGCCCTCCGCGCCGAACACGCCTGTGTCCTCTACGAACAGCGAAACCCGGGAACCGATTGCAGCAACATCCGTTTCCTGCGCTCGCGGTTCCCCGAAACGGGTATCATCCTGATCACGCCGGGCCATCTCCGCGACGAGGAACGCCGCAGTTACCTGCGCGCCGGGGTCAACAGCGCCATGGCGGGCGACGTGTCCGACGAGGATTTCAAGCGCACGCTGCAGTTCATGACCGACTACACATTCACCCACAGGCCCGTCGTACACAGGAACGAGGAGGTGCAGGTTTTTCGTATGCCGCTCTGGAAACGGGCCTTCGACATCGCCGCGTCGCTCGGGGCGATCATCGCGCTCTCGCCGCTGCTGCTCGCCGTGGCCGTGGCGGTCAAACTCGACAGCCCGGGACCGGTCATCTACCGCTCGAAGCGCGTGGGCAGCAACTACCGCGTCTTCGACTTCCTGAAATTCCGTTCGATGCGCACCGACGCCGACCAGCGGCTCAAGGAGTTGAGCAGCCTGAATCAGTATGCGGCAGACGCGGGGAAAGACTCCGGCACCTCGAAAATCTCGCTCGACGACGAGGAGATGAAGAAACTGCTCGCCGACATGGAGAGCGGCATGCTTTTCGCCGACGATTTCGCAATCCCCGAAGAGGAACACCAGCAGATCGTGGACACCGAACAGGAAAACGCCTTCGTAAAGATCGAAAACGACCCCCGCATCACGCGGCTGGGACGCTTCCTGCGCAAATACAGCATCGACGAACTGCCGCAGCTGTTCAACATCCTGCGCGGCGACATGAGTTTCGTCGGCCCGCGGCCGGAGCGTGCTTATTTCTACGGAGAATTTGAAAAATACATTCCCGGTTTCTCCAACCGGTTAATGGTTGTTCCTGGCCTGACTGGACATGCTCAGGTGAATGGCGGATATTCTCTGAAGCCGGAAGAAAAAATTATCTACGATATGGAGTATATAGAAAAACGATCGATTTGGATGGATTTGGCGTGTATTGGAAAAACGATCCGCGTCGTTTTGTGCGGCGCGGGCGCCCGATAAAGAAAGATGCGTTTGGAGGACAATCCTAGCATATGAACGAAAGTAAGAAACCGTATGCTTCCGTGGGGGGCACAGAACTGTCACTATGGGATATTACAAAGATCCTGTTGGCAAAGATTCATTGGCTGCTCCTTGCGGGGGTCGTTGTTGCTGCGGGCGTTTATGCAGTAGTAACAATTTTTGTTACGCCGACCTATGAATCTCGAGTGAGTTTTTATGTATATAACAGTGCGGACAATTCTTCACAGGGAACGATCAATAACAGCGACCTCCAGGCGGCGGAGAGCCTTGCTACGACCTATTCAAAGATCCTGGCGAGCAATTCTGTTTTGGATTCCGTCCTGAGTGATTTGAGAGCAGAAACTTCATTGTCGAGAAAGGAACTTAGCCGCATGGTGAATGTCTCCGTTGTGTCGGATACACAGTTGCTGGAGGTGGTAGTGACCTCGACCAATTCGGAGCTTGCCTGCAAGATCGCCAATTCCTTTGCAAAAGTTGCGCCTACTGAAATCGTTCGTATTACCAAGGCGGGCGGCGTCGAGGTCGTGGACCGACCGGAGGTGGCAACGGAAAAATCTGCGCCCAGAACCGTATTTGACAGCGCGATTGGATTTGTGGTTGGCATGATACTGGCTTCAGTTGCTATTATTCTGCGAATGATGGCCGATACGACCATCTACCTGCCGGAGGACATTGAAAAGTCCGCCGGTGTGACTGTCCTTGGTCAGATACCGGACATCCATGCGACAAATGAGAATGCTGGCTGCTGGAAGCTGGCGGGGG
>OGTB01001148.1_pt1 | contig 18630 bp, 18 predicted proteins | sample 1553611 | NCBI WGS metagenome assembly OGTB01 (sample SAMEA2580032, study PRJEB22360) | human gut metagenome | biome: human gut; feature: human-associated habitat; material: faeces | place: Denmark | collected 2008/2010 | reverse complement strand
GCTTCTGGGTTACGGTCAGCAACCACCAGCGAGTAACCTGCTTTCAGAAGGTTTTTACTCATTGGTTTACCCATAATCCCCAGGCCAATAAAACCAACTTTCATAGTCATATCAATCATCTCTCTTGTTGCGGTGGTGGTTATTTTTTAAAGGTATCAGCCAGTTTCTGAGTGGCAGAGCGGAAGACGCCGAGATCGCTACCGACAGCCACAAACGTCGCACCCCATTCCAGATAACGACGCGCATCGGCTTCGACCGGTGCGAGGATACCGCTGGGTTTGCCGTGCGCACTGGCACGGTTAAAAATGTGCTGAATTGCTTTTTGTACATCCGGGTGTGAGGCATTGCCGAGATGGCCCAATGCCGCAGCCAGATCGCTGGGACCAACGAAGATGCCGTCTACACCTTCGGTAGCGGCAATGGCATCGACGTTATCTACGCCCTGCTGACTTTCTATCTGGACCAGAATAGTGATGTTCTTGTTCGACTGAGCGAAATAATCCGCCACGGTGCCAAACATATTGGCGCGGTGAGAAACGGAGACGCCGCGAATGCCTTCCGGTGGGTAACGGGTTGATGCCACCGCCTGCTCTGCTTCCTCTTTTGTTTCTACAAAAGGAATCAGGAAGTTATAGAAACCGATATCCAGAAGACGCTTAATAATTACCGGCTCGTTGGTCGGCACTCGTACTACTGGCGCGCTGGCGCTGCCTTTCAGGGCCATTAACTGCGGAATAAACGTGGAGATATCGTTTGGTGCATGTTCGCCATCCAGCACCAGCCAGTCAAACCCAGCCAAACCAAGAACTTCAGTGCTAATCGGGTTAGAGAGTGCTGACCAGCAACCAATTTGTACCTGTTTCGCAGCCAGTGCGGCTTTGAATTTATTCGGGAAAACATCGTTATTCATCGCTTATACCTTTGCTTATTTCTGCAATTCCATACGTTTAATGTCGCCAACTACGAAGAGGTAGCAGACCATCGCCATCAGCGCTGAACATCCCACGAAAACCAGTGCTGCATTGAAGGAGTGCAATTCACTTACCAGGTAGCCAATCACCAGTGGAGTGACAATGGAGGCAACATTGCCAAAGACGTTAAAGACGCCGCCGCAGAGACCAACAATCTCTTTCGGCGCGGTGTCAGAAATCACTGGCCAGCCCAGCGCACCAAATCCTTTGCCAAAGAAAGCCAGCGCCATCAGCATGACCACCAGCGTGGTGTTGTTGGTGTAGTTACATAAGATAATGGTGGAAGCCAGCAACATTCCCAGCACAATCGGTAGCTTACGTGCCAGGGTCAGGGACAAACCGCGTTTGATCAGATAATCCGAGAAGACACCTCCCAGCACGCCGCCCGCAAAGCCACACAGTGCCGGAATCGAGGCGACCAGACCCACTTTCAGAATCGACATGCCTTTTTCCTGCACCAGATAAATTGGGAACCAGGTGAGGAAGAACCAGGTGATGGTGTTGATAAAATATTGTCCGAAAAATACGCCCAGCATCATGCGGTTAGAGAGCAATTGCTTGATGTAATGCAGTTTGGGACCGCTTGCTGCCACACTGCCCGGCTTTTTGTGGTCCATATCGACCACCGCGCCATTTTCTGAGATAAACTTCAGCTCTTCCGCAGACATACGTGGGTGATCTGTCGGGTTATGAATCAACTTGATCCACAGCGCCGTCAGCACAAAACCAATTACCCCCATAACGGTAAAGACGTGCTCCCAGCCCCACGCGAAAGTCAGCCAGCCAAGCAGCGGCGAAAAGAGCGCCAGCGAGAAATATTGCGCCGAGTTAAAGATGGCGGAGGCAGTACCACGTTCTTTCGTCGGGAACCAGGCAGCGACAATACGGGCGTTCGCCGGGAATGATGGCGCTTCCGAGAACCCCAGCATAAAGCGCATAAAGAACATGGAGATCCCTGCCCAAGCCAACGGGAACATATCAACAAAGCCTTGCAGGAAGGTGAACAGCGACCAGAAAAAGAGGCTGTAGGTGTAAACTTTTTTCGAGCCAAACTTATCAAGCAACCAGCCGCCGGGGATTTGCATCAGCAAGTAGGCCCAGCCAAAAGCGGAGAAGATGTAACCCATCGAAACCGCACTTAACTGCAACTCTTTTGCCACTTCGGTACCAGCAATAGACAGCGTTGCACGATCGGCGTAGTTAACGGCGGTAACAATAAAAATAATCAGTAATATTAAATAGCGGGTATGCACGCCTTTCTTTTTTACGTCAACGGTGTCCAGAATCATTTTATTTACCTCGGGTACTTATGCTGATTTTTATTATTATGGGGAAGGTGTTATTTATGAGTTTTATTTATGTCGTTACGGCAATGAACTCGGGAATTAGTATAAGCAGCGCGAGAATAATAATCATTGTGCAAATGCTAATTTAATTAATACTATTTAAATATTATTTTGAGCATATGCACATAAGGTTGCGCGCTAAAGCACAGATTTGCGCTTTACCTTACCGGGCGGCACTGCAATCCCTGAAATGATTGACATTGATCACATTTCTGCGTTTAAACTCCTGACATTCTTATTTCACCCAATGAAGTCATTTATTTTTAAATGAGACCAGGTCCTCATTTTAATAACCCCTGGCTGGAGAATATTGCACAATGGCCAACATCGAAATCAGACAAGAAACGCCAACTGCGTTTTATATAAAAGTTCACGACACAGATAATGTGGCAATTATTGTTAATGATAATGGCCTAAAAGCAGGAACGCGTTTTCCGGATGGGCTGGTATTAATTGAACATATTCCCCAGGGGCATAAAGTCGCATTGCTGGACATTCCGGCTAATGGTGAAATTATTCGTTATGGCGAAGTGATTGGTTACGCCGTGCGCGCAATCCCACGCGGAAGCTGGATCGACGAGTCAATGGTTGTACTGCCGGAAGCGCCGCCATTACACACGCTGCCACTGGCAACCAAAGTGCCGGAACCCTTACCGCCGCTTGAAGGTTACACCTTTGAAGGCTATCGCAATGCCGATGGCAGCGTGGGCACCAAAAACCTGCTCGGCATCACCACCAGCGTCCACTGTGTGGCAGGCGTGGTGGACTACGTAGTAAAAATCATTGAACGCGATCTGCTGCCGAAATACCCGAACGTCGATGGCGTGGTGGGGCTGAATCATCTGTACGGTTGTGGCGTGGCGATTAACGCACCGGCGGCAGTTGTGCCTATCCGTACCATTCACAATATTTCGCTGAACCCTAACTTTGGCGGCGAAGTAATGGTGATTGGTCTGGGTTGTGAAAAGTTGCAGCCTGAACGTCTACTGACTGGAACGGATGATGTGCAAGCTATTCCAGTAGAAAGCGCCAGCATTGTCAGTTTGCAGGGTGAAAAGCATGTCGGTTTTCAGTCCATGGTCGAGGATATTTTGCAGGTCGCCGAACGCCATTTGCACAAACTGAATCAACGGCAGCGAGAAACCTGTCCGGCTTCAGAACTGGTTGTCGGCATGCAGTGCGGCGGTAGCGATGCGTTTTCTGGCGTAACGGCAAACCCGGCGGTTGGGTATGCGTCTGATCTACTGGTGCGCTGCGGCGCAACGGTGATGTTTTCAGAAGTCACGGAAGTGCGTGACGCGATCCATCTGCTGACACCACGCGCAGTGAACGAAGAGGTCGGCAAACGGCTGCTGGAGGAGATGGAGTGGTACGATAACTATCTCAATATGGGAAAAACCGACCGCAGCGCCAACCCTTCGCCGGGCAACAAGAAAGGCGGTCTGGCAAACGTGGTAGAGAAGGCACTCGGCTCCATTGCTAAATCAGGTAAAAGTGCAATTGTTGAAGTGCTGTCGCCCGGTCAACGCCCGACTAAACGCGGATTAATTTACGCCGCGACGCCAGCCAGCGATTTTGTCTGTGGCACGCAACAGGTGGCTTCAGGGATTACCGTGCAAGTGTTTACGACCGGTCGCGGTACGCCGTACGGCCTGATGGCGGTACCCGTCATTAAAATGGCGACCCGCACCGAGCTGGCGAACCGCTGGTTTGATTTAATGGATATTAATGCGGGCACCATCGCTACCGGCGAAGAAACTATTGAAGAGGTGGGCTGGAAGTTGTTCCACTTTATTCTCGACGTCGCCAGCGGGAAGAAGAAAACCTTCTCAGATCAATGGGGACTGCATAACCAGCTGGCGGTGTTTAACCCGGCACCGGTGACCTGATTTCTTTTGGAACGTCCCTCGCAAAACATGGCCTTAGTGCCATGTTTTTATTGTTTAAAGTCCCCACGTCCATTAATAATGCATTTGCATTACCTTAGTTCAAGCTTATAATTTGAGCAGAAAACAGGCTGTAAAAGGACAGTGAATCATGCCCGCTAATGCTCGCTCTCACGCTGTACTGACCACTGAATCAAAGGTCACGATACGCGGACAAACAACTATCCCCGCGCCAGTGCGTGAGGCCTTAAAACTGAAGCCAGGCCAGGACAGCATTCATTACGAAATTCTGCCTGGTGGGCAAGTATTTATGTGCCGACTGGGAGATGAACAGGAGGATCATACTATGAATGCATTTTTGCGTTTTCTGGATGCAGATATCCAGAACACCCCGCAAAAAACTCGTCCATTCAACATTCAACAAGGAAAGAAACTTGTCGCTGGCATGGACGTCAACATTGATGATGAGATTGGCGACGACGAATAATGGATTTTCCACAAAGGGTTAATGGTTGGGCGCTATATGCTCATCCCTGTTTTCAGGAAACCTACGACGCTTTAGTTGCCGAAGTCGAGACATTAAAGGGAAAAGATCCTGAAAATTATCAGAGAAAAGCCGCCACAAAGTTATTGGCGGTAGTCCATAAAGTGATTGAGGAGCATATCACGGTCAATCCATCATCACCGGCATTCCGTCATGGCAAGTCGTTAGGCTCTGGGAAAAATAAAGACTGGTCACGGGTAAAATTTGGTGCTGGTCGTTATCGTCTCTTCTTTCGTTATAGTGAAAAAGAGAAAGTCATCATTCTGGGATGGATGAACGATGAAAACACTCTGCGCACCTACGGTAAAAAAACAGATGCCTATACCGTATTCAGCAAAATGTTAAAAAGAGGACATCCTCCTGCCGACTGGGAAACCCTCCCCCGAGAGACAGAAGAAACCCATTGATGGTGTTCACAATGCCCGCCGAACGCATTCGTGTTGACCAGCGGGCACCCTTTCTCACTCCCCGACCAGAATCACTTCAACCCCAGCCTTTCGCAGCCCTTCCAGACTATCCGCAGGAATGCCTTCATCAACAATGATCATGTCGATACGTTGAGTATCAATGATCTTATGTAAACTGGAACGATTGAACTTACTGGAATCGGTGACCACGATGATCCGTTCCGCAACTTCGCACATCCGGCGGTTTAAACGAGCTTCATCTTCATTATGTGTGCTGACGCCGCGCTCCAGATCGATCGCATCTACACCAAGAAACAGCATATCGAAGTGGTAATTTTGCAGCGATTGCTCAGCCTGATCGCCGTAAAAAGATTGCGACTGACGGCGCAAATGCCCGCCGGTCATCAGCAGCTCAACGCCTTCCGCTTCCAGCAACGCATTAGCCACGTTCATACCGTTGGTCATCGCAATTACGTCAGTGTGCTTGCGCATCAGACGAGCAATCTCAAAAGTGGTGGTCCCGGAATCGAGGATTACCCGATGACCTGGCTGAATCAACTCAACGGCAGCTTTCGCAACGCTGCGTTTCATTGCGGTGTTCAGCGCGCTTTTATCTTCCACTGATGGCTCGACTGACGGCGTCGTACTATCGCAGATCAACGCGCCGCCATAGGCACGCACAGCGATCCCCTGCTTTTCCAGAAACGCCAGATCGTTGCGGATCGTCACAGTAGATACGCCATACAATGCCGACAGATCGTTAACCTGCACACTCCCTTGCTGTCGCAGACGCTGAATGATCTGTTCTCGTCGCTCGCTGGTGCCTGTCATTCGCTTCTCACCTGAAGCGTCGGTATTACTCATAGTAAGTCCTTTCGTAAAACTTTCGTTTCATTTCGTTTTGCCTATTAACGCCTTTCTATTAAGCAAATGCAAGCCCACCTTACCCATTGGCGCAAGCTACTCTCGTTTCAGTGGCTTTCATTATGTTTCTTTTGTGAATCAGATCAGAAAACCATTATCTTTCGTTTTATTTTTATATCACCATGGCGCAGTATCAACTGAAACAAAACGAAAGATTAATATCGCAGTAATCTGAACTGGAGAGGAAAGTGAAACGTCTGACAGAAATGGTGAGACAGCACAAAGAGGGCAAAACAAATGGGATTTATGCCGTTTGTTCCGCACATCCGCTGGTGCTGGAAGCTGCAATCCGCTACGCCAGTGCAAACCAAACGCCGTTACTGATTGAAGCAACCTCCAATCAGGTGGACCAGTTCGGCGGTTATACCGGAATGACGCCCGCCGATTTTCGCGGCTTTGTTTGTCAGCTCGCCGACTCGTTGAATTTCCCACAGGATGCGTTGATTCTGGGTGGCGACCATCTGGGTCCAAACCGCTGGCAAAGCCTGCCTGCCGCTCAGGCAATGGCCAATGCCGATGATTTGATTAAAAGCTACGTGGCGGCAGGATTCAAAAAAATTCACCTTGATTGCAGCATGTCCTGTCAGGACGATCCGGTTCCCTTAACTGATGACATCGTGGCTGAACGCGCCGCACGTCTGGCGAAAGTGGCGGAAGAAACCTGTCGTGAACACTTTGGCGAAGCCGATCTCGTGTATGTCATTGGGACCGAAGTACCGGTACCTGGCGGCGCGCATGAAACCTTAAGCGAGCTGGCGGTCACCACGCCGGATGCCGCCCGTGCCACGCTGGAAGCCCATCGTCACGCCTTTGAAAAGCAAGGTCTGAGTGCCATCTGGCCACGCATCATTGCTCTGGTGGTACAACCCGGCGTCGAATTCGATCACACCAACGTTATTGATTATCAGCCAGCTAAAGCGACCGCCTTAAGCCAGATGGTCGAAAACTACGAAACGCTGATTTTCGAAGCGCACTCTACCGATTATCAAACGCCGCAATCGCTGCGCCAGCTGGTGATTGACCACTTTGCCATTCTGAAAGTTGGCCCGGCGCTGACCTTCGCCCTGCGTGAAGCTCTGTTCTCTCTGGCAGCGATTGAAGAAGAACTGGTGCCAGCAAAAGCCTGTTCTGGTCTGCGTCAGGTGCTGGAAAACGTGATGCTCGACCGCCCGGAATACTGGCAAAGCCACTACCACGGTGACGGCAACGCACGTCGCCTGGCGCGTGGTTATAGCTACTCGGATCGCGTGCGCTATTACTGGCCGGACAGCCAGATTGATGACGCTTTCGCTCATCTGGTTCGTAATCTGGCGGATTCACCAATTCCGCTACCGCTCATCAGCCAGTATCTGCCGCTGCAATACGTGAAAGTTCGCTCCGGCAAGCTGCAACCGACGCCACGGGAACTCATTATCAACCATATTCAGGACATCCTGGCGCAGTACCACACAGCCTGTGAAGGCCAATAAGCAAAACAAAGAGGAACACGCTATGCCAAATATTGTTTTAAGCCGGATTGATGAACGCTTGATTCACGGTCAGGTCGGCGTTCAGTGGGTCGGATTTGCGGGGGCAAATCTGGTGCTGGTAGCCAACGATGAGGTTGCCGAAGATCCGGTACAACAAAACCTGATGGAAATGGTACTGGCAGAAGGGATCGCCGTACGTTTCTGGACGCTGCAAAAAGTCATCGACAACATTCATCGCGCCGCCGATCGACAGAAAATCCTGCTGGTTTGTAAAACACCTGCCGATTTCCTGACGCTGGTGAAAGGTGGCGTTCCGGTGAATCGCATTAACGTTGGCAATATGCACTACGCCAATGGCAAGCAACAAATCGCCAAAACGGTTTCTGTGGATGCGGGCGATATCGCAGCATTTAACGACCTGAAAGCCGCTGGGGTGGAATGCTTCGTTCAGGGCGTCCCGACAGAGCCTGCTGTGGACCTCTTTAAATTACTTTGAGGGATTCATCATGGAAATCAGTCTGTTGCAGGCATTCGCGTTGGGCATTATCGCCTTTATCGCTGGCCTGGATATGTTTAACGGCTTAACCCATATGCACCGCCCGGTGGTCCTCGGCCCGTTAGTCGGGCTGGTACTTGGCGATCTGCATACCGGTATTTTAACCGGCGGTACGCTGGAACTGGTGTGGATGGGGCTGGCCCCGCTGGCAGGCGCACAACCGCCTAACGTGATTATCGGTACTATCGTCGGCACGGCGTTTGCCATTACTACTGGCGTGAAACCCGATGTCGCGGTCGGTGTCGCCGTACCTTTCGCTGTCGCAGTACAGATGGGGATTACCTTCCTGTTCTCGGTGATGTCTGGCGTAATGTCCCGCTGCGACCGGATGGCGGAGAACGCCGATACTCGCGGCATTGAACGCGTGAACTATCTGGCACTGCTGGCACTCGGCACTTTCTATTTTCTCTGCGCTTTCCTGCCTATCTACTTCGGCGCAGAACATGCCAAAACCATCATTGATGTCCTACCGCAACGATTAATCGACGGCCTCGGCGTCGCGGGCGGCATCATGCCAGCAATCGGTTTTGCCGTGCTGCTGAAAATCATGATGAAAAACGTCTACATCCCCTACTTCATCCTGGGCTTTGTTGCCGCAGCCTGGCTCAAGTTACCGGTGCTGGCTATTGCTGCCGCCGCGCTGGCGATGGCGCTGATCGATCTGCTGCGTAAATCTCCTGAACCGACTCAACCTGCGGCACAGAAAGAGGAATTTGAAGATGGCATCTAATCAAACCACCCTGCCGAACGTCAGTGAAAACGAAGAAACACTGCTGACTGGCGTCAATGAAAACGTGTATGAAGATCAGAGCATTGGCGCAGAGCTGACGAAAAAAGATATCAACCGCGTCGCCTGGCGTTCCATGCTGTTACAAGCGTCTTTTAACTACGAACGTATGCAGGCTTCCGGCTGGTTGTACGGTCTGCTGCCTGCTCTGAAAAAGATCCACACTAATAAACGCGACCTGGCGCGCGCCATGAAGGGGCATATGGGTTTCTTCAATACCCATCCGTTTCTGGTGACGTTTGTTATCGGCATTATCCTTGCGATGGAGCGTTCTAAGCAGGACGTTAACAGTATTCAGAGCACCAAAATTGCCGTCGGTGCGCCGCTCGGCGGGATTGGCGATGCGATGTTCTGGCTAACGCTACTGCCGATTTGTGGCGGGATAGGCGCAAGCCTCGCGCTACAAGGCTCTATTCTTGGCGCAGTCGTCTTTATTGTGCTGTTCAACGTGGTACACCTGGGGCTGCGTTTTGGTCTGGCGCATTATGCTTACCGCATGGGCGTGGCGGCGATTCCACTCATTAAAGCGAATACCAAAAAAGTCGGCCATGCTGCGTCTATCGTTGGGATGACGGTAATCGGCGCGCTGGTGGCAACCTATGTTCGTTTAAGCACCACGCTGGAAATCACCGCTGGCGACGCAGTGGTTAAGTTACAGGCTGATGTTATCGACAAACTGATGCCTGCCTTCTTACCGCTGGTCTACACCCTGACCATGTTCTGGCTGGTACGCCGCGGCTGGAGTCCGCTGCGCCTGATTGCAGTTACCGTGGTTCTCGGGATCGTCGGTAAATTCTGCCATTTCCTTTAAATACAATGAGGTATTAGATGTTAAGTATTATTTTGACAGGGCATGGCGGGTTTGCCAGTGGCATGGAAAAAGCAATGAAGCAAATCCTCGGCGAGCAATCGCAGTTTATTGCCATCGATTTTCCCGAAACCTCAAGCACCGCGCTGCTTACATCGCAGCTTGAAGAGGCCATCGCCCAACTGGATTGTGAAGACGGCATTGTTTTTCTGACGGATTTGCTGGGCGGCACGCCGTTTCGCGTAGCTTCAACGCTGGCGATGCAAAAACCGGGCTGTGAAGTGATCACCGGCACCAATTTGCAACTGCTACTGGAGATGGTGCTGGAGCGCGAAGGGTTAAGCGGTGAAGAGTTCCGTGTGCAGGCGCTGGAGTGTGGACACCGTGGGCTGACCAGTTTGGTGGACGAGTTAGGCCGCTGCCATGAAGAATGTCCGGTCGAGGAAGGAATATGACACACGTTCTGCGCGCCAGAAGGCTGCTGACTGAAGAGGGATGGCTCGATGACCATCAGTTGCGTATTGCTGACGGTGTAATCGCAGCAATCGAACCGATTCCAGTGGGCGTGACTGAACGCGATGCGGAACTGCTCTGCCCCGCTTACATCGACACCCATGTACACGGTGGTGCGGGCGTTGATGTAATGGATGACGCGCCGGATGTGCTCGACAAGCTGGCAATGCACAAAGCACGCGAAGGTGTCGGCAGTTGGTTACCGACCACCGTAACCGCGCCGCTTAATACCATTCATGCGGCGCTGAAACGTATTGCTCAACGTTGCCAACGCGGCGGACCTGGTGCGCAAGTGCTGGGGAGTTATCTCGAAGGACCGTACTTCACGCCGCAGAATAAAGGCGCGCATCCGCCGGAGCTGTTTCGCGAGCTGGAAATTGCCGAGCTGGATCAATTGATTGCCGTTTCTCAGCACACCTTGCGCGTGGTAGCGCTGGCACCGGAAAAAGAAGGGGCATTGCAGGCCATCCGCCATCTTAAACAGCAAAACGTACGGGTGATGCTGGGGCATAGCGCGGCGACCTGGCAACAAACCCGTGCCGCGTTTGACGCTGGTGCCGACGGCCTGGTGCATTGCTATAACGGGATGACAGGTTTACATCACCGCGAACCGGGAATGGTTGGCGCGGGATTAACGGACAAGCGCGCCTGGCTGGAACTGATAGCCGATGGTCATCATGTGCATCCGGCGGCGATGTCGCTGTGTTGTTGCTGTGCGAAAGAGAGAATCGTGCTGATCACCGACGCGATGCAGGCAGCCGGGATGCCGGATGGTCGCTATACGTTATGTGGCGAAGAAGTGCAGATGCACGGTGGCGTTGTCCGTACCGCGTCCGGTGGACTGGCGGGCAGTACGCTGTCTGTTGATGCGGCAGTGCGCAATATGGTCGAGTTGACGGACGTAACGCCTGCGGAAGCCATCCATATGGCGTCGCTGCATCCGGCGCGTATGCTGGGTGTTGATGATGTTCTGGGATCGCTTAAACCGGGCAAACGCGCCAGCGTCGTTGCGCTGGATAGCGGGCTGCATGTGCAACAAATCTGGATTCAGGGTCAATTAGCTTCGTTTTGATGGTTTGCTCCTTTATTGGGCCTTCACTTCCCCCGTAAGGCCTTTCTTTTTCTTTCTTTTTGATCTGTACAGCGGTGTCGGATGCGACGCTGACGCGTCTTATGCGACCTACGGTACGCCGCATCCGGCAATCGGTGCACATAGCAACGTCATCATGCAATTCTTTAATCTTCCCTTGTCTTTTCTTTCAACGATCACAAATTTCGTTTTATTTCTTTTTTCCCCGTTGAACTTTCGGTTTCTTTTCTATAGATTTTAATCAACGAAAGACATCACCAAGTGAAATGAAACGAAAGGTAAGCGAAAGCGACAACGCCCGACGTCAAGTTCATCAGACTAAGGATTGAGTTATGCCAGAAAATTACACCCCTGCTGCTGCCGCAACCGGTACATGGACTGAAGAAGAGATCCGCCATCAGCCTCGCGCATGGATCCGTTCACTCACCAACATCGACGCGCTACGTTCCGCGCTCAATAACTTCCTTGAACCGTTACTGCGCAAAGAGAATCTGCGGGTAATCCTGACCGGAGCCGGAACCTCGGCATTTATCGGGGACATTATCGCGCCGTGGCTCCCAGCCATACCGGTAAAAACTTCAGCGCCGTACCGACCACCGATCTGGTCACCAATCCGATGGACTACCTGAATCCAGCTCATCCACTGCTGTTGATCTCCTTCGGTCGATCCGGCAACAGCCCGGAAAGCGTCGCCGCCGTGGAACTGGCAAATCAATTTGTACCCGAGTGCTATCACCTGCCGATCACCTGCAACGAAGCGGGCGCTCTTTACCAAAACGCGATCAACAGCGACAACGCGTTTGCCCTACTGATGCCCGCAGAAACGCACGATCGCGGCTTTGCGATGACCAGCAGCATTACCACCATGATGGCCAGCTGCCTCGCGGTTTTCGCACCTGAGACGATCAACAGCCAGAGCTTCCGCGACGTGGCGGATCGTTGCCAGGCGATCCTGACCTCACTGGGCGATTTCAGCGAAGGTGTGTTTGGTTACGCACCGTGGAAACGGATCGTTTATCTCGGCAGCGGTGGCTTACAGGGCGCAGCACGCGAGTCGGCGCTGAAAGTACTGGAACTGACGGCGGGTAAACTGGCGGCCTTTTATGATTCCCCGACCGGATTCCGTCATGGCCCGAAATCGCTGGTCGATAACGAAACGCTGGTGGTGGTATTTGTCTCCAGCCACCCTTACACCCGTCAGTATGATCTTGATCTGCTGGCTGAACTTCGCCGCGATAACCAGGCGATGCGCGTAATCGCTATCGCCGCGGAAAGCAACGACGTTATTACCGCCGGTCCACATATCATCCTGCCGCCGTCCCGTCACTTTATCGACGTTGAGCAGGCATTTTGCTTCCTGATGTACGCCCAGACGTTTGCACTGATGCAGTCGCTGCACATGGGCAATACGCCGGATACCCCATCAGCCAGCGGCACCGTTAACCGCGTGGTGCAAGGCGTAATCATTCATCCGTGGCAGGCATAAGAGGATCGCATTATGAGCATTATCTCCACCAAATATCTGTTACAGGACGCCCAGGCCAATGGCTACGCGGTGCCTGCTTTTAACATTCATAACGCCGAGACGATCCAGGCGATCCTCGAAGTGTGCAGTGAAATGCGATCGCCGGTGATCCTCGCCGGGACGCCGGGGACCTTTAAACATATCGCGCTGGAAGAGATCTACGCCCTGTGTAGTGCCTATTCCACAACCTACAACATGCCACTGGCGCTGCATCTCGACCACCACGAATCGCTGGATGATATTCGCCGTAAAGTCCACGCAGGCGTGCGCAGTGCGATGATCGACGGCAGCCACTTCCCGTTTGCCGAGAACGTAAAGCTGGTGAAATCGGTTGTCGACTTCTGCCACTCACAGGATTGCAGCGTGGAAGCAGAACTGGGCCGCCTGGGCGGTGTTGAAGATGACATGAGCGTTGACGCCGAAAGTGCATTCCTGACCGATCCACAAGAAGCTAAACGCTTTGTCGAACTGACTGGCGTCGACAGCCTGGCGGTAGCGATTGGTACGGCGCACGGCTTATACAGCAAAACGCCGAAGATTGATTTCCAGCGGCTGGCGGAAATTCGTGAAGTGGTGGATGTTCCTCTGGTGCTGCATGGTGCCAGCGATGTCCCGGATGAATTTGTCCGTCGCACTATTGAACTTGGCGTCACAAAAGTGAACGTTGCCACAGAATTAAAAATAGCCTTCGCTGGCGCGGTTAAAGCCTGGTTTGCGGAAAATCCGCAGGGTAATGATCCTCGTTATTATATGCGCGTCGGAATGGATGCGATGAAAGAAGTTGTCAGAAATAAAATTAATGTCTGTGGTTCAGCGAATCGAATTTCAGCATAATCATTATTTTTTTATGATTTATCCCAATGTACTTCCCGATTAATATCGGGGAGTGCCTTAATGGTAAAGGAGATAACTAAACCTTAATAAATACATCAGTAAAATATCGCAATAATAATATATTTAAAAAAATTATATTATTCAACTTTATGGTGAGGATTACACAATGAGCAGTCCAAATATTCTCTTAACCTGTATTGATAACCGTCTGGTTCACGGTCAGGTTGGCGTGACCTGGACATCCACCATCGGTGCGAATCTGCTGGTAGTCGTGGATGATGTTGTCGCTAACGATGATATTCAACAGAAATTAATGGGTATTACCGCGGAAACCTACGGCTTTGGCATTCGTTTCTTTACTATCGAAAAAACCATTAACGTCATCGGCAAAGCTGCACCGCATCAGAAGATCTTCCTGATTTGCCGTACGCCACAAACGGTACGTAAATTGGTAGAAGGTGGTATTGACCTGAAAGATGTCAACGTCGGCAATATGCATTTCTCGGAAGGGAAAAAGCAAATCAGCAGTAAAGTTTATGTCGATGACCAGGATCTCACGGACTTACGTTTTATTAAACAACGTGGCGTGAATGTTTTCATTCAGGACGTCCCTGGCGATCAAAAAGAACAAATCCCTGACTAAATCTAAAATCGCCTTAATATTGGTTTGAGGTAATAAAAATGCATGAAATAACCCTACTTCAGGGATTATCCCTGGCGGCGTTAGTTTTCTTTCTGGGGATTGATTTTTGGCTGGAAGCCTTATTTTTATTCCGCCCGATAATCGTTTGTACCCTAACTGGCGCTATTCTCGGTGATATTCAGACTGGCTTAATTACCGGTGGCCTGACAGAGTTGGCTTTCGCCGGATTAACCCCTGCAGGTGGTGTTCAGCCGCCCAACCCGATTATGGCGGGTCTGATGACCACTGTCATTGCATGGTCTACGGGCGTTGATGCCAAAACGGCAATTGGTCTTGGCCTGCCGTTTAGTTTGTTAATGCAGTACGTCATTCTGTTCTTCTATTCCGCTTTCTCATTATTTATGACCAAAGCCGATAAATGCGCAAAAGAGGCGGATACGGCAGCGTTTTCCCGACTTAACTGGACAACGATGCTCATCGTCGCTTCAGCGTATGCGGTGATTGCTTTCCTCTGTACTTACCTGGCACAGGGGGCGATGCAGGCGCTGGTGAAAGCGATGCCCGCCTGGCTGACCCACGGCTTTGAAGTGGCTGGCGGTATTCTGCCTGCCGTTGGTTTTGGCTTGCTGCTGCGCGTGATGTTCAAAGCGCAATATATCCCTTACCTGATCGCCGGTTTCCTGTTTGTTTGCTACATCCAGGTCAGCAACCTGTTGCCGGTTGCCGTACTGGGCGCAGGCTTTGCGGTGTATGAGTTTTTCAATGCGAAATCCCGGCAGCAAGCGCAACCGCAGCCCGTTGCCAGTAAAAATGAAGAAGAGGACTACAGCAATGGGATCTGAAATCAGTAAAAAAGATATCACCCGTCTGAGCTTTCGTTCGTCACTGCTGCAAGCGAGCTTTAATTACGAAAGGATGCAGGCGGGCGGTTTTACCTGGGCGATGTTGCCGATCCTGAAAAAGATTTATAAGGACGACAAACCGGGCCTAAGCGCGGCGATGAAAGATAACCTCGAATTTATTAATACCCACCCGAATCTGGTCGGATTCCTGATGGGGTTATTAATTTCGATGGAAGAAAAAGGAGAAAACCGCGACACCATTAAAGGCCTCAAAGTAGCACTGTTTGGCCCAATCGCCGGGATTGGCGATGCGATTTTCTGGTTTACCTTATTGCCGATTATGGCGGGAATTTGCTCATCATTTGCCAGCCAGGGAAACTTGCTGGGGCCGATTCTATTTTTCGCCGTTTACCTGCTTATCTTTTTCCTGCGCGTCGGCTGGACCCACGTCGGTTATTCAGTCGGCGTGAAGGCGATCGATAAAGTGCGAGAGAACTCGCAGATGATTGCTCGCTCGGCAACCATCCTCGGGATCACGGTAATCGGCGGGCTGATCGCTTCGTATGTGCATATTAACGTGGTGACATCGTTTGCCATCGACAGTACCCACAGCGTCGCGCTGCAACAGGATTTCTTCGATAAAGTCTTCCCGAACATTTTACCGATGGCCTACACCCTGCTGATGTATTACTTCCTGCGGGTGAAAAAAGCGCATCCGGTGCTGTTAATCGGCGTGACTTTTGTGCTCTCTATTGTTTGTTCCGCATTCGGCATTTTGTAAATGGAACGAGGCACTGCGTCTGGTGGTGCCTCTTTACTTAAGGAATTTCATCCTGTGCAAACCCTTCAGCAAGTTGAAAACTATATGGCGTTAAGTGAACGTGCCAGCGAATATTTATTGGCCGTGATCCGTAGCAAACCGGATGCCGTGATTTGCCTGGCGACCGGAGCCACGCCATTACTGACGTATCATTATCTGGTAGAAAAAATCCACCAGCAGCAGGTTGATGTCAGCCAGCTCACCTTCGTGAAGCTCGACGAATGGGTGGATCTGCCATTAACGATGCCTGGTACCTGCGAAACTTTCCTACAACAGCATATCGTGCAGCCGCTGGGGCTGCGTGAAGACCAACTCATCAGCTTTCGCTCCGAAGAGATAAATGAGACAGAGTGCGAACGGGTAACGAACCTGATTGCGCGCAAAGGCGGTCTGGATTTATGCGTTCTCGGATTGGGGAAAAACGGTCATCTTGGGCTGAACGAACCGGGAGAAAACCTGCAACCGGCCTGCCATATCAGTCAACTTGATGCCAGAACACAGCAACATGAGATGTTAAAAACTGCGGGCCGTCCCGTGACTCGTGGGATCACCTTAGGCCTGAAGGATATTCTCAATGCCCGCGAAGTTTTGTTACTGGTGACTGGCGAAGGGAAGCAGGATGCGACAGATCGTTTTCTCACGGCTAAAGTCTCCACCGCTGTCCCGGCTTCGTTTTTATGGCTGCATAACTATTTCACATGCATGATTGATGAGATGTGTCGTCGTTAACTCGCCTGCTACAGGCGTTGCAACGCTATTCCTGCTGCGACGCCTGTAATCACTCCCCCTGCTGCTCCAGTGCATACTTATACAGCGCATTTTTCTTCACGCCGTGAATTTCTGCTGCCAGCGCCGCCGCTTTTTTCAGTGGCAGTTCTGCCTGCAACAGCGCCAGCGTGCGCAGGGCATCGGCGGGTAAGTCTTCTTCCTGTGCTTTATGGCCTTCGACAATCAGTACCATTTCGCCTTTGCGACGGTTTTCATCTTCTTTGACCCACGCCAGCAGCTCGCCAACGGGCGCGCCGTGAATGGTTTCCCAGGTTTTGGTCAGCTCACGCGCCAGAACCACGTAGCGGGATTCGCCTAATACCGCAACGATATCTTCCAGGCTATCTAACAGACGGTGGGTAGATTCATAAAAAATCAGCGTGCGCGGCTCCGCTTCAATGGCTTTTAGCGCATCACGGCGGCCTTTTGATTTGGCAGGTAAAAAGCCTTCATAACAAAAACGATCGGATGGTAAACCCGCGGCGCTTAACGCAGTGATAGCAGCACACGGCCCGGGTAGCGGCACCACGCGAATCCCCGCTTCACGGCAGGTACGCACCAGATGGTAGCCAGGATCGTTAATTAGCGGCGTTCCGGCATCGGAAACCAGCGCAATGTTTTGCCCCTCTTGCAGCTTCGCCAGCAGCGTTTCGGCTTTTTGTTGTTCGTTATGGTCGTGCAGCGCAAACAACCGAGCATTAATCCCAAAATGTTGCAGCAATAAACCGGTGTGACGCGTATCCTCGGCGGCAATCAGATCAACGGCCTGTAATACCTCCAATGCACGCTGGGTGATATCCGCCAGATTGCCGATTGGCGTCGGTACAATGTAAAGCTGGCCCTGAGAATTATCCGCCGATTGGTGTTGTTTCATTGTGTCGTCCGTATTGCCGATTTAATATTGAGCATTGCGTAAAAAAAATATCACTGGATACATTATGGTACCCTCAACATTTTCTCGTTTGAAAGCCGCGCGTTGTCTGCCTGTTGTTCTGGCAGCCCTGATTTTCGCCGGTTGTGGCACCCATACTCCCGATCAGTCCACTGCTTATATGCAGGGCACGGCGCAGGCTGATTCTGCCTTTTACCTGCAACAGATGCAGCAAAGTTCTGATGATACCAGGATCAACTGGCAATTACTCGCCATTCGTGCACTGGTGAAAGAAGGTAAAACCGGACAGGCGGTGGAGTTGTTTAACCAACTACCGCAAGAACTGAACGATTCTCAGCGTCGCGAGAAAGCACTGCTGGCGGCAGAGATTAAACTGGCGCAGAAAGATTTTGCTGGCGCGCAAAACTTGCTGGCGAAAATCACACCTGCCGATTTAGAACAAAACCAGCAAGCCCGTTACTGGCAGGCAAAAATCGATGCCAGCCAGGGGCGTCCTTCCATTGATTTACTGCGCGCGTTAATTGCTCAGGAACCGCTGCTTGGCGCGAAAGAAAAACAGCAGAATATTGATGCCACCTGGCAGGCGCTCTCCTCCATGACTCAGGAACAGGCGAATACGCTGGTGATCAATGCCGACGAAAATATTCTGCAAGGCTGGCTGGATCTGCAGCGCATCTGGTTTGATAACCGTAACGATCCCGACATGATGAAAGCTGGGATCGCCGACTGGCAGAAACGTTATCCGAACAACCCGGGCGCGAAAATGCTGCCAACGCAGTTGGTTAACGTAAAAGCGTTTAAACCCGCATCGACCAACAAAATCGCCCTGCTTTTGCCACTGAATGGCCAGGCAGCGGTATTTGGTCGCACTATTCAGCAAGGCTTTGAAGCGGCGAAAAATATCGGCACTCAGCCAGTGGCGGGGGGGGGGGGCGGGGAAAAAAAGCCGCTGCTGGTCCAGGCGGCGGAGGCCACGCCCAGCATTAAGACGGTGGGCAGCTATGT
>OGTB01001095.1_pt1 | contig 19228 bp, 12 predicted proteins | sample 1553611 | NCBI WGS metagenome assembly OGTB01 (sample SAMEA2580032, study PRJEB22360) | human gut metagenome | biome: human gut; feature: human-associated habitat; material: faeces | place: Denmark | collected 2008/2010 | reverse complement strand
GGACACAGACTTAAAGGTCCGCCCCCACCCAGCCGGGGGAGCCGAGGAAGAGCTTGGGTGCGCCGCCGTTGCCGAAGTACCACACACGGGCATGTTCCAGAAAGGTATCCACGATGCGTGTCACGCGGATGTTGTGGCTGTACTCCTGCCCGGGGATGAGGCAGCAGATGCCGCGGACAATGAGGTCTATCTCTACACCGGCTTGCGAGGCTTCGTAGAGGCGGTCTATCATGGCGGGGTCTTGCAGGGCATTCATTTTTAGGATAATCCGTCCTTGCTTGCCTTGCCGGGTCAGTTCTATTTCGTGATTGATGAGGCGGTTCAGTTCAGGAATCAGGTTGAAGCGGGCCACAAGCAGGCGGTGGAACACCGGATTTTCCTTTCCCTGCAGAGTACGGAACAAGTTGTGCAGGTCGTTTACAATCACCGGGTTGCAGGTGAATAGTCCGCTGTCTGCATAGAGGGTGGCGGTCTTTTCGTTGAAGTTGCCGGTGCTGATGTAGGCGTAGCTTGTCAGTTTGCGCCCTTCCTTGTCGCGGCGTAGCACGAGGGCTACTTTGGCATGTACCTTTAGTCCTGGTATGCTGAAAATGATGTTGATGCCGGCGGCTTTCATCATCTCGGCGGTGGCGAGGTTGTTTTCTTCGTCGAAGCGGGCTTTCAGTTCCACAAAGACGGTGACTTTCTTTCCGTTCTGTGCGGCGGCTATTAGGGTGTTGATGACGGTGGAGTTCTCTGCCACGCGATACTGGGTCACCATGATTTCACGCACGGTGGGCTCGTGGACGGCTTCATATAGAAAATGGATGAAGTGGTCGAAGGAGTGGTAGGGATAATGCAGCAGCAGGTCCTTCTTCTCCACATAGCGGAAGATGGATTCGCGTTCGTCCAGGCAGGTCAGCTTCATGGGCTGGGGTTTCTTGATGGGACGTACGCTTTGGTTGGGATTGGGCAGATGCCGCAAATCCTCCATGTTGAGGTGCTTGTCTCCCGGCACCAGCTCCCGGCGGTCTATGCGGTAGGCATCTACCAGAAAGTCGAGGAAGTCCTGGGGCATGGCGCGGTCGTATACAAAACGGCACACGGCGCCTATCTTGCGTTTCTTTACCTTCTTCTTCACCTGCTCGATGATTTCGGAGGTATTGGCGGCATCGTCTATCAGAATATCCGCATCGCGTGAAATCTTGATGCAATAACTGCTGTCCACTTCATAACCGGGGAAGATGGTATCCAGATTGGCCTTGATGATGTCTTCAATGAACATCAGATAATAGTCTTTCCCCACCTTGGGCAGCTGGATGAAGCGCGGCACTTTGCTGTACGGCAGTTTCATCACGAAATACTGGATGCGGTTTGGAGAACTGGCGGGAGCTCCTTTCAGATGAAGCCGTACGGCTAGATAGAGACGGTTGTCGCGCAGGAATGAAATCACCTTGTCCTTGCTTACGGGCACCGGGGCCAGATAGGGGAATATCTCTTCGCGGAAGAAGCTGCGCACAAAGTCGCGGTGAAACGGTTCTACGTTGCGGCTTTGATAGAATATGATGTGATGTTTCCGCAGGGCGGGCAGTATCTTCTGTTCGTAGATGCGGATACGTTCCTCCAGTTGGCGATTGACTTCTTGGTTGATTTCATCTACCAGTTCGGCGGCAGACTGCATAGTCTCTTCATCGCTTTGCGAGGCTCCGGTGGCTATGGCCTTATGGTCGGCTACGCGTATCTTGTAGAATTCTTCCAGATTGGAAGAGTATATAGAAATAAAGTTGATGCGTTCGTATAGCGGCAATGTCTCGTCTTCCGCTTCCAGCAGTACGCGGTAGTTGAAGGAAAGCCAGCTGATGTCACGTTTGAAATATCTGTTGTCCATGGTGTTAAGGTGTTAATGTGGCATATTAGCACATTACCACATTGTATTCTTCCCAAATATAATTACCTTTGTCTTAATAAACAAAGGAAAGATGACAAAAGTTGGTTTATTATCGGATACGCATGGCTACTGGGATGAAAAGTACCTGCAATATTTTGAGGGCTGTGACGAAATATGGCATGCCGGTGACATCGGTTCGCTGGAAGTGGCACAGAAGCTGGCGGCTTTCCGTCCCTTCCGTGCCGTGTATGGCAATATTGACGGGCAGGAGATACGGCAGCTCTATCCGCAGATTCTCCGTTTCACGGTGGATGGGGCGGAGGTGCTGATGAAGCATATCGGCGGTTATCCCGGCAACTACGACCCTTCCATCAAGGGCAGCATTCTGGTGCGTCCCCCAAAGCTGTTCATCAGCGGGCACTCGCATATACTGAAGGTGAAGTATGACAAGACGTTGGATGTACTCCACATCAATCCGGGCGCTGCGGGCATTCAAGGTTTCCATAAGGTGCGTACGATGGTACGCTTTGCGGTTGATGGGGGAACGTTTAAAGATTTGGAGGTGATAGAACTTGCTGACCGATGATGTAGTTTGTTTATTTTCAATGGATTGTATTTACCGATTGTTTACGCTGTAGTGTAAAAGCCGTTACATGCTAATGTAAAGGTCGTTACGCTATTGGGTAAAGGCCGTTACACTATTTGGTAAAGGTCGTTACACGCTGAGGTGAAGACCGTTTCATCAAGGGGTGACGGCCGTTACGCACTGAAGTAAGCAAAACAATGTACCGGAGTAAGCAAAGCAATGAAGTAAAAAGATGAAACCAAGCCTTCACTTAATCGAATTTTTCCATTATCTTTGTACCCGAATAGCAAGTAGAGCCGTGGGGCATCGTCCTCCTTCTTATTTTATTCTCCATTTTGAAGTATCACCGAAAAAGAACTGAAATATGAAAGGAATTATTCTTGCAGGTGGCAGTGCCACTCGTCTCTATCCGTTGTCCAAGGCTATCTCCAAGCAGATAATGCCCGTCTACGACAAGCCGATGATATACTACCCGCTCTCTACACTGATGTTGGCGGGAATTCGCGAAGTGCTTATTATCTCTACTCCACGTGACTTACCCATGTTCCGCGAGCTGCTGGGAACCGGCGAAGAACTCGGTATGTCCTTTTCCTATAAGATACAAGAGAATCCCAACGGACTGGCACAAGCCTTTGTGCTGGGTGCAGAGTTCTTGGACGGCGGACCGGGCTGCCTTATTCTGGGCGACAACATGTTCTACGGTCAAGGCTTCTCCGCCATGCTGAAGCGTGCCGCTTCCATAGACAAGGGTGCCTGCATCTTTGGTTATTACGTCAAGGACCCCCGTGCCTACGGTGTAGTGGAGTTTGATGCCAACGGCAAAGCCGTCTCGCTGGAAGAAAAGCCTGCCAATCCTAAAAGCAACTATGCCGTCCCCGGACTGTACTTCTACGACTCCACCGTGACAGAGAAAGCCGCCTCCTTGAAGCCCTCTGCTCGCGGCGAATACGAAATTACCGACCTCAACCGTCTCTATCTGGACGAGGGCACACTGAAAGTGGAGCTCTTCGGCCGTGGCTTTGCCTGGCTCGACACCGGCAATTGCGACAGCCTGCTGGAAGCCAGCAATTTTGTCGCCACCATCCAGAACCGTCAAGGCTTCCGCGTGAGCTGTATCGAAGAGATTGCCTGGCGCAAGGGCTGGATAGATGTAGACCAGCTGTATCGCTTGGGTGAACAGCTTGGCAAGACCGAATATGGCAAATACCTGATGGAACTGGCTGAATCGAAGCGATGAACTCTTTGTTCCCCAAAAAGAGAAGGAGAATAGTTCTCCTATAAAGGCCCGCTGACTTTAATTTTTAATTTATAATTTTTAATTCTCATGAAGACTTATCTCGTAACCGGTGCCGCCGGTTTTATCGGCGCCAACTATATTAAATACATCCTGGCAAAACATAATGATATTAAAGTGGTGATACTGGATGCCTTGACCTACGCAGGCAATCTGGGCACCATTGCCAATGACATTGACGATGAACGTTGCTTTTTTGTAAAAGGTGACATCTGCGACCGCGTGCTTGCCGACGAACTGTTTGCCAAGTATAAATTCGATTACGTAGTGAATTTTGCTGCCGAGAGCCACGTAGACCGTAGCATAGAGAATCCCCAGCTTTTCCTGATGACCAACATCCTGGGTACACAAAACCTGCTCGACGCCGCCCGCCGTGCCTGGGTCACGGGCAAGGACGAGTCCGGTTATCCCACTTGGCGCAAAGGCGTTCGTTACCATCAAGTGTCTACCGACGAAGTTTACGGCTCACTTGGTGCCGAAGGCTACTTCACAGAGCAAACCCCGCTCTGCCCGCACAGCCCTTACAGCGCCAGCAAGACGAGTGCCGATATGGTAGTGATGGCCTATCACGACACCTATAAGATGCCCGTCACTATCACCCGCTGTTCCAACAACTACGGTCCTTATCACTTCCCCGAAAAGCTGATTCCGCTTATCATCAAGAATATTCTCGAAGGCAAGAACCTCCCCGTCTATGGCGACGGCAGTAACGTGCGTGACTGGCTCTACGTGGAAGACCACTGCAAAGCTATCGACCTGGTTGTCCGCGAGGGTGTGGAAGGCGAAGTCTACAACGTAGGCGGTCACAACGAAAAGACCAATCTTGAAATCGTGAAGCTGACTATTGCCACCGTCCGCCGCTTGATGGAGGAAGAACCCCGTTACCGTGCAGTGCTGAAGAAACAAGTAAAAGCCGCCGACGGCACGATTGACATCAGCTGGATAAACGAAGACCTTATCACCTTCGTCAAAGACCGCCTAGGTCACGACCAGCGTTATGCCATCGACCCCACAAAGATTACCAATGCCCTGGGCTGGTATCCGGAGACGAAGTTCGAGGTCGGCATCGTCAAGACCATTGAATGGTACCTGAACAACCAGCCGTGGGTGGAAGAAGTGACCAGCGGTGACTATCAGAAGTATTACGAACAGATGTATGGAGGTAGGGGTTAAGGTTTAGGGATTAGGGTCTAACCGCTAATCCTTAACCCCTAACCTCTCAATTCAGCGCCACCGCTAACAGTAATCCTAAGAACAGCATATTGCGCGACGTCTCGCCCAGTATGCTGTTCAGCTTTTTACCGCTACCTATCTGTATCATTTTGCGCCACGTCAGTGCGTGCATATAGAGATAGACGCAGGGAGCCCAGATAAATTCCAGCGGAGTCAGCTTGCCCGTGTAGACAAACCAGAAGCAGAGCAGCACGGCGGCGATGCCCAGTGCCAGATACATATTCTCACCGAACTTCTTGCCGTAGCGTACCACCAGCGTACACTTGCCGCTTACGGCATCCTGCTCGCGGTCGCGATAGTTGTTCATCATCAGCAAGGTGTCTATGGCGAGGCCACTGACGAGCGACAGCACCACCACATCCATATTCAGCGTATAGGCCTGCACGTAGTAGGTGCCGCATACGGGCACGAAGCCGAAGAACACCAGCACCAGTACGTCGCCCCAGCCCCGATAGGAGAGCAGCGTGGTATAGAGGAAAGCAAACAGTATGCACACCACGCCCAGCACCACCAGTTCCCAGCCTCCGTGGGGCAGCTGCCCCCAGACGGTGAACAGCACTGCCAGCCCTGCCAGGCACGACAGTGTCAGTGCGATGCCGATGCCGGTTTTCATGGCTGCCGGCGTAATCCAACCTTCGGCGCAGGCGCGCTGCGGCCCCAGCCGGTCTTCCCGACGGTCGGTCCCTTTCTGGAAGTCGAAGAGGTCGTTGATAAAGTTGGCGGCAATCTGCATGCCGCAGGCAAAGAGGGCGCACAGCAGGGCGGGTGCGGTCTTGAACTGTCCGTCGCTGAAGGCAAGGGCACTGCCCAGCAATACCGGGATGATGGCTCCCGTCAACGTCTTGGGGCGGGCGGCGAGAAACCATGCGTAGGGTGAATTCTGTTTAATCTCGTTCATCGTAGTTCCAATTTAGTTCGGCATCTGCCAGCAAAAATACTGAAAATCCCTATATTTGTACCCACTTATGATGAAGAAGTTAGTCTACATATCCATTCTTTCTCTGCTGCTCTTGTCTTCCTGCCGTTCCAAGCGGATGATTACCGTGTCGTTGCCGCAGCCAGTCATGCAGGCAGACAGCACGCAGCTTGGCGATACTATCGGGTTGCCTGCCCGCCTTTCGCCGATGTTCACCTTTGACCAGTCTGATTTGCGTAATGTCCGCCGCCAGCCGGCGAAGGGCGAGGTAAAGAAACAGCAGATAAAGAAAACGGCACCGGTACAAAAGGTAATTGTGCAGCGAGGTACAAGAATCACATCGAAAACCACCCACGTAGGCTCGGCCTATAAGGGCGTCAGCCGCATTAAGACGTACGACTTCACGCATCGCGACGTGCCTGCCGCCTTCGAGGGCTTCCGCATCGCCTTTGTCTCCGACCTGCACTACAAAAGCCTGCTGAAGGAGGAGGGATTGAAGGACCTGGTCCGCCTGCTCATAGACCAGAAGGCCGACGTGCTGCTGATTGGCGGTGACTTTCACGAAGGCTGCCAGTACGTGCCGCCCGTCATGGCTGCCCTGGCGCAAGTGAAGACGCCGTTGGGCACCTATGCCGTGCTTGGCAACAATGACTACGAGGCTTGCTATGACGACATCGTGCGCGAAATGAGGCATTATGGCATGCATCTGCTGGAGCATAAGGTGGACACCCTGCGGCGTGGCGGTGAGCGGATTCTTGTGGCGGGCGTGCGCAATCCTTTCGACTTGGGCAAGAACGGCACATCGCCCACACTCGGCCTTTCGCCCGACGATTTCGTAATCCTGCTGACGCATACGCCAGACTATGCCGAGGACGTCCCGGTGACAAACTCCGATCTCATCCTGGCCGGACACACGCATGGCGGGCAGGTGACGCTGTTCGGGCTTTATGCACCGATAGTCCCCTCGCACTACGGGCAGCGGTTCCTCTCCGGGCTGAAGTACAACTCAAAGAACATCCCGATGATTGTCACCAACGGCATCGGCACTTCGCAGAAAGCCATCCGCATGTTTGCTCCCGCAGAGGTGGTGATGATTGTGCTGCACCGGCTGACGGACTGATTTATTCTTCGGGCATCAGCACCACTCCCAGTTTCTTCTTGCCATCCATCTTTACCACCATCGGCTGGTGGAAATGTACATGCCGCAGGTACTTCGTCTCGTGTACGGCAGGCTGTGTATTCAGGAATTCCTGGTTGTATACGCCGTCATTCATAAAGGCGTTGATGGTAAAGTATCCCACTCCAAAGGAGGTCAGGTTCTGGAAGAAGTGGGTTCCCTGGCTGGGGTCTACCCGGTAGTTGGTCAGTCCGGCTTCCACTATCACGCGGGCGGCGCTGATGTGCGGCCACTTCACGGGGATGCCGAGCCAGGTGTCACTGCTACCCCAGCGTCCGGGACCTACAAGGACATAGTTGCGGCCTTCGTCCAGGAACTGCTGGTTCAGCTTCTCTATCTCCCAGGCAATCTCCTGGTTGTGGGAGGCACTATAGTCGTCTGTCTTCACATAGATAATGTCATGTATCTCGTTCATGATGCCATGTCCCAATGAGTTGTTGGAACGGAGCAGTACCTGGTCGTCCGGAATGGCGGTAAGGTCTTCATCCAGCATCTCCTTGGTGTCGACTATCGGGCGGATTTGCAGCAGGTAGAAGGTGCCGGTTTTGTCCTTCTCGCGGCTCATGGTGGCGGCAAACTCTATCTCTACGGGACGGCGCATCTCCTGCTCTCCGTATTTCAAAGCCAGTTGCAGGATGCGTGGCAGGGGGAATACGTCGTGTTGCAGGATGTTGGCAAAGGTGATGACTTTGCGTCCACCGGGATAAAGCCCGTCGCGGATAATCTGGTCGTAAGGGTCGTAGGTGGAGGCTATGTAGTTCAGTGCTCCGTCCTTTTCCGCTTCTTTGACGTGCAGTTTCAGCAGGTTGAAGCCGTCGTCGATGGAGAAGTCGTGACCGGCATTGCGCAGGTCGAGGGCATAGAAGCGGGTCTGAGTCTCTTTGAGGGCAATCTCCATTTCGCTGGTTTGCAGCACCTGGTTGGGGTGATAGGGCGAGAAGCGGAGCGTCATGCCACCGTCCACGATGTATTTACCTAAACCGAGCGCCAGATTGACGATACCTTCTTCTGCCTTCTCGTCGCCGATGGGGTAGTAGTTGAGCGAACGTGCCACGCCGGACATGCTGGGGTAGTAGCGGTCACCATACTGGTTGCCCACTACCTCTTGCAGGATGACAGCCATCTTTTCCTGGTCGATAACGTTGCTCGTTGCCTGCATGTATGCCTTCGAGTCGCGGAAGTAGACCGAAGCATATACTCCCTTGATGGCATCGCTCAGCATGCGCAGCATCTCGTACTTGTCGTCCAGATAGGGAATCATGTAGGTGTTGTAGATGCCGGCGAAGGGTTGGTAGTGCGAGTCTTCCAACAACGAGGACGAACGGATGGCAAGCGGCGACTTCACCACGTCGAAGAAGGTGAAGAAGTCCTCCACCAGGCGGTCGGGCAGCTTTGCTTTGAGGAAGTAGCGCAGGATGACGTCATCGTCGGCATCGGACAAGGCTATCTGATACAGATTGTTGGTATCCATAAACTCGTCGAACACATCGGTACAGAGCACGATGGTCTTGGGGATGGCGACACGGGCATTCTCAAACTCTTCGAACTCGGGGTGATGCTTCACCAGGTTGTCGATGAAAGCCAGTCCGCGCCCCTTGCCTCCCAGCGAACCGTCGCCAATACGGGCAAAGTTGGAGTATCGGTCAAAGCGGTCGCGCCTGAAGACTGCCACTACTCCCTGGTTTTTCATCTTGCGGTATTTCACGATAGCCTCGAAGATAATTTTACGGTGGGCATCCACGTCTTGCAAGCTATTCCAGGTGATGGGCCGCAGGAACTCTGCCACGGGAAACATGGCACGCGAGTAGAGCCAGCGGCTGACGTGGTTGCGGCTGATGTGGTAAAGGAATGATTCTGCCGGAACAGCAAAAAGAATGTTCTGCAGCTCTTTGAGATTCTTTACGCGGGCAATCTCTTCCAGCGTGTCCGGGTTGCGGAAGATAAAGTCGCCGAAGCCGAAATTGTCTGATACAATACGGCGCAGGTCCACATCCATCTTTTTGGAATTCTTGTCGATGAAGGCGGCATCGTATTTGGCTGCATACGCTACGTTGTCCGATTCGCTGGACTGTATGATAAGGGGTACAAACGGGTCTTCCTTGCGGATGGCGGCACAGAGCTTGATACCGGCCAGTCCGTCCTTCTCGCCCCGTTCTACGCGGGGGAAGCGTACGTCGGTGATGACACCTAATATATTATTCTTATATTTTTGGTAGATGCCAAAGGCTTCTTCATAGGTACGTGCCAGTACAATTTTGGGACGTCCCCTCATGCGCAGTGTGCGCTGGTGGGCATTCAGTGCTTCAGTAGAGAATTCCTGGCTCTGCTTCAATACGAATTTATACAGATTGGGCAGGATGGAGGAGTAAAAGCGGATGCCGTCTTCCACCAGCAGGATGAGCTGCACACCCACTTCGTTGACGTCGTGCTCCAGGTTCATCTTGTCCTCTATCAGCTTGATGATGGAAACCAGCAAGTCGGTGTTTCCCAGCCAGCAGAACACATACTCAAAGGGACTGAGGTCTTCATTGGCAATACGCTTGGTGATGCCGTGGCTGAAAGGGGTAAGTATCACCATCGGAATCTGTTCATACAGGTTTTTGATGTATCGTGCCACGTCGAAGCTGTCGTTGTCTCCCGTGCCCGGCATGCAGATGATGAGGTCGAAAGAGATGGAGGACAGCTGTGTCAGCGCCTCCTCGCAAGTGGAAACCTGCGTGAAACGGGGAGGGTAGCGCAAGGAGAGCGAAGTGTATTCATTGAATATCTTTTCGTCGATGCGGCCGTCATCTTCCAGCATGAAAGCATCGTAAGGATTGGCTATCAGAAGGACGTTGAAAATGCGCCGTGTCATGAGGTTGGCAAACTGTGTGTCCTTGAAATAGAGCTGGTTTAATTTGAACTTACTGAGCATGGCTTCTCATGATTTGTTGGTTTCGGAAGGCAAAAGTAATAGAAATCGAACCTATTCGGATAGTTTTTCGACCGTTTTTTTTATATTTATGCGTAATATTGCATCCGAAAAACAATATATGACCTATGTCTGCTCCATATCCGTTTCCATATAAATCCGTTGCATGTACATTTTTGCTGTTATGGGTGTTCGTTTTTTTGTCCGCTGACTTGTTTGCCGGTTCATTCCGCACCTTGGGTATCAAGGAGGGATTGGGCAGTCGGCAAGTATTCCAGATAAACAAGGATTCAGCCGGATTTGTCTGGGTGTATACTCATGTCGGGATAGATCGTTATGACGGGAATGAAATCAAGCATTACAAGCTGGACGGAATGGTTGATTCCAGGGACAATATCCAGTCTTCCACTACCATGATGTGTGATAAGGAGGGTATTGTCTGGGTTGCATTGAAGAATGGAAAAATCTATGCATACAACAAACTGACGGACTCTTTCCAATTGCGTGTGGACTTGGCCGATTACCTGCCTTCTCCGGTATTGTATAATATGCTGTTTGATGACGAAAACCGTTTGTGGTTGTGTATGTCGAAGGGGCTTTATTCTTGGGAAGAAAGTGCAGGACTGTCTTTTGCCGGATTGAAGGGGCAATCTGTCCGTTGCATGGTCCAAATGGAAGATGAAGTGTTTTTTGCAGGCACCGACAAGGGTGTCTTCCGGCTGACGAAGGCAGGAGCGGCAGGTTCTTCGTCTTTTGAGACGAGGCCGGTTGACCTGCATACAGAGATGCATGTGGAATCGCTCTATGTCTTCGGAGCGAAGCTGTTCATCGGTACCTTTTCAAACGGCGTATTTGTGCTTGACGGTCCCGAAGGGCAAATACATTCCTTGAATGACCGGATTCCTCATGTGCCTATCCGTTCGTTTGCAAGGACAAAGGATAATTTGCTGCTGGTGGGAGCCGACGGTGCAGGTGTTTTTTGCATGGATGTCGCTACCGGAGAACTTTTGAACCATTATATGAATAACGGGGATGATGACAAAAGCTTGAGTGGTAATACGGTATCCGATATTTGTGTGGATGAATCCGGAGTTGTATGGATTGGCACTTCTACGAATGGCATCAGCTATCTGGATCCGGAGATGCCGGATGTCTATAGAATCAGGCACGAACGCAATAATGATAATTCCCTGAAGTCGGACCATGTAAATGTGATGTTTCAGGACTCGGAGGGAGATTATTGGTATGGTACAAACAACGGCGTCAGCCTCTATCAACCTCGGTCACGCAAATGGACCCACTATCTGGACGGTACGGAATATAGTGGCAAAGTGGTATTGGCACTTGCCGAAGACTCCGGGGGAAACATCTGGGTAGGTGGCTATGGTATCGGTGTCTATTGTATTCATAAACAGACCGGACGGGTACAGAAGAAAGAGAAAAGAAATGCACATCCGGAGAAGGGAATGGCCACCGACTATGTTTATGCCATTTATGCGGAAGGGGATTATGTCTGGTTCGGTGGTATTGAAGGAGAGTTTACCCGTTACGATATACGGACGGATACTTATACATATTACCCGATTGATTGCATAGGTGACATAAAGCCGGGTAAGGGGGGCTCATTACTGATTGCCGGTTGCAGCGGGTTGGCCGTCTTTGATAAGAAGTCGGGAGACACGCAGTGGCATCAGACGTTTGGAGACATCTCTCTGAATTATCCTATCCGTTGCCTGATGCAGTCCTCATCCGGTGATATTTGGCTGGCGACAGACGGGGAAGGCCTTATACGTGTTGGTCCGGATGGGAAAGAGGTGCATGCATATACCGTAGATGACAATCTGGTTTCCAATTCCATCAATAGTCTGCTGGAGGATAACGAAGGGCGTATCTGGTTCAGTACGGAGAAGGAATTGTATTGCTTGGATTGTTCCCGGGATATTATCATCAGTGCCAATGATTTTTTGGATGTCAGCTGGGGATATTACAATCCGAATGCTGCCCTTAAGTTGAAGAATGGATGTCTTGCTTTCGGCACCGCAGAAGGGGTTCTTTCCTTTCTCCCGTCTTTGGACTTGGGGACTCATGCACCCGTTGAGCTGATTCTGACAGACTTTAAACTGCTTTATGAATCGGTCAAAGCGGGAATGAAAGGCTCTCTTTTGCAAACGAATATCAATGATACCCGGAAAATAGATTTGAAGTATAATCAAAACTCCTTCTCTATTTCCTTCTCTGCCATCAACTTTGCAGTCCCGCATCGTATCAGGTATGAGTATAGGCTCGAAAATCACAATGAAGAGTGGGAACACTCCAATTCAGTGCGGAACGTGAGCTATATGAATCTCTCGTCCGGTAAGTATGTATTCCGCTTGCGGGCATTTGATAAATACACCGGGCAACAGGTGGGAGAAAGAAGTCTGGACATTGTCATTCATAACCCTTACTGGGTTTCGTGGTGGGCGCTGTTCATCTATTTCATTTTGTTGTCTGTCTTTGTCTACATGTTTGTGCAGTATAGGAGGCATAAGGTGAACGAGGGGCGTATAAGGGACAAGATACGTTCCTTTATCAGTATAGCCCATGATATCCGTACACCGGTTACTTTAATAAAGGCTCCGCTGAGCGAGCTCGAAGCGCAGGAGGGACTTCCGGAGCAGGGTAAGAAAACCGTTGCGGTGGCTATGAAGAATGTGGAAAAACTGATGGGAATGATTACTCAACTGCTTGAGTTGCAGAAAACGGAACTGCATGCCGAGGAGTGTCTGAAGGTTTCTCCATACGACATTAAGGCTTATCTGGAGGAAAAAATGGCGGAGTTTCACTTAGCTGCCATGCAGAAGAGCGTCGGGATAGAGTTGGAGGTGGAGCCGGATATGCCCAAGGTTTGGATTGACCGGGAGAAGATGGATCATATCATAGACAATCTGCTCTCCAATGCCTTGAAGTATACAGAGAAGGGAGTCATCCATATACTGGTGAAGACTGCAAGAAAGAAATGGACTATTGAAGTGAAGGATACGGGCATCGGCATTCCGAAAGAGGAGCAGGGCAATATCTTCCACGAATATTATAGAGCCCAGAATGCCATGAACTTTGAGGAAACCGGTTCGGGCATCGGTCTGATGATTACGCGCCGCATTGTGAAACAGCATCACGGCACCATCTCTTTCAGTAGCGTGGAAGGGCAGGGAACTACGTTTACGGTAACTTTCCCGCAGAGGATAAAGGCGAGCGTGGCGGTGGAAGCGAAGGCTGACGGCCGGGAAGAAGCTCAGGCCGCTACCGGGGCTGTGCATGAAGAAACGGAACGTGCCGGGAAGAATGTCCTTCTTCTGGCAGAGGACGATGCGGATATGAGGGAGTATCTGGTGGACAGCTTGTCTTCCGAATATAAGGTAGTTGCCGTGCCCGACGGCGGAAAGGCATTGGAGACGGCAAGGGAAATCAATCCTGATATCATTATCTCGGACATTGTGATGCCGGTACTGGAAGGTGATGAATTGTGCCGGATTCTGAAATCATCGGTAGATACAAGCCATATACCTATTATATTACTGACCGCACTGAGTGAGAGGGAAAATATCATCTTCGGACTGGAAGCCGGTGCCAATGACTACATCATCAAGCCTTTCGACTTGTCTGTGCTGAAAGTGCGTATCAGGAATATTCTTCAGAATAGGCAGCATTTGCGCGAAACCGTGTTGGCGATGGATGCGCAGCCCGAAGAGACAGACTATACCAGCCAGTTGGACAAGGAGTTTCTGGACAAGGTTATGAAGGTGATTGAGGAGGAGTTGTCCGATTCGGAATTCTCCATCAATGACTTCTGCCGGATGCTGGGCATGAGCCGCACTTCTGTCTACAATAAGATAAAGACGCTGACCGGGCAGGGACCGAATGACTTCATCCGCATTGTCCGTTTGAACAAGGCAAAAGAGCTGCTGGTTTCCCGGAAATATTCGATAGGGGAAGTGGCGAATATGGTCGGATTTTCTGACCCGAAATATTTTAGTACATGCTTCAAAAAGCAGTTTGGCACCAGTCCCAGCAAAATTTAGAGCCATGAAGACTGCTTTTGAACCACCGCTGACAAGTATTAAACCTTTTTTGTCAGAGAATAAACCCTTGTCTCCCTGATAGTGCGTAATATTGTGGACAGTAAACAATATTAAAAAACGCATATAAAAAATGGAAACGTATTTAGGTCTTGATTTAGGAGGCACGAAGTTGCTGATTGGCGAAATGGATAGCCGTGGCAACATTTTGAGGTATAAGAAATATGACTCCGGTTACTTTAATCAGCAGGCTGCGCTGGAAATCATCAAGTCGTCGCTCGATGATTATATCCGTACCGTGGGCTGGTATGACCAGAAACCGGTAGCGATGGGTGTTGGGCTGATAGGGCGTGTAGATCCCAACGAAGGTGTCTGGCTGCAGATTGACCCGAGCAGGACACAGCGGATTGAGTTGGCAAAGGAACTGTCGGATATATATGGCATGCCTTGCCATATAGACAATGATGTGAAGAGCGCTACAAGAGCCGAACGCGTCTGGGGATTCGGACAAATTTCCAAAAACTTTATATACGTAAATGTAGGTACAGGCATTGCCGTGGGTACGGTGATAAATGGGAGACAAATCCGTGGCAGTCATTTCAATGCCGGCGAAGTGGGACACGTGCGTGTAGGTGTGAACATAGGCATTAAATGCGGTTGTGGACGGATGGACTGTGTGGAGGCGATTGCTGCCGGCATAGGTTTTGACAATTGTGCCCGTCTGCTCCGCAACCAGTATGAGACCAGCCTGCATATTCCGGCTGAAAAAGGGGAACGGGTGATTGTGAGTGAGGTGTTTGCACTTAGTCAGAAAGGTGACCCTCTCTGTACGGTGCTGGTGGAGAATGCAGCTGAGGCGCTTGCCAATCTTATCATGAATCTGGTACGTGTGATTGACCCGGACACGGTGGTGTTGGGTGGAGGCATTGTGGCCGACGGGTATATGCACGAGAAGATTCTGGAGAAACTTCATCCTACGACCATGCGTTTTGTCAGCAACGGGGTTGTCATTACGAAACTGAATCCCGGATTTATCGGGCTTCTGGGGGCCGGCGCGGTGGCGATGAATATGTGATTAGAAATTAATGATTAAGAATATGAAAATAACAATAACAAAGAATGAAAAGGAGTTTGACTGCACGGCTGCATGGCGCATCATCGGGCAGATGTTGAATGAACCGGAGAGTGTGATAGGACTTTCGACGGGACGTACTACCGGCAATCTTCATCGGTTGGTGGGAGAAATCTATACTAAATATCCGTTTAAGGTGGATACCGTTACTTTCTTCGGATTGGATGAGGTAACGAATGTGCCGCGCGAATATGCCGGAGCATGCTACACGATGCTGAAAACGGAGTTGATGGATACATTGGGCATCAAGGAAGAGAATTTTTTGATGCTGCCTACCATTTCTGGTGATTTTGAACAGTCATGCAGGGATTTCCAGCAGAAAATTGCGAACCGTGGCGGTATTGATTTGCTGATTTTAGGGTTGGGTGAGAACGGACACCTGGGATTCAACCAGCCGGAATCTCCCTTTGGCGGTGAAGCATGGGTGACCCGGATGAATGTGGAACTGGAAGAACGCATCCGTAGAGAAACGGGTACTCCTCCCGATAAAGAGTTGGGAGGGGCTACTTTGGGAATAAAGAACATTATGCAGGCACGCCGGATTGTACTGGTTGCCAAAGGGACTAATAAAGCGGATATTGTCAAGCGGATGCTTGAAGGGCCTGTGACAACAGATGTTCCTGCTTCCATCCTTCAGCTTCATCCCAACTGTGAATTTCTGCTGGATGAGGCGGCGGCAAGCATGCTTAACTGCTAAGTCGCCTTGCAGGCGGCTGATAACTAATTATTTGAATTAATAATCAAAATACTATGACACAACAAGAAAAACAAATAAACTATATGGGGCCCTTCATCACGATGGTGTTCTTGTTCTTTATTGTAGGTTTCCTTACGACTGCCAATACTCAGTTTCAGGGTCCTCTGAAAGAAACTTTTCTTTCGGAAGTGGGCGGGTTGAAAAATACTTTTGCTACTTTGATTACTTTCTCCTGGTTCCTTGCTTATCCGGTTTGTGGAGGGGTAGGCTCGTCGTGGATTAGCAAATACGGATATAAAGGAACATTGATGCGTGGATTGCTGGTGATGATTGTGGGGCTTGGTTTGTTCTTTGCCTCTTCCTATTTCACAGTACACTTTCCTGAAGCGAATTGGCATGCAGGAAATAATGTTATCCCTGGAGGGTTCTTGATTTTCTTACTGGGTTCTTTCGTGGTAGGGGCTTCGGCTACCATTCTGCAAGTGGTTATAAATCCTTATCTGACGGCTTGCCATGTCAAGGGTACCCAGTCCATTCAGCGTTTGGCTATAGGCGGTTCCGCCAATTCTGTGGGAACTACGCTTGCTCCTTATTTCGTGACCGGTGTCGTGTTCGGTGGTCTGTCTATGGAGGACATTCAGATTGACCAGCTGATGGTTCCGTTCCTGGCATTGATGGCTGTTATTTCTTTGATTGTATTGTTGTTGATGAAATTGTCTTTGCCCGATATCCAAGGAACCAGGGTAGAGAAGGGAGAAAAGCTGGAAAAAAGTGTATGGTCCTTCCGTCATCTGACATTGGGCGTGGTGGCTATCTTCTTTTATGTAGGAGTGGAAGTCTGTATCGGGGCCAATATCAATCTGTACGCCATCGAGATGGATTATGCTTCTCCGGCACTGATGGCTACGCTCTATTGGGGTGGTATGCTTGTGGGCCGCCTGGTGGGGAGCAGCCTGAGCAGAATTTCTCCCCGCGTGCAGTTGACGGTTACTACGGTATCGGCAGGACTACTCGCCCTACTGGCCATTCTTCTGAATAATCCGTGGCTGCTCACGGCAGTAGGTCTGTTCCATTCCATCATGTGGGGAGCTATCTTTACTTTGTCCGTTGCCCATTTGGGAAAATACACTTCGGTGGCTTCGGGTGTGTTCATGATTGGAGTGGTAGGCGGTGCCATATTGCCCTTGTTGCAAGGAGTGCTTGCCGATGTTCTTGGAGGCTGGAGATGGTCATGGTTCATCGTTCTTTTTGGAGAAGCGTTTATGCTGTATTATGCATTGATAGGTTCACGGGTCCGTCAGACCTGCGATAATTTGTAATTAAAGATAGTACTTATGAAAAAAATTAGAATGATGATGGCTGCCGCTTTGGGCGTATTGGTTTCATGCGGTAGCGTTAAGTCGGGAGAAGAGGTCGTTGCGGCTTCCCGCGATTCGAAGGTTGTGGTTGCTTATGTCACTTCGTGGAGTGAGGTGATGCCCGACCCGCAGTACATGACGCATATCAACTATGCGTTCGGTCATGTAAACGAGAGCTTTAACGGTGTCAAGATTGATAATGAGGAACGTTTGAGACAGATTGTTGATTTGAGGAAACAGAAGCCGGAGCTGAAAGTGCTGCTTTCCATCGGCGGCTGGGGAAGCGGACGTTTCAGTGAGATGGCTGCCAATGATGAATATCGCCGTGCTTTTGCCGCGGACTGTGACCGTGTGGTGAAGGAGTTCGCTTTGGATGGCATTGACATCGATTGGGAATATCCCACCAGCTCTATGGCAAATATATCCTCGTCACCGGACGATACGGAGAATTTTACACTTCTGATGCAGGATATCAGAGCTGCCATCGGCAATGAAAAGGAACTGACACTTGCCACCGTAGCTTCTGCCCGTTACATTGACTTCAAGGCTATCTTGCCTTCCGTCGATTTTGTGAATATCATGGCTTATGACATGGCTTCTGCTCCCAAGCACCATTCGGCGCTTTATCCGTCAGGACATAGCGGTGACATTACTTCGGACGGTGCCGTTACTGCACACTTGAAAGCGGGCGTACCGCCTTCCAAGCTGGTGATGGGTATGCCCTTCTATGGTCGTGGAGGTGACGGTTATCCCAGCTTCCAAGACTATAATAAGGTAGGGAATACGGATACCCAATATACTGAAAAGTGGGATGAGGTGGCTCAAGTGCCTTATCTGGCCGATAAGAATGATACGTTGGTATTTGGTTTTGAGAATCCCCGTTCACTTGCCATCAAGTGTCAGTATATTCTGGATAAAGATTTGCTGGGAGGCATGTATTGGGATTATAGCGGAGACAATGAACAGGGTGATTTGCGCCGTACGGTAGCAGAAAACCTATTGGGCAAGCCGCACAAGGCGAAGGTACTGGTGTTGACGGAACGTGGCGGACAGCACGGAGGATTTACGGATGCCGGTTTGAGGTGGTTGGCGGCCGAAGGTGTAAAGGGGAATTTCAGTATTACCGAGATAAACAATGCCAGGAACATAACGGAGGCTTACTTGTCGCAGTTCAGCCTGGTTATTCAATTGGATTTCCCGCCTTATACTTGGCCGAAGGAAGCGGAAGATGCGTTCGTCAAGTATATAGAAGAAGGCCGTGGCGGCTGGATAGGTTTCCATCATGCTACTTTGCTGGGCGAGTTTGACGGTTATCCCATGTGGCAATGGTTCTCTGATTTCATGGGTGGTGTACGTTTCAAGAACTACATAGCTCCGCTGGCCAACGGTACGCTGATTGTGGAAGATAAACAGCATCCGGTAATGAAAGATGTTCCGGCCTCTTTCGTGGTGCCCGATGACGAGTGGTATACTTATGACAAGAGCCCGCGCCCCAATGTACATGTACTGGCCAATGTAGACGAATCGAGCTACACGCCTGCATCGGACATCAAGATGGGCGATCATCCGGTGGTTTGGGTCAATGAAAACAAAAAGGCACGCAATGTTTATTTCCAGATAGGGCATAGTAGTAAGTTGTACGAAACGGAAGGGTTTACGACCATGTTCAGAAATGCCATTAACTGGACTTTAGAAAGGTAATACTTTTTATAATCAATGGATTTGGAAGAAAACGGGTACGTACAGAAACGTATCCGTTTTTTTATGGGTTTAAACTTTATCACTTTAAGTTTAAAATAAAACGTTTTTTATGGATGTGTTAGTAAATGAACTCCTTATGAGAAATATTCAACTTCCATTTCTTGTTTAGTACGTAATTTCGCTTATCGAAGTATTGGAATTTGTATCAATACAATATGAATAACTTCCTATTTTATAAACTAATACACTACTGTCCCGTAAAAGTGGATAAATAGTTCTTTGAAATTATTGAAATATA
>OGTB01001082.1_pt1 | contig 19413 bp, 18 predicted proteins | sample 1553611 | NCBI WGS metagenome assembly OGTB01 (sample SAMEA2580032, study PRJEB22360) | human gut metagenome | biome: human gut; feature: human-associated habitat; material: faeces | place: Denmark | collected 2008/2010 | reverse complement strand
AAAACCGGCGTGGGCCAGCAGCCGCAGCTCCAGCACCGCCTTGACCTGTCGGGGCTCCCCCCCGCCGCTGCCGCGAATGTGACACCGTACTGGTTGATCCGGATGATATGTTAAAAGCGGCGCTACGACTGAAAGACGCGCTGGTATTACGCTGTAGCGGCATGTCTTTGCAGCATGGGCACGACGAGAAAGGCGAATGGTTGAAAATCACCTATTACGATGAAGACGGCGCGGATGTGAGTGAGCGTTTCCGTCTGCAAACGCCCGCCCAGCGTACCGCCTTCGAACAGCTTTTTATCCGCCCGCATACGCGCACACCGGGCATCCCTCTGCGCTGGATCACCGCCGCCGATATCCTCGCCCAGCAAGCATTACTGCGACACCCGGATTTTGTCGTCGCCCGCATGAAAGGTCAGTACTGGCAAGTGCGTGAAAAAGTGTTCGATTACGAAGGTCGTTTTCGTCGGGCGCACGAATTACGCGGTTAATGGTAGTTTTGATTGATGTATAAGGCGATTGAGTATAGAATCTCGCCCGCTTTTGCATACGCAAAGCAGATCACTTACCTGTTGCTGGGTCGCCTGTAGCAGGATTAATTTAAGAGAGAAAGAAATGTTTACTATCAACGCAGAAGTACGTAAAGAGCAGGGTAAGGGTGCGAGCCGCCGCCTGCGTGCCGCTAACAAGTTCCCGGCAATCATCTACGGTGGCAAAGAAGCGCCGCTGGCTGTCGAACTGGATCACGACAAAGTCATGAACATGCAAGTTAAAGCTGAATTCTACAGCGAAGTTCTGACCATCGTTGTTGACGGTAAAGAAATCAAAGTTAAAGCTCAGGACGTACAGCGTCACCCGTACAAACCGAAGCTGCTACACATCGACTTCGTTCGCGCTTAATTGCTGAATAAGTTGTAAAAAACCCCGCTCCGGCGGGGTTTTTTGTCTCTGCAAATTATGCCTGATTACGGTATTGCTATTTTTTGCAGGCCAGATAAGGCGTTCACGCCGCATCTGGCATTCAGAACACAAAACCGATTAATTGCCGCCAGACGTCCGGCGCTGCAATTGATCGCGCAAATTCGGCGGCGTGCCTTTAATGGTCAGGGTATCGGTTGCTGGATCCCAGAAGATGCGTTCACCTAACAGCATCGCATCAAAGTTAATAGTCAAGCCACCGCCGCTACCGGCAAACTTCGTCAACTGACGCAGTGTGCTACGGTCTGCCGGGAAGCTCTCTTCCAGTTCGTAGCCTTTTTCAGCCGCAAACTCCGTGAAGCTCACTTCGCTGACGCCTGCCAGCTCTTTCGACAGCGATTCCAGTTCAATCTCTTCACCTGCCTGCAGCTGCTCATTACAGTAGCTATAAACCTGCTGGCGCACGTTCTGTCGCTCTGCTTTATCCAGTTGTGCTTCGGCAGTGAAATCATCGACCGCTTGTAACAGCCCACGGTTTTGCGCTTTCGCGTTCAACCCTTCGCTGGCACCGAGGAAATCCATAAAGAAATCTGCCACTTTGCGCCCTACTCGCCCTTTCAGGAAAGTGAGATAGCGGGTCGACTCTGGATTGGTTTCCCATTCGGTTAAATCGATACGCGCAACAATATCCGCATGATTGATATCAAGATAATGAGTTGGGTTGATGTCGAGATTTTCGTTAACGCGCATACTGCTCAGATTGCTCAGAACTGCCACCAGCAAATACTCCACCGCCAGATAGCGATAGTGGCAAAACAGCACGAATCCACCGTCAGCAAAAGGATATTTCGCTAATTCGTCACGCAGGCGACCGGTTGCCGCGCGGCTAAATGCCAGAAAGTCCTCTTCGCCCTGACGCTGTAAACGCAGCGTCTGCGCCAGTTCACTCTCTTCGCTAAACAAGCCGTAAGCTTTATTTTTGGCGCTATAGACCCGATGCAGTTCTGCCACCATCTCAACGACGGTTTCTGTCGGTTCCAGCAATGAATCGCGCAACACCAGCTCAAGGTTCTGCTCATCACGCTTGATAAGCTGGTGCAGAGCAATCTGGTTGATATCCAGACTCATGATAAACTCTCCTTTAAGACCGGGCGGTATTCAACCACCGTCGGTTAAGCGACGCAATAAAAGATGGCGGTCATTTTACAGAAGGCGGCGTAACGAGAATGATTTAACGCATAAAAAAGCAGAAAAAAAACCGTTGCTACGGTAATATGTTGCCCTTTCATCAACTAACTGATTTCGATTTATGCCACAAATTTCCCGCTACAGTGATGAACAGGTTGAACAATTGCTCGCAGAGCTGCTCAACGTACTGGAAAAACATAAGGCTCCGACCGACCTTTCCCTGATGGTGTTAGGCAACATGGTCACTAACCTTATCAACACCAGCATTGCCCCGGCCCAACGCCAGGCAATTGCCAACTCTTTTGCCCGCGCCTTACAGTCCTCTATCAACGAAGACAAAGCGCACTAAGGGAAACAGATAACAGGTTATGGTAACTCATCGTCAGCGCTACCGTGAAAAAGTCTCCCAGATGGTCAGTTGGGGGCACTGGTTTGCACTGTTCAATATTCTGCTTTCGCTCGTCATTGGCAGCCGTTACCTGTTTATCGCCGACTGGCCGACAACGCTTGCTGGTCGCATTTATTCCTACGTAAGCATTATCGGCCATTTCAGCTTCCTGGTGTTCGCCACCTACTTGCTGATCCTCTTCCCGCTGACCTTTATCGTCGGCTCCCAGAGGCTGATGAGGTTTTTGTCCGTCATTCTGGCAACGGCGGGAATGACGCTATTACTGATCGATAGCGAAGTCTTTACTCGTTTCCATCTCCATCTTAATCCCATCGTCTGGCAGCTGGTTATCAACCCAGACGAAAATGAGATGGCGCGCGACTGGCAGCTGATGTTCATCAGCGTGCCGGTTATTTTATTGCTTGAACTGGTGTTTGCGACGTGGAGCTGGCAAAAGCTGCGCAGCCTGACGCGTCGTCGGCGCTTCGCGCGCCCGCTGGCCGCATTCTTATTTATCGCCTTTATCGCCTCGCATGTGGTGTATATCTGGGCCGATGCCAACTTCTATCGCCCGATCACCATGCAGCGCGCTAACCTGCCTCTTTCGTACCCGATGACGGCGCGACGTTTTCTTGAGAAGCATGGCCTGCTTGATGCGCAGGAATATCAACGCCGTCTTATTGAGCAAGGTAATCCAGACGCCGTTTCCGTTCAGTATCCGTTAAGCGAACTGCGCTATCGCGATATGGGCACCGGGCAGAATGTGCTGTTGATTACTGTCGATGGCCTGAACTACTCACGCTTCGAGAAGCAGATGCCTGCGCTGGCAGGTTTTGCTGAGCAAAATATTTCGTTCACGCGCCATATGAGCTCCGGCAACACTACAGACAACGGCATCTTTGGCCTGTTCTATGGCATCTCGCCGAGCTATATGGATGGCATTCTGTCGACCCGTACGCCTGCGGCGTTAATTACTGCGCTTAATCAGCAAGGATATCAGCTGGGGTTATTCTCGTCAGATGGCTTTACCAGCCCGCTGTATCGCCAGGCATTGTTGTCAGATTTCTCGATGCCAAGCGTACGTACCCAATCCGACGAGCAGACCGCCACGCAGTGGATCAACTGGCTGGGCCGCTACGCACAAGAAGATAACCGCTGGTTCTCGTGGGTTTCTTTCAATGGCACTAACATTGACGACAGCAATCAGCAGGCATTTGCACGGAAATATAGCCGGGCGGCAGGCAATGTCGATGACCAGATCAACCGCGTGCTCAATGCACTGCGTGATTCTGGCAAACTGGACAATACGGTGGTAATTATCACTGCCGGTCGGGGTATTCCGCTGAGCGAAGAGGAAGAAACCTTTGACTGGTCCCACGGTCATCTGCAGGTACCATTAGTGATTCACTGGCCAGGTACGCCGGCGCAGCGTATTAATGCTCTGACTGATCATACCGATCTGATGACGACGCTGATGCAACGCCTGCTACATGTCAGCACACCTGCCAGCGAATATTCGCAAGGTCAGGATTTGTTCAACCCTCAACGCCGTCATTACTGGGTTACCGCCGCGGATAACGATACGCTGGCAATTACCACCCCGAAAAAGACGCTGGTGCTGAACAATAACGGTAAATACCGTACTTACAACTTACGTGGTGAAAGAGTGAAAGATGAAAAACCACAGTTAAGTTTGTTATTGCAAGTACTGACAGACGAGAAGCGTTTTATCGCTAACTGATTAATTATAAATCAGTTAGCAAAATATCTTACTTGCAATCGGTGTGGAAAACGGTAGTATTAGCAGCCACGAGTCGGCACGTAGCGCAGCCTGGTAGCGCACCGTCATGGGGTGTCGGGGGTCGGAGGTTCAAATCCTCTCGTGCCGACCAAAAATCCCAAAAAAAACCAACCGTAAAGGTTGGTTTTTTTATATCTGCATTTAATTCGATAAACAGACCGCGACACATCACGGCCTGTTTATTGTCTGTTATCAGAACGACCAGACCACACCCGCCTGAGTATTCCACGGTGATTCTACCCCTGCGCCATTGCCATAGCTGACAGACAAATGACCGCTTAACGTCGGGGTAAACGATGACCTTATCCCAGCCTGATAAACGCCACGGGTTCCAGCCACATCATTATTAAATTTGCCATCGTCATTAACTTTCACCTGGTTAGAATCGGCGTATTCCTGACGCACTGCGGCTTTCAGCCAGGGTTCCAGCGTCGTACCGTTTTGCAGGTCCATGTGATAGCTTACCGCCGTTCCTGCTTCAGCGCGTAATATGCGGGTATTTCCCACATCCGCGCGCATGCCATTTGATAACGTGTAGTCCTGACCATCTGTGGTAAAGCCGGTAAAGGCCAGATAGGGTCTAACACTCCACAATCCGTCAACCCAACGGAACCCGCTCTCGACATGAGCACCCGCGCCGTTACTATTGTAATCGCCAAACGCTGTTGCTCCATTACTCATCTTGCCATGGATGGTGTTGGCAAAACGGTCAACTTTCACCACTCCATCAACATAGGCACCGTTCTGATGCTCCCAACCGGCATAAGCCCCCAGGGTGTAGCTATCGATATTACCTTTGCCGCCGCGATCAAAACCAATATCAGAATGAGAGTAACCAAAGAACAAGCCGCGAATTGTGCTGCTTTCTTCACGGGAGAAACGGCTATCGATACCGAGCGTCAGGCCCGTCAATGTTTGCTCAAAGCCAGCTCCCGCATCAGTGGTCACGTTGTTGCGGGTGTTAATTGCCGAACTCCACATCGCCGTATCGTAACTAACGCCTTTTACGCTACCAAGACGCTCACGCACGGTGTCCAGTTCTGCATCAAATACCAGCGGTTGTGCTGCTGCCATGTTCAGCACATCAGTGGTTGAAGGGGTAATTTGCGCGTGATTCTCTGCGAGGCTCCAGCTATGGTTGCCATTATCCAGCAAGGTATATTCATACGTACCGATATCAACAACGCCTCCGGCATTGCCCAACGTAAATGCAGCATCACCGCCGCCCGTTGTTACCAGTGTAAGGCTATCACCTGCTGCCGGGCTGGCACCGGTGTCCGTAACGAATATTTTGAAATCACCTGTTGCCTGCCCGGTGACGTTGAGCTGATCGCTCTGATGATTAGCCATATCGGTACGCATATAAAAATTGCCGTTTCCCGATAGGGTATTGGTGGTCAACGTAGTGAAATTTTCCGCACTTGCCGTCACAGATGAACGAGTCACTGGCTCAGCCATCATAATCACATTTGCGCCAGACATCGCAAGGTTGGCTAAGTTGAGGCGAGTGTTTTGGTTCGTCGTAGTGATATCGGCAATGATGGTCCATGCGCTATTTTCGAGCGAAACATCCGCTTTGCTGGTATCCACGGCACCATGCGTTCTAAAAGAAGCGCCCTCAGAAACCACTACCTTACCCACCAACATAGCGGGTGCATAATTTATTTGCGGCTTCATGACCTCAAGAATGCCATCATTCCCTCTGACTGAAACGTTAACCATCGTGCCAGCCCAGACATTAGCGCGGCCATTGTTGATAACCATATTTTCAGAGATGGCTTTAGAGGAATACGTTATACTTCCATTCTGATCTGATCGACCGAGATCATATACCGCATTTGCCTGCACTCTCGTACCAGTATCCTTTCCCAGCGATTGCATAGTGGCATGCTCATCAAGGATAGTGTCAATGGCCTGCGTGTCCTCCATAACAATAAGCCCGGAACCATCATCCAGCTCATAATTTTTTGACACACCATCTTTTATACTAAATTGGCCTTTACTGTTTGTACCACTCACTTCCAGCGCATTCGTTGAGACAATTAATTTTCCGCCTGCTTTTTTATCAACGCCAGTTGCAGTTCCACCATCCATAACCTCTAGTAAACCACCACTATCCACAGTGGTATTATAAGCAAAGTCATTTTCTTCAACTCGCAAACTTCCGCCGTTTTCCAATAGCACATTGTTAGCAACCCCATCCTTAATGCTGAACTCACTTAGACGATTTACGCCTTCAACCTCTACGACTCGCGTGGTTGTTTTAATAGCACTGCCTGCTTTCTGATTTACCGCTAATGCATATCCTCCATCTTTAACCTCCAGTACTCCTCCCTTTTCGATAGCGACAAAGACAGCAATTCCATCTTTTTCGACAGTTAAGCTCCCGCCTTTAATAGTGGATTCATTCGCTGCTCCATAGACCTGTAGCACCCCATTATTGATAGTAGTTTGGTTTGCAGCACCACCCATTTGAACAATTTGATATCCATCATTAAGAATTGAGTAATTTGCTGCACCATCTGATTCAATGTACTGAATCCCTCCTTTAATTTCAGTATTATTACTTACGCCATATTTTTTAATATGCTGCTCACTGCCAGAAGTAATTTTCGTGTTATTAGCGGTCCCGTAAACCAGTTGGATATCTTTTTCCAGGACGACACCATCAACTGTTGCACCATACTCAACTGTTGATGCCAATGTCACAGGGGAATATAACGCTGTAGCTACCAGAACAGATATTGCGGAACGACATAGAAAAACAGAGCCAGATTGATGCATTGAGCTTTCATCCTATGAAATTAATTGTGTTAAAAACAGGGGTACAGAAAATACCCATAGCTCCATACCCGGAGTCAGTTTTTAAAAACTGTTTAAAGAAATGCACAAGTATTGTGATTGATTTTTTAGTTGTTTTTCTTGATGAGAAGCTGATGCAAAGTTCCGTATTTATAATGAAAATGATGCAAAAGCGAACTACAAGGTTGTAGTTTTCACTACATGTCCATACATAAAATGGGGTAACATTCACGCGCCCGGTAGCGTTACCAACGCTACGCTCAAACATAATGATTCTAATAAAACCTCAGGAGACTACTATGCCTGAAGCAACGCCTTTTCGGGTGCTGATTGTGGATGATCATCCACTTATGCGACGCGGTGTTCGTCAGTTACTGGATCTTGATCCTGGCTTTGAAGTGGTCGCTGAAGCAGGCGACGGCGCTAGTGCTATCGATCTGGCGAATAGACTGGATATCGACGTAATCTTGTTGGATCTTAATATGAAAGGTATGAGTGGCCTGGATACCCTCAATGCCTTGCGCAGGGATGGCGTTACCGCGCAAATTATTATCCTGACCGTATCAGATGCTTCCAGCGATGTCTTTGCGCTGATAGACGCAGGCGCAGACGGTTATCTGTTGAAAGACAGCGACCCGGAAGTGTTGCTGGAAGCAATTCGTGCCGGAGCAAAAGGCAGCAAAGTCTTTAGCGAACGCGTCAATCAGTACTTACGTGAACGTGAAATGTTTGGCGCGGAAGAAGATCCCTTCAGCGTGCTGACGGAGCGCGAGCTGGATGTTCTGCACGAGCTGGCACAGGGGCTGTCAAATAAACAGATTGCCTCGGTGTTGAATATTTCCGAGCAGACAGTAAAAGTACACATTCGCAATCTGCTGCGTAAACTCAATGTCCGCTCACGCGTGGCGGCCACCATTCTGTTCCTACAACAACGCGGGGCACAATAAAAATAGCCCGATGGCATCACCATCGGGCCTCTTTTTATTTACTCTCCTGCGGCGACAAATGTTGCATCGCCTGCGCGATACTACGTTCAATCACCGCACGGCGAGTATCGTTGGCAGGTAAGAGTTTCAACATCATTTCCCACGCGGCCACCGCTTCGCCAAATCGCTGCTGCTCAAAGGCATTAAACGCGTACATGCTTAACACACGAATATTACTATGATCCGTTCTCACCAGCTGACGTAGCAGTTCACCGCCGAGGCGGTTGTCGTTGGGATCAGATGAACGTGTCAACGCTTCAGCGTATCCCAGTGCAGCATCGCTGTTCTTCGGATCGAGGCGATACGCAGTAGCGTATGCATCGGTGGCGATACTGGCGTTACCCAGCGCCATGCCAACGCGGCCCAACATAATCCAGCCTTCTATATCTCCCGGATTTTTTTGCAGTTGAGTACGCATCCCCAGCGCAAGGCGCGACATCTCTTCTTCGTTGAGCGGATCGGCTTTCGGATCCAGCGCCCTGTCCAGCAACGCCGGAGCCTGCGCAGTGGCCTGCTGCCAGACTTTTACCTGCTGGTAATTGCCGGTCTGGTAGTAGCTGACGCCCGCCACGACCAATGCCACAACGATACCCGGCAGATAAACAACCAATCCGGCACGCTTACCCTCTGGCACGCTTTGTTCAGGAAATTCCTCCACTGCCAGCCGTACACGTCGCCGCGAACGGGCGTAAATAACCCAACCGCCGATACCAATAGCCGCCACTGGCAGCACCCACAGCAACACGGTCAGCGGTGTTAACGGCGGATCGTAAGTGACGAAGTTGCCGTAACGCGCCACCATATAATCGACAATCTCCTGCTTGCTTTTGCCTTCCTGTATCAGTTCGTACACTTTCTGTCGCAGGTCGGTCGCAATCATCGAATTGGAGTCGGCAATGCTGTTGTTCTGGCATTTCGGGCAGCGCAGTTCTTCAGTGAGCTGACGGAACTGCTGTTCCTGCGCTTCATCTTTAAACTGCAACACGTCGATGGTCGCCAGCGCCGAACCGGAAATCATCAGCATCAGCACACCCAGTAAGAACCTCATTGTGCGGCCTCCTTACTGTATTTTTCCCACAGCGGTTTGATCTCTTCTTCCCAGACGCGGGGGTTGAGATCGCCCGCATGGCGATAGCGAATGATGCCGTTGCCGTCGATAAGGAACGTTTCTGGCGCGCCATAGACACCCAGATCCAGCCCTAACATGCCGTCACCATCAAACAGGCTTAGCGCGTAAGGATTACCCAGTTCTTTCAGCCAGCTAATCGCTTTCTGGCGATCATCTTTATAGTTCATACCAACTACGCGGATGCCCTGCGCAGAAAGCTGATTCAGATATTGATGCTCCGCACGGCAGGTCGGGCACCATGTCGCCCAGACGTTGAGCAGCACCGGTTTACCCTGGGTCAGCACATCCGCCTGATAAAACTGCCCCGGATTGTCCAGTGATTCGAGGCGAAACTTAGGCACCGGCTTGCCAATGAGCGCCGACTCCAGATTGGTCGGATCATCCCCTTCGGCATTACGCGCCAGTTGCCACAGCAGCGCTGCGGCAATCGCCAGGAAGATAATCAAAGGAATTAACAATACTTTGCGCTTCATACAGCCTCCGGCGCAGTTTTTTGCGGATTTACGCGCTTGCGATAGCGAGGATCAAACAGGCACAGCAGCCCACCTAACGCCATCATCAGCCCGCCCGCCCAAATCCAGCGAACAAACGGTTTGTAGTAGAGACGCACAGCCCACGCGCCATTTTCCAGTTCTTCACCGAGCGCCGCGTACAGGTCACGGGTGATGCCACCATCAATCGCGGCTTCAGTCATCATTGAACCGGCAGTGTTGTAATAACGTTTTTCCGCATACAGCACCGTCTCCGGCTTGCCATCTCGCGTCACACCGATAGTTGCTACACCGCCGCGCCAGTTCGGGCCAGTAACCTCTTTTACGTCACGGAAGGTGAAGCGATATTCATGAATATCGACGCTATCGCCAGACTTCATGCGCACATCACGCTCAACGCTATAGTTCTGACTGAAGGCAATACCAACAATTGTCACCGCCAGCCCCAAATGGGCCGCTACCATCCCCCAGTAACTGAAGGTGGTTTTGGTGCCGCGAGAAATACGTAGCGCCGCTTCCGCAATCGCCAGCACAGCAATCCAGCAGGCCATTGCCAGCCCGAGGACGGTCATTGCCATAACTTTGCTTTCGAACAGCCACGGCAACAGCAGTGACAACACCAGGGTGGTGATAAAGGCGATAACCAGCAAATTGCGGATTTTACGCGGTCGGTCGCGCCCCCAGCGCACCAGCGGGCCAATGCCGAGTACCAGAGCAAATGGCACCATCAACCAGGTAAACATGCTGTTGAAGAACGGTTCACCAATGGAAATACTGCCTAATCCCAGTTGCTTATGTACCAGCGGTAGCAACGTCCCAAGAAGCACCACCAGCATCGCGGCAACCAGCAGAACGTTATTGGCTAACAGCAGAGATTCCCGCGACCACAGCGCATTATTTACGCGTGAGCGAACTTTGTGTCCACGGGCAGCAAACAGCAACAACGAGCCGCCAATCACCAGTACCATGAAGGCGAGAATGAACATGCCGCGCGCCGGATCCGAGGCAAACGCGTGTACTGATACCAGCACGCCCGAGCGCACAAGGAAAGTCCCCAGCAGACACAACGAGAAGGCACTGATTGCCAGCAGTAATGTCCACGCTTTGAAGCTGGCGCGCTGTTCAGTCACCGCCAGCGAGTGCATCAGTGCAGTCCCCACCAGCCATGGCATAAACGAGGCGTTTTCTACCGGATCCCAGAACCACCAGCCGCCCCAGCCAAGTTCGTAATAGGCCCACGCCGACCCCAGCACAATACCGAGCGTCAGGAAGATCCATGCCGCCAGCGTCCACGGACGAGTAAAACGCGCGTAGGTGCTGTCCAGACGCCCGCTCAACAAAGACGCAATGGCAAAAGCAAACGCCACAGAGAAACCGACGTACCCCATATAGAGCAGAGGCGGATGGAAGATCAGCCCAGGATCCTGCAACAGCGGGTTAAGATCGCGCCCTTCAATCGGGAAGTTCGGCAACGTGCGTGAGAACGGGTTAGAGGTAAAGAGAATGAACAGCAAAAAGCCGACGCTGACCATTCCCATTATCGCCAGTACGCGAGCAACAATATCCAGCGGAATACGCTGGCTAAAAATCGCTACCGCGAAAGTCCAGCCGCTCATTAGCAGCACCCACAGCAGCAGCGAGCCTTCATGCGCCCCCCAGGTAGCCGCCACGCGATACCACACCGGAAGCTGGGTATTGGAGTTACTGGCAACATAGGTGACGGTGAAGTCATTTACCACAAAGGCGTTAACCAGCACCAGAAACGCGCCAGCCACGCACATAAACAGCAGCCAGGCAAACAAGCGAGAAGAAGCCATCATGCGCGCATCTCCGCGCGCCACGCCCCATAGTGGATACACGGACAGCAGCAGCGCAACTCCTAGCGCCAGGCACAGCAGCCCGTTACCGATTTCCGGCATCATGATGCTGGGTCCTTATAAGCACTTGCCGGGCGACGATGGTTAGCATCCATCGCCTTTTCAACTTCTGGCGGCGTGTAGTTTTCATCATGTTTCGCCAGCACTTCTTTCGCGAGGATATGATTGCCTTTTTCCAGCTCGCCCTGCACCACAACGCCCTGCCCTTCACGGAACAGATCCGGCAAAATGCCTTCGTAAGAGACATCTACTGAACCTTCAGCGTCGTAAATGGTGAAAGTTACTTTTAGCGAATTGGGATCGCGCTGCACACTCCCCGGCATCACCATCCCGCCAACGCGCAGACGCTGACCGACTTCCGGCATTTGCTGAGTTTCACGCTTGCCGTAGAGAATTTCCCCCGGCGTATAAAAGAGATCGATATTCGAGCGCAGCGCATACAGCACCAGACCGATAGTCAGCGCCAGCCCCGCCAGCACGGCACAGGCAATCCACAAGCGGTTTTTACGGCGAATATTCATGCAGCCTCCTGCTGTTGCGCAGCACGTAAACGCGCCTCACGCGCCCGCTGTTGCGCCACGCCACGCAGAATTGCGCGATGCTGCATCACCGAGTGCACGACCAAAACCACCAGCGGAATAACGGTCATCACCACCGCCAGCCAGACAAAAAAGGCGTAACCGCCCATTGCGAAAAATTCATTCCAGGAAGCAAATGCAGGGGTCATTTACGGCCTCTTTTCAGTATCAGTTCACTCACCCACGGACGGCGTTTTTCCATCAGCAAAATTAAATTACGCATCCGCATCAGCGTCAGCGTGGCAGACAGCAGCAGGAAGCCAAAAATCGACCAGCGCAGCGGCGAACGCATCGCCGGATCGATACTTTGCTGCATTCGCGTTGATCCCTGATGCAGGGTGTTCCACCACTCCACGGAGTAATGAATAATCGGCAGATTCACCACGCCAATCAGCACCAGAATACCTGCCGCACGGCCCGCCAGACGGCGGTCGTCGAAGGCGTGCCACAGGGCAATCACACCCACATACAAAAACAGCAGTACCAGTTCAGAAGTCAGACGTGCATCCCATACCCACCAGGTGCCCCACATCGGTTTTCCCCATGCAGAGCCGGTAACCAGGGCAATAAAGGTAAACACGGCACCAATGGGGGCCATCGCCGCCACCGCCAGGTTGGCCATTTTCATCTGCCAGACAAGGCCAATAAAAGCCGCCACCGCCATTGATGCATAAATGCCCATCGACCAGATCGCCGCAGGCACATGCAGGTAGATAATGCGGTAGCTATTTCCCTGCTGATAATCAGCAGGAGCGAAGCCGAATCCCCAGATCCAGCCGACGGTAAGCACGACCACACTGGCAATTGCCAGCCACGGTATAAACCAGCCACAGATTTGATACAGCCGTGGTGGGATCGCCAGTTGATGCAGTGTTTTCCACATAGTTTCGATACCAGACTCGAACAAAAATCAGTAATCCAGCGTTATTGAATGCTGATTCGTAACGCTGCCGCCGTCGCAAAAGGACTTAATGTCGCGGTGCCTGCCAGCAACGCGCCTAAAATTGCCAGATACCCGTTAACGGGCAAATGCATGGAAGCCGCGTCCATCGCGGCGGTGGCAAAGATGAGTAATGGGATAGTCAGCGGTAACACCAGTATGCTGAGCAGCACACCACCGCGCTTAAGTCCCACTGTCAGCGCCACGCCCGGCGCACCAAGAAAGCCAAGCGTAGGGGTTCCCAGCAGTAGCGTTAACGCCATCACTTGCCAGCCATAAACATCCATTCCCAGTAGCATTGCTACCAGGGGCGAAAGGATGAGTAACGGCAGACCGGTTACCATCCAGTGCGCCATCACCTTCGCCAGCACAACGGCGGGCAAGGGTAACGGCAACAACATCAATTGTTCAAGACTGCCGTCCTGCAAATCGTCACGGAACAGTCGCTCCAGTGCCAGCAAGGATGAAAGCAGTGCGGCAACCCAGATAATACCCGGTGCAATACGCGCCAGCAGTTGCGGCTCCGGACCAATACTGAGCGGAAAAAGGGTAATGACAATCAGGAAGAACCACAGCGGGTTGGCGATTTCGGCGCTGTGGCGAAACGCTACGCGCAGCTCAAGACGGAAAATGCGCCAGAACATCATGCGGCCCTCGTTTGCGTCAGTGAAATGCGGCGAATTTTACTTTCAGCAACGTTGAGCGGCTGGTGGGTAGTCAGAATCACAATCCCCCCCTGCTCCGTATGCTGCGCCATACGCTGGGTCAGACGATCGACGCCGTTAACATCAATCGCGGTAAAAGGCTCGTCGAGGATCCATAACGTGGCACGGGTCAGCCACAGACGCGCTAAAGCGACGCGGCGTTGTTGCCCGGCAGAAAGTTGATTTACCGAAATATCTTCGAATCCGGCAAGCCCGCCCTGCGCCAGGGCTTCCAGACATTGTGCGGTATCGCCATCGCGATGATAAAAGTGCAGATTTTCTAACGCCGTCAGCCGGGTTTTGATCCCCGGCTGATGGCCTATCCATAACAGGTTTTGATGGTAGCTGTCGCGTACCTGATGCAAGGGCTGCCCTTGCCAGAGAACCTCGCCTGCGTCAGGGCGAGACAACCCCGTCAGCAAACGGAGAAGCGTTGTCTTCCCCGCGCCGTTGCTACCGGTGATTTGTACCCACTCTCCTGCGTTCAGCGTAAATGATAAACCACTAAATAAGGTTCGTTCATCCCGCTCGCAAAGTAACTCTCTGGCTTCAAGCATACCCACGCAATAACCCTGTTAAAAACCTGGCTCGACTTCGCGCATATCGGGCAGCTTGTGCGCTATCCCTTTATGGCAATCAATACAGGTTTGCCCATCTTTCACCGCCTGGTCATGCATCTTCGCGGCAACCGATTTCTGGGCGGTTGTATCCATATACTCGAAGTTGTGACAGTTACGGCACTCCTGCGAGTTATTGTCCTTCATGCGCCACTCATTCTGTGCCATCGTCAGGCGATGAGCTTCAAATTTCTGCGGCGTGTCAATAACGCCAAAAATTTTACCATACAGCTCTTTACTTGCTTTGAGCTTGCGTATCATCTTCGGCACAAACTCGTGCGGAACGTGACAATCCGGACAGGTCGCACGAACGCCGCTACGGTTGTTGTAGTGCACGGAATCCATGTATTCCTGATACACCGTGTTACGCATTTCGTGGCAGCTAATGCAGAACTCTTCGGTATTGGCTTTTTCCATCCCGGTGTTAAAGCCGCCCCAGAAGACGATGCCGCCAACAAAGCCGATCAACAGCAGCGTCCCCAGCGCCAGACGGCTGGGGGTACGCCACCATTTCCACAGGCGCTTAATCAGACCAGGCTTACGGTCAGAATTTCCCATAATAACCTCTTATTTCCCGTAACCTTTTGACGGGGTAAAGGTATTCCCCACGATTGGCGCGGTATCAGCCTGCGGCACGTGACATTGCAGACAGAAGTAACGACGTGGAGCCACTTCCGCGCCCACTTTGCCGTCGCTGTCCATAAAGTGAGTAGGACTGATGCGCGGCGCGCCAGTGGTGCGATAGCTTTCGACACCGTGGCACTGCAAGCAGCGGTTGGTATTGGTCGTTACCTGATAACCTTCAACGCTATGCGGGATCATTGGCGGCTGATTCACATAGTTCAGCGGCATCCGTTCCTGCTCTTTTGGCATCCGAATGGCCCCTTCCTGCGTCCCGGATACTTCCGGCGACTGGCTAAAATCGACGCCATTAGCCGCCCAAACCGCGCCGCTCACCACCAGGGCCAGCATCGCCGTCCATTGACACAGCGCTTTCTTCAGGTCATGGCTTTTCATGATTTCGCTCCCGAACTCCATCGTGTAGTTATTGTAAATACATCCTCAGAACAGACATCCACGCAGCGACCGCACGTCATGCAATCGCGGCTGGTGACCTGCACCGGGCTTTGTTCATCCAGCACCGGGGCACGTAGCACATGCGGTTCCGGGCAAACATGAAAACAATCCATACAGCGGTTACATTTCTGCCGATCGGTGGCCGCAACGGTAATCACACCTTTGCTACCCAGCACGCCATACAGCGCGCCAACCGGACAAATGTGCCCGCACCAGCCGTGTTCAACGACCAGTAGATCAAATAAAAACAGCGCGAGAATAAGCAGCGCGCCGCTGCCGAATCCCATTACCAGACTGCGCCCCATCAGGGAAACGGGGTTGATCCATTCCCAGATGAGCGTGCCGGTTAAGGCCGATCCCAGCAGAATGACCACCAACAGCACGTAGCGAATGTGGCGAGGGATCGTCGCAGACTGATTGAGGTCAAATCGTCTGCGTAACCAGTTCGCTAAGTCGGTAATCGGGTTCAGCGGGCAGACCCAGCTGCAAAATAATCGCTTTCCTGCCAGGGCGTAGAGCACGGTGATAATCACCGCTCCGGTCAACGCCACCGTGGCAGGCAAATGACCGCTGGCAAGACTTTGCAGCGTCATCAGCGGATCGGTCAGCGGAACGGTGTCGAATAACAGGCTACTGCTGTAGTTGCCGTGCAAAATCCACACACCAAACCACGGGCCGCTCAAAAACATCCCCAGCACGAAGAACTGACAAAGGCGACGCAATACCAGCCAACGGTGACTGCACCACCAGCCTTTTTTCTCCAGCGCCTCGCGCCCGGCGTCACGTTTACGATTTGCCATTGTTCCCCTCCAGCCAGCCGAAGCGGTAATGGTGACCTAACTCTCCTTTCGCCAGTGACAGCGGTAACACCTTGATTGCCGGTTGTTCCAGCACGCACACTTTTTCGCACTTACCGCAGCCGGTACAGGCGTCGCTGTGAACCGTCGGCAGAAAGCGGGCGTGCTTACCGGTACGCGTGTTGCGCTCCAGCTCCAGGGTGATGGCCTCATCAATTTTCGGGCATTCGCGATAACAAACATCGCAGCGCAGCCCCTGAAAGTTGAGACAGTTTTCCTGGTCCACCAGCACCGCCAGCCCCATCCGCGCGTCGTCGATCGATTCGATCTCACGATCCAGCGCTCCGCTCGGGCACACTTTGGCGCACGGAATGTCCTCACACATTTCGCAAGGAATATCCCGTGCGACAAAATATGGCGTGCCCGCCGACAGACCAGAGGCCAGCGTCGCCAGTTTTAAGGTGTCGTAAGGGCACGCCTGAACACACTGACCGCAACGCACACAGGCACTGGCAAAGGCGTTCTCGTTTATGGCTCCGGGCGGGCGCAACCGCACGCCAGATGCGCGTGCGGTTTGCTGTTGTAACCCCAGCGCCACACCCACGGCAGCCAGCCCGCCAGCTGTGCGAACGACATCGCGCAGAAAGCGGCGGCGACCATTTTGAGGTTTCGCTGACCGGGACATAATGGCTTACACCTTCTCCAGTTTGACCGCGCACTTCTTGAAGTCCGTCTCTTTCGAGAGCGGATCGGTCGCATCCAGCGTCAGTTTGTTAACCAGCTGTGCGGCGTCGAAGAACGGCATGTACACCAGGCCCTGCGGCGGACGGTTACGACCGCGCGTTTCGACAATCGAGATCACTTCGCCACGGCGAGAAACCACTTTCACTTTGTCGCCACGGCGCAGATCGCGCGCTTTCGCATCCAGCGGGTGAATAAACAGGACCGCTTCCGGGAAGGCGCGGTGCAGTTCCGGCACACGGCGAGTCATACTGCCGGTGTGCCAGTGCTCCAGGACGCGTCCGGTAGAGAGCCACAGGTCGTACTCTTCATCCGGTGCTTCCGCCGCCGGTTCGAACGGCAGTGCGAAGATCACCGCTTTGCCATCCGGTTTACCGTAGAACTTATAGCCTTCGCCCGCTTTCACGTACGGGTCGTTACCTTCGCTGTAACGCCACTGTGTTTCTTTACCGTTCACCACCGGCCAGCGCAGACCGCGCGCTTTGTGGTAGTCATCGAACGGTGCCAGATCGTGACCGTGACCGCGACCAAACCATGCGTACTCTTCGAACAGCCCTTTTTGCAGATAGAAGCCCAGCTCGCGGGATTCATCGTTCAGCTGATCTTCCGCCAGTTCGGATAGCGGGAATTTGCTCACTTCCGGGGTGGCATACAGAACTTCGTACAGCGTTTTGCCACGCAGTTCCGGTTTCTTCGCCAGCAGCTCTTCCGGCCATACTTCTTCAGTTTTGAAGCGGCGGGAGAACTGGACTAACTGCCAGAGATCCGATTTCGCTTCGCCCGGTGCCTGTACCTGCTGACGCCAGAACTGAGTACGGCGTTCGGCGTTACCGTAAGCGCCCTCTTTTTCTACCCACATTGCGGTCGGCAGGATCAAGTCCGCTGCCAGCGCACTGACTGTCGGATACGGATCGGAGACGATGATGAAATTGCGCGGATCGCGCCAGCCCGGCATACGCTCTTCATTGATGTTCGGCCCGGCCTGCATGTTGTTGGTACACATGGTCCAGTAAACATTCAGCTTGCCGTCTTTCAGCGCACGGTCTTGTGCTACCGCATGCAGACCGATTTTTGCCGGAATGGTGCCGCTCGGGATATTCCACTTCTTCTCGCAGATATCACGATGTTTCTCGTTAGTCACCACCATGTCCGCAGGCAGACGGTGAGCAAAGGTGCCCACTTCACGCGCAGTACCACACGCGGAAGGCTGCCCGGTCAGGGAGAACGGACCGCAACCCGGCTGGGAAATTTTGCCGGTCAGCAGGTGCAGGTTGTAGACCAGGTTGTTGGCCCACACGCCACGAGTATGCTGGTTGAAGCCCATCGTCCAGTAGGAGATGACTTTCTTGTTCGGATCGGCATACAGCTGCGCCAGTTGTTCCAGCTGATCTTTTGGTACGCCAGTCATTTCGGCGGTTTTTTCCAGCGTATACTCGGCAACGAAGGCTTTGTAATCTTCAAAGCTCATCGGTTCGGAGGCGTCAGAACCTGGATTCTTCGCTGCTTTTTCCAGCGGATGGGTCGGACGTAAACCGTAGCCGATGTCCGTCGCCCCTTTGCGCAGGTTAACGTGTTTGCTGAAGAAGTCCTGATTTATCGCATTGTTTTGAATGATATAGTTGGCGATGTAGTTCAGGATCACCAGGTCAGATTGCGGCGTAAAGATGATGCCGTTATCCGCCAGCTCGAAGCTACGATGCTGGTAGGTAGAAAGCACCGCCACGGTGACGTTCTGGTTGGAGAGACGACGGTTAGTGATGCGCGACCAGAGGATCGGGTGCATTTCCGCCATGTTCGCGCCCCACAGCACAAACGCGTCAGCCTGCTCGATGTCGTCATAGCAGCCCATCGGCTCATCCATACCAAAGGTACGCATAAAGCCAACTACCGCCGACGCCATACAGTGACGCGCGTTCGGGTCGATGTTGTTCGAACGGAAGCCCGCTTTGAACAGCTTGGACGCGGCATAACCTTCCCAGATAGTCCACTGACCAGAACCGAACATACCGATCGATTCCGGCCCTTTTTCTTTCAGGGCGGTTTTGAATTTCTCTTCCATCACATCGAAGGCCTGATCCCAGGTGATTGGGGTAAATTCGCCTTCTTTGTCATATTTACCGTTTTTCATACGCAGAAGCGGCTGCGTCAAACGGTCTTTACCGTACATGATCTTGGGCAGGAAATAGCCCTTAATGCAGTTCAGACCACGGTTAACCGGTGCGTCCGGGTCGCCCTGACAGGCCACCACACGCCCCTGCTGCGTTCCGACCAGAACGCCGCAACCAGTACCGCAGAAACGGCACGGCGCTTTATCCCATTTAATGGCTTCCTGCTGACCAACAACGGCGCGGGCAACCCCCCGCACGCTGAGGAACTGAACGC
>OGTB01001080.1_pt1 | contig 19463 bp, 17 predicted proteins | sample 1553611 | NCBI WGS metagenome assembly OGTB01 (sample SAMEA2580032, study PRJEB22360) | human gut metagenome | biome: human gut; feature: human-associated habitat; material: faeces | place: Denmark | collected 2008/2010 | reverse complement strand
TGGCCGGGGGAGAGATTTCGTCTCCGGTCACGGATCTCTATCCCGTCCGTATCGAGCCGTTCCGGTTCGACGTATCGCTCGACCGGGTTCGCAGACTGATCGGCAAGAAGATTCCCGACGAGACGATCCGCCGGATCGTCGTCGCGCTCGACGTGCGGATCGAAAGCGAGCGCGACGGCATACTGAGCGTCGCCGTACCGCCTTACCGGGTGGACGTGCGGCGCGAGGCCGACCTGGTCGAGGATATTCTGCGCATATACGGCTACAATAACGTGGAGATTCCGCAACGCGTCCACTCGACGCTGTCATACGCTCCGCATCCCGACCGCGACAGGCTCGTCAACCTGCTGTCGGACATGCTGACCGCCAACGGTTTCAACGAGATCATGAGCAACTCGCTGACCAAAGCGTCCTATTACGACGGACTGGCCAGCTATCCGGCCGAGCATTGCGTACGGATACTGAATCCGTTGAGCAACGACCTGAGCGTCATGCGTCAGACGCTGCTGTTCAACGCGCTGGAAGCCGTCCAGCTGAACGTGAACCACCGCAACGCGGACCTGAAGCTGTACGAATACGGAAACTGCTACTTTTACGACCCGGCCAAAAAGGAGGAAGGGGGACTGGCTCCGTACTCCGAGCGGGCCAAGGTGTCGATGACCGTCACGGGAAACGACCGTCAGCCCTCGTGGAACGTCGCCGCGCAGCCCGCCGGCTTCTTCACGCTGCGAGCCATGGCGGAAAAGACGATGCTGCGCTTCGGACTGGACCTGAATGCGGCCGAGACCGAACCGCTCGAAAGCGACCTTTACTCGGAAGCGATCGCCTGCCGCTGGAACGGAAAGAAACTTCTCGAAATGGGCGTCGTGTCGAAAAAGATTCGCAGTATCTTCGACATCAAAGCCGACGTGTATTATGCGGAACTCGACTTCGACACGCTGGTCTGGATCACGCGGAACCACTCGGTCACGGTCTCGGAACTGTCGAAATATCCCGAGGTCCGTCGCGACCTGGCTCTGCTCGTGGACAAGGAGGTAACCTTCTCCCGGCTGTACTCCATCGCCCGGAGCACGGAGAAAAAGCTGCTCCGCAGCGTCTCGCTGTTCGACGTGTACGAAGGCGACAAGCTGCCCGAAGGCAAGAAATCCTACGCGCTGAGCTTCATCCTCGAAGACACGACCAAGACGCTGACCGACTCGGCGATCGACCGCGCGATGAGCAATCTGATCCGCGCTTTCGAGCAGCATGCCGGAGCCGAAATCCGCTCGTAAACTTCCGGCGGAAAGAGCGCAAACGAACCGAAAAAACTTAAACGAGAGAATATGCAGGAAAAAATACTGATTCTGGACTTCGGATCGCAGTACACGCAGTTGATCGCCCGCCGAGTGCGCGAGTTGAACGTATATTGCGAAATCCACCCTTTCAACCGCATTCCGGCGCTGGACGCATCGGTGCGAGGCGTCATCCTGTCCGGGAGCCCCTATTCGGTCCGCGACAAGGAGGCCCCGCGCGTCGATCTGTCAGCGATCAAGGGCAAGCTGCCGCTGTTGGGCGTCTGCTACGGAGCCCAGTACCTCTCGCATTGCTACGGAGGCGAGGTCGCTCCCTCGGCGACGAGGGAGTACGGACGGGCCATGCTGTCGAAAACGGAAGGCGACAATCCGCTGATCAGGGACCTTTCCGAGCGGACGCAGGTATGGATGTCGCACGGGGATACGATCGTCCGGATTCCGGAAAGCTACCGGATCATCGCCAGCACGGAGGACGTGCCGGTCGCCGCGTTCCAGATCGACGGAGAGCAGACATGGGGCATCCAGTTCCATCCGGAAGTGTACCACTCGACCGAGGGCAAGCAGTTGCTGAAGCATTTTGTCGTCGACATCTGCGGCTGCCGTCAGGACTGGACTCCCGCCTCGTTCGTCGAATCGACCGTCGCCGAACTGCGCGAAAAGATCGGGCCGGACAAAGTGCTGCTCGGGTTGTCCGGGGGAGTCGACTCGTCGGTAGCGGCCATGCTGCTGCATCGGGCCGTCGGCCGGCAACTGATCTGCATTTTCGTCGATATGGGACTGCTCCGCAAGGACGAGTTCGAGAACGTACTCAAATCGTACGAGTCGATGGGGCTGAACGTGATCGGCGTCCGCGCCGGCGAAAAGTTCCTCTCCGACCTGAAAGGAGTGACCGATCCCGAGCGCAAACGCAAGATCATCGGGCGGGACTTCATCGAGGTATTCGACGCCGAGGCGCAGAAGCTGACCGACGTGCGCTGGCTCGCTCAGGGGACGATCTATCCCGACGTGATCGAGTCGACGTCCGTCAACGGTCCGTCGGCCACGATCAAGTCGCACCATAACGTGGGAGGCCTGCCCGAAAAAATGAATCTGAAGATCGTCGAGCCGCTCCGACTGCTTTTCAAGGACGAGGTGCGCCGTGTAGGCCGTCAGCTCGAGATACCTTCCGACATTCTGAACCGCCACCCGTTCCCGGGCCCGGGGCTCGGCATCCGCATTCTGGGCGAAGTGACGGCCGAAAAGGTACGCATCCTGCAGGAAGCCGACAAGATATTCATCGACGGACTGAAAGAATACGGCCTGTACGACCAGGTATGGCAGGCAGGAGTGATGCTGCTGCCGGTCCAGTCCGTAGGCGTGATGGGCGACGAGCGGACCTACGAAAGCTGCGTCGCGCTGCGCGCCGTCACTTCGACGGACGGCATGACGGCCGACTGGGTCCATCTGCCCTACGATTTCCTCGCGAAAATGTCCAACGACATCATCAACCGCGTGAAAGGAATCAACCGCGTCGTCTACGATATCAGCTCGAAACCGCCCGCAACGATCGAGTGGGAGTAAAGCTTCTCCGATCGACGATACGATCGTCACGGATTTCCCCTGTTCGTTGAGAGCAGGGGAAATCTTTTATACGGTCATCGGCTGTACCGCACTCGTCCCATAGGACTTCGGCGATGGACGACGCAAGAAAACCTGCAGAGACCTCTACATCTCCGGAGGTGCCTCATGAGTGTAATCCAAAAAACGGATACCTTCGGGCAGGTCGCGTTCGATCAGAGTTTTCATTTTCTTGGCAAAGGGACACGGATAACCCAGCGGCGTACCTTTCTGAATGCACGAAGCGAAAACGATCGTGTCGGCGCCTCTCCGAACAAGCTCCCTTGCCCGTAACACCGATTTCTTCGCAGGGCATCCCCCGCAATTGCAAAAACCGACAATATCTATGTCCTCGGTTATTCCCTCGAAAACACCCTTTCTTTCTCTAATCATTTTGAAATCGGTCGTTCCCGGGCAAAAATCTTCCGTCTGCATACACCGGATAATCCCAACTTTCATATCGATTCACTTTATAAATTTTGAAATATGACGACAAACGAACATCTCTCCCTGCCAATGCCCCCCGTCCGCCCAGCCAACTCGACAGAACGATTCGCCCAATCGCCGCACACAGATAAACCGTCGGGCCTCTCTCGCCCGCTTCCGTTCGCAGACCGTACCGCCTCTACGATCGTTCTGTCCGTCACCAATCGATTTCAGCGATTCCGTGATCGCGCAGATAAGCGTTCGCCCTGCTGAAGTGCCGGCAACCGAAAAATCCCCGGTCGGCAGACAGAGGCGAAGGGTGGGGTGCCGTCAGCACGCAATGACGGGAACGGTCGATAAACGCGCCCTTTTTCTGGGCGTAGGCGCCCCACAGCATAAAGACGAGATGCTCCTTACGCTCGTTCAGTTCCCGGATCACAGCATCGGTGAACCTTTCCCAACCGCGGCCTCGGTGCGATCCGGCCTGATGAGCCCGCACGGTCAGAATCGCGTTGATCAGCAGAACACCCTGATCGGCCCAGCGCTCCAATCGGCCCGAAGAGGGAAACGGCTTGCCCAGATCGCTCTCGATCTCTCGGAATATGTTGACCAGCGAAGGCGGGAACGGCACGCCGTCGAGCACCGAGAAGCACAGCCCGTAATACTGCCCGGGCTCGTGATAGGGGTCCTGCCCGATGATAACCGCCCTGACGCGGTCGAAAGGGCAACTGTCGAACGCATGGAATATTCGCCGCGCCGGAGGATAAACCGTGCAGCTCGCATACTCGTGCCGTACGAACTCGGCCAGCTCGGCGAAATAGGGACTGTCGAACTCGGGCTGCAAGCAGCGGCGCCAGCTTTCTTCTATCCTGACATTCATATCTGTGTTCTATGTTTTTCGACTGTGCGGAACCTGAGCCTTCGGCCTATCCGGGCGCCGCAATGCGCGTGAAACGAATATATAAAAGTATAAAAACTTGCCGCAATTTCTCCCATATTTTTCTAAAATCGCTCGTTTCCCTGCTTCATTCATGACAACCGACGAATAATCGCTATGTTTGTAAAAAACAACGCGAGGTTCGCCATGCAAGACGTTATAGAATTTCTCAGACAGTTGCGGCTCCACAACGACCGGACCTGGTTCGAGGCCAACAAGTCGTGGTACCGTGACGCGCAATCGCAATTCGCCGCCTTCGTCGAGGAGCTGATCGCCGGCATCGCCCGATTCGATTCCTCCGTGCAAGGGCTCGCCGCAAAAGATTGTACCTACCGGATTTATCGCGACACACGCTTCAGCGCCGACAAGACCCCTTACAAGACCCACATGGGAGCATACGTTTGCCGGGGAGGCAAAAAGTCGGGATTTGCGGGCTATTATTTCCACGTCGAGCCGCAGAGCGACGCTCCGGGCGGCCATCTGCTGTCGGCCGGAATCTATATGCCGGACCGGGACGTGCTCGAAAGCATACGGGAGGAAATACTCGACAACGGAGCGGCGTTCGAGGCCTCGGTCAAGCGAGCCAGAGGATTCCGCCTGTACCAAGGCAACAAGCTCAAGAAATTCCCCGCAGGATTCACTGCGGAAGGCACATATTCGGACTATTTGAAGCTGAAGGATTTCTATCTCGAGAAATTCGTCGACGAAGACTACATGCTGCAGCCCGACCTAGCGCGGAAGGCGGCGGCCGACTTCAAGAAAACCTTCGACTTCAACGAACGACTGAACCGGGCCGCGGCCTATGCCTTCGAAAACCGGTAGGGGAATCCCGACTCCGGAAAACCCGCTGAGCCGTCCGCGCCGAACGGTCCGTATCTTCCCGGTAAAACGCCGGACGAAGGCAGGGCCCTTTGAAAAACGAAAAACCCGTTCACGTATCCGATCGGCCGTTTCCGATGCTCCACGCCGTACAGCAAGGCAGCGGCTTTTTATGGCGATCGGCACCGGATCGTTCGTAACGAAAACTGCCGACATCCGAAAAAAGAACGGCTTATGTATGAGAGCGGTTTTCGCGGACATACGAGCGAAGAAACAAAGCGTTCCGGAGCCGACGGTTCCGGAACGCTTTGTACGACAGATCGAAAAACTATTTCTTTTCAGGCTTGACTATTCCTTCCCGCATCCGGGTGTCGGCCTGAATGTTCTGAAACTTGTAATAGTCCATAACGCCCAGATTGCCGTTGCGGAAAGCTTCGGCGATCGCCATCGGAATCTCCGCCTCCGCTTCGATCACCCTGGCGCGCGCCTCCTGAGCCTTAGCGATCATCTCCTGTTCCAGAGCGACGGCCATCGCGCGCTTTTCCTCGGCCTTGGCCTGCGCGATGTTCTTGTCGGCATTAGCCTGATCCATTTGCAGGAAAGCGCCGATATTCTTGCCCACGTCGATGTCGGCGATGTCGATCGACAGAATCTCGAAAGCCGTACCGGCATCCAAACCCTTCTCGAGCACCACGCGCGAAATGAAGTCAGGATTCTCGAGCACGGTCTTATGCGAATCCGACGAGCCGATCGACGAGACGATTCCTTCGCCGACACGCGCCAGCACGGTATCTTCGCCCGCGCCTCCGACCAATTGCTTGATATTGGCGCGGACCGTTACGCGGGCCTTGGCGATCAGCTGGATGCCGTCCTTGGCCACGGCCGCCACGGGAGGCGTATTGATCACTTTCGGATTGACCGACATCTGGACCGCTTCGGCCACGTTACGGCCGGCCAGATCGATCGCGGCCGCCATGCGGAAATCGAGCGCAATGTTCGCTTTCTGGGCCGAAATAAGTGCCGTTACCACATTGGGGACGTTGCCGCCCGCCAGATAGTGCGCTTCCAGATCGTTCGCGGTCAGGTGCAGCCCCGCTTTCGTTCCCGCGATCAGCTGGTTGACGATCACCGAGGGGGGGACCTTACGGAAACGCATCAGCACCAATTGAATCAGGCTGATCCGCACGCCCGACACCAACGCGGAAAACCACAGGCCGATCGGGATAAAGTAAAGAATGAACCATAGCAACACGAGCGCCACGAAGGCCACGACAATCCAAATTCCCAATTCCATACAATCTATCTTTATTAAATTCAGTACAACTCACACAACCGGCCAACGCCTTCTCAGGAATTTTTCCCGGTCAAGGCTTCGGGCCGTTCCTCCGCTCTTTCCTGCGGACGACCACCGCCGTATTATCGTACCCGATCACCTCGACGACCTGCCGGGGATCGATATAGGCGTCCACCGACTTGGCCTCGACGGTAACGTCCCCGACCTGCACCTTACCCATCGGAGCCAGGCGCGTCAGAGTCTCCCCGCGCTGGCCGATCCGAATGTCGTTCTGCTCGGGAGTAGGGGTGGACGTCGCGTCGATCGTCGACTTGAGCGACAGCCGCTGCCACGTATTGGCCCGCAGCGAGACCACTACGGCTACAGCCACGATGATGATCGCGGCCAAAACGACCGAGCCTCCCAAAATCCCGTACAGGAAAAAGCCGTACACGGCAGCTACGGCCAACGACAGAAAGGCCCCGATGCCTGCCACGCTAATGCCCGGCAGCAGGACCAACTCGGCCACCAGCAACAGTATGCCGACGATGATTAGCGTTATAATCAGCCACATAGATCGAAATACGTTTTGCGTCCCGACAGTAAATGCCGGAATTTTCAACAAGATAGTCTATTTTTCGGGAAAAACAATCGGCAAGCACTAAAAATCAGGCCCCGGCTACTCGGCTATCTCGAGTACGGCGGCGCACCCCGGAGCCGCGGCATTGATCGCCTCGCAAACCGACTCGGCGGACAAGCGGTCGCCGAAACTGCCGACCGAATAGAGAAAGGTTCCCTGACCGGTCGCCACACGGGTCAGCTCCTTACCCGGAGCCTGACGGCTCACGATCTCCCGTATTTCATCGCTGATATTCTCCTGCTGTCCCGATATTTCGATCCGATACAGGGGGCCTCCGTCCTTCGAAGGCGTTCCGGAGCCGCTTCCGATCATCTCGAACACCCCGTCGCGCCAAACGACGATCTCGGGTTTGCGGAATCCCATTTCCTTCAGCTTGGTCCGGGCAGCCTCGGCTTCCGACAGCTCGCGGAAGGCGCCCGCGCAATAACGATAGCGCCCCTCCTCGGTCCTGTCGTAGCACAAGGGGGAAACACCCTTGAAAATGGAGACGGGCTGCTTCTGCTGAAATGCTCCGAGCTGTATCCGATAAACGGTGCCGTACTGGTCCGTCTCGTTCTCGGGAATCGGATTGCGGGCGTTATAGACCGAAGGCGTCGTCCGCTCGATATCGGAGTAAACGATGAACACCCTGCGCGCCGGGTCGATCTCCGGCATCCCGTACGAAAGGCGAGACGTCTCGGCTATGCATTTTCCCAATGAATCGGAAGCTGCCGTAAAGCCGAGCAGATCGGCCAGCGTTTTCTCATAAGACAGTACCAGCTGCTTCTGCAACGGATATCCGTACAGCGCCATCGACGCGACGCTGTCCTGCACGGCCATGATCTGCTGCCGGTTTTTCCGGAAACGAGCCTCGAAATCGGCCAGCAGCTCGGTCTTGCCCATCTTGTCGAGCAAATAGCCGTAGGCGTACACTTTATTGTCGTATATGAATCCCCATACGCCGGCGAGCGAATCGCCGATCGCCTCGTTCAGCGAACGCACGACCGACAGACGCGAGTAGATCTCGTCGGCCTGCTGCCGGTCGGACGCAGCGGCGTATTGCGCGGCCAAAGAGTCCAGCCGGGCATAGTTCGATATGTAGCGGGCGATCAGCCGGCCGGGCAACGCCTCCTTCTGCTGCGCCTCGAGCAGCGAGCGGTAGTCGGCAGCCGACAAATGGTCCCTGAAATAGGCGTTGTAGACCAGATTACGCACTTGCTCGCCCGCCGCTTTCGGTCCGACGACAGTCCCGGACGGTCCGGAACCGTTCATATTGCTTACGATGAACTCTTGCTCGATCGTTCCGATTTCATTGGCAGTCACACCGATACGATTGCGAATTTCATACAGTTCCTTTTCCAGACGCAAGATTTCGGCCCCGTACTTCTCCCGCTCGTCGGGCGACGAGTGCGAAGAGAACAGCTCGCGGGTATCGCCGATAATGCGCACCACGGAATCTTCCATGCGGTGGAGCTGTTGTTCCCTTCCCAGCAACTCCATGTATTTTTGATCGTTCTCCAATCCGGCCACCCGCGCCGAGACATTTTGCCCGAAAAGCACGTACGGAAACGCCGAAAGACACAGAAAAAAAACGAATCTATTCATTACAAGAATATTGAATACCGTTATCTCTTTCAAAAATTCATATACCTATTTCCACCAATTGGTAACGAACAATTGCAACAGACCGAAAATTTCGAGCCGGCCGAGCAGCATGAACACCGTACAAATATACTTAATCGCTCCGGGAAAATCATGATAATTGCTCATACTTCCGGCTTTTCCGAAACCGACGCCCGCATTGGCCATGCACGAAGCCGTCATGCTGAAACTCGTCTCGAGGTCCATGCCGAACGCAGCTACAACGATTGTACCCAAAGCCAGCAGCATCAGGTAGAACACGATGAACAGCATGGCCATGTCGACGACGCTCTGTTCCTGTATCACGCCGTTGAGCTTGACGCGAATCACGGCATTGGGGTGCTGCCGGCGAATCATCATCGCCCGGATCGTCTTGAACGCCAGCAGCACGCGGTCGCATTTGATTCCGCCGGCAGTCGATCCGGCGCAAGCACATTGCATCGTAAACAGAGTCAGCACCATAATAGCCAACGGCGTCCAAACCGACGAATCGGCCGTGGCGAAACCGGTCGTCGAAGACACCGACACGACCTGAAAAAAGCCGTAGCGCATCGACGAGGCAAAAGTCGGATACATATCGCTCGCCCAAAGGCTGACCGAAACGATCAGACCTCCGAACAACAGCGACAGAACATAGTAGCGACTGATCTCGGAACGGAATATATTGTTGCTTTTCCCGGTCAGCGTAGCGAAAATCAGTCCGAAATGAAGCCCCGATACGGCCATGAAAAACACGACGATCATCTCGACCCACAGACTGCCGTACGCCGCGATACTGGCATTCCTCGTACAGAATCCTCCCGTGGCGATCGTCGAAAACGAATTGCACACGGCCTCGAACCAGCTCATTCCCGCCATCCGGAGCAATACCGTCTCGACCAACGTCAGACCGACATAGACGACCAGCAGAATCTGCAGGATTTTCTGCGTCCGGTAGCGGAAATTATCCTTGGCCATGGACGAAAGCTCGACGCTCGACAGGCGCATCTTGGTCGATCCCATCGACGGCAGGACGACCAGAACGAACATCACAACGCCCACGCCGCCCAACCAATGGGTCGAGGCTCGCCAGAAAAGAAGCCCCCGCGGCAGCGCCTCCACATTGCTCAGGCTGGTCGATCCGGTCGTCGTAAAGCCCGAAACGGCCTCGAACCATGCGTCCGAAACCGAAAACTCGCCCCCCCAAAGCACATAAGGGAGCATGCCGGCCAGACACGACATCAGCCATGCCCCGACGACGATCGCATAGCCCTCCTTGCTGGTGATCTGTCCGCCGCGCGGAACGAATATCAGCGGAAAAGCGCCTAAAATGGCCGTCAATACGAAACTCTGCAACAGCGGGTAGAAACCGGTATCCATGCCTCCGAGCAACGATACCACGACCGACAGCAGCATGAAAGCCGCGTCCAGCAGCAAGATCAACCCTACATATCTCAGTACGACGTTCAACCGCATGGCGCCACTGTCTTTATTTGCTCTGATCGATCAGCGACTCGATCCGCTCCTTCAGTCTGTATACCTCGTCTTTTCCCTCGATAGTCACCTTGAAAGGCATCTTCGAATCGAGATAGGCTTTCAGAGCGCTGTCGATTTTCAGCACGGGAGTGATATAGTACAGATTGACGAAATAGTAGAATATCAGCACGATCACGATGGCGATCACCAGCGCGATGAATCCGGGCATCGTCGCCCGGTAGGCATTGTCCTCCAGCCGCCTCGCCTTGGCATCCATCATATTCTGGGACGAGACCATGAAATTCTTGATCGAGGAGGTCAGGTCCGAATAGGAGGTCTTGTAGATATCGACGAACCAGTCCACGTTCTCCTTTCGCAGGCTGTCGCGCAGGTATGCGCCGACCGTCTCGTTGTAGCTGATGTTGGCCGCATAGACCGAATCGAATCCCTGCAGGTCGCGGATCGAGATTTTCGCGTCGCTGATAGCCGCCTCGAACTTCTCGCGTCCGGCATGCAGCAGCGAGTCGCTCTCGCGGTCGCTCCGGCCCGAAACGATGATCTGAAGCAGAGCCGTGTTCTGATCCTGAACGGCGTCGAGCATCGTTTTGGACAACTCCATGTTTTTCAGGCTGGCGCCCAGCATGCTCTGCGTCGAGCGGCTCAGCTTGCTGAGCTCGAAAAAAGAGATCAGTCCAGAGAAGAAAAGCAAAAGGCCCAGCGCCAGAAATCCCAGCCGGATTTTTTCCCGAATACCCATGTTTTTCATACGCCCGAGTTTTTACGGAAATACAAATGTAGGCATTTTATAACGTTTTCGCCACCCCTCACGCAAGAAACGTCGCGTCCATCGCCGCCCCATCGTCCGAAGCGCGCAATACCACCGAAGAGATCGTATTCACCCGGTTGCGATCGAACGGAGCGCGCACCTTGATATAGTTTTCGCTATAGCCGAACATCCGGCCGTCCCGCCGGGTGCTTTCCCACAACACCGACGCCGTCCGGCCGTCATAGCTGCGGCAGAACGCCCGGTGCAGGCGATCGCACAACTCGCCGAGCGCGGCCGCCCGGCGCTCGATTACCGGAGCCGGAACACGTCCGGGCAGATCGGCCGCCGGAGTACCGGGGCGGACGGAATAGGGGAAAACGTGCAGAAACGCAGGCTCGATCCGTTCCAGAAAGTCGTAGGTCCGGGCGAAGTCGTCGTCCGTCTCCCCGGGAAAGCCGACGATCACGTCGATCCCCAGAAAGGCATCGGGCATGGCGCGCCTCACGGCTCCGATCCTCTCGGCGAATTTCGTCGTATTGTAACGGTGGCGCATCAGACCCAGAATCCGGTCGCAACCGCTTTGTATCGGAATGTGGAAATGAGGTTGAAACTTCTCCGAAGCGGCCGTGAACGCGATGACTTCGTCGGAAAGCAGATTCGGCTCGATCGACGAGATCCGGTAGCGATCGATCCCTCGAACCCCGTCGAGCGCCCGCAGCAAATCGACGAACCGCTCGCCGGTCGTTTTGCCGAAGTCGCCCGTATTGATTCCCGTCAGCACGATTTCGCGCCGGCCGCCGGCCGCAATACGTTCCGCCTCGGCGACCAGATCGGCGATCGGCAGGTTGCGGCTTGCGCCCCGCGCCAGCGGGATCGTGCAATAGCTGCAACGATAGTCGCAGCCGTCCTGCACTTTCAGGAACGAGCGGGTCCTGTCCCCGGTCGAGAACGCGGCGAAAAACGAGGTCAGCTCGTCGGCCTCGCAGCCGTGAACGACGGTCTCGCCCTTGCTTCGCATCGAAGCGATCCGCTCGAAAAGCGATCCCTTGTCGCCGTTGCCGACGACCAGATCGACACCCTCGATCGAGGCCAGTTCCCGAGGCCGGAGCTGGGCATAGCATCCGGTTACGGCGACCAGCGCGCGCGGATTCTCCCGGATCAGCCGTCGTACCAGATTGCGGCATTTCTTATCGGCATGCTCGGTTACCGAACAACTGTTCACGACATAGATGTCGGCGGGCTCCCCCCGTCGCGCGCGACAGAACCCGCCGGCTTCGAACTCGCGCGCGATCGTGGATGTCTCCGAAAAGTTCATCTTGCAGCCCAGCGTATAGAATCCGACCTTTTTCCCTTGCGACATGACCCGTGATTTCCATTGATGAGTTGCAAATGTACAAAACTGCCGTCTATTTTTCACCGGTCAAAATCCTCCGGCCCGAACGTTTTAGCGAAAAAAGGGTTAGTTTTGCCGTCGGTTCCCTCTTCAAACGACCGTTATGGGCTTCTTTTCAGAAATTCTCCAATACAAGTTCCTCGCCAACGCAACGCTCGCCTGTCTGCTGTGCGGTATCGCCTGCGGCCTTGTCGGCACATACGTCGTATGCCGCAGGCTGGTGTTCCTGAGCGGGGGCATCACGCACGCTTCGTTCGGAGGTATCGGCATGGCCTACTACCTCGGCGCCGATCCGATCGCCGGCGCGCTGCTTTTCGCCGTCGCCTCGGCGCTGGGCATCGAGGCGACGTCCTCCGGAAAGCGTATCCGCGAAGACTCGGCCATCGGACTGATCTGGTCGCTCGGCATGGCTTTGGGCATCATCTTCATATATCTGACCCCGGGTTACGCACCGAACCTTATGAGCTTTCTGTTCGGCAACATCCTGAGCGTCACGTCGGCCGATCTGCTTTGGATGGGGGCGGTCGACGCGGCGATCGTCGCCGGTTTCGCTCTGTTTTACCGGCCGATTCTCTACGTGGCTTTCGACCGAGACTACTCCCGGAGCCAAAACATGCCGACCCGGCTCGTAAGCTATGCCATGGCAGCTCTCGTAGCCGTCACGATCGTCATGTCGATCCGCGTGGCAGGCATCGTGCTGCTGATCTCGCTGCTGACCATACCGGCCGTCGTCGCGAACCAGCTGACCCAGTCTTTCGGCCGCATGCTCCCCGTCTCCACGCTGATCGCCGTCCTCGGCTCTTTCGCCGGACTGTACATCGGCTACCGGAACGACGTCCCTTCGGGAGCCGTCACAATATTTGTCCTCACTCTTACGCTTATTGTCGTAAAACTATTACCTTTGCGTACCCTCAAGCGCAAAACCGACGGATGAAAACAGTCCACAAGCTCATACTGAAGTCCTATGCCGGGCCGATGGTCCTGACATTCTTCATAGTGCTTTTCGTTTTCATCATGCAGTTCATGTGGCGCTACATCGACGAGCTGGTCGGCAAAGGGCTCGGCATGGACGTGATTCTGGAACTGATGATGTACGCGGCCGTCACGCTGATCCCGATGGTGCTACCGCTGGCCACGCTGTTCGCCGCCGTGATGACGATGGGCAACATGGGCGAGAATTACGAACTGCTCGCGCTCAAGTCGGCCGGCATCTCCCTGCCGAAAATCATGCGTCCGCTGATCATACTGGTGCTGTTCGTAGCCGTCGGCAGCTTTTTCGTCGCCAATAATCTGGTGCCGATCGCTACGAAAAAAATCTCCGCCCTGTTGTACGATATCCGTCAGCAGAAACAGTCGATCGAATTCAAGGACGGGCTGTTTTTCAACGGCATGGACGACATCAGCATCCGGGTGGACCGTCAGGACCCCAAAACGAAACTTCTGAACGGCGTGCTGATCTACGACACGAGCGATCCGAACGGCAATATGACCACGACGCTGGCCGACTCGGGCTACATCTCCCTGTCGGACGACAAGAAGTATCTGCTGGTCACCCTGTACAGCGGCGAGCGCTACGAGCAGGCGAGAGGCTACAAATGGTTCGACAACAGCGAACTGCGCCAAAATATCTTCGACGTGTACAACATGGTGATGAAGGTGCCCGGCTTCGACTTCGAGCGAACCGACCAGTCGATGTTCAACGGCAGCCAAACCAAGAACGTCAGGGAACTTCAGGCCGGAATCGACTCGCTCGAGAAAATCAGCTCCGAGTCGGCCAGCGCCTCGTACGAACCGCTGCTCAATACGTTCATCTTCCCTTTCGACAAAAGCCTAGCCAGCGACTCGATTCCCCATGTCGACATGCCCCGGGCCGAACTGGCCGAAAAGATCGAGAACCTTCCCGTCCGGTCGAAAGTATCGATCTACGACGTCGCGCTGAACAAGGCGCGCAATTCGCGCAGTTACTATTCGTTCGACGAGGCGACTTCCAAGGAGGCGCTGAACCAGTTGTACCGATACAAGGTCGAGTGGCACAAGAAAATGTCGCTGCCCGTATCGATCATGATTTTCTTCCTGATCGGGGCTCCGCTCGGAGCCATTATACGCAAGGGGGGGCTCGGCATGCCGGTCGTCGTCTCGGTCGGCTTTTTCGTGATCTACTACATCATCACGATCACCGGCGAAAAGATGGCGCGGGAAGGTTCGTGGGACTCGTTTCTGGGCATGTGGATCGCAACGTTCATTCTGCTTCCGATCTCGGTATACCTGACCTATAAGGCAACCAACGATTCCAACCTGTTCAACGCCGAGTGGTATCTTGCGCGCTATAAGAAAATCAGTGCTTTCTTCCGGAGCCTTTTCCGGCGGAATGCCCTCCGGGGAGGATTGCCTCCCGCCGGCACAGCCGGTTCCGAAACACGCTAAATAAACACAGACTTTCGATATGACATCCAAACAACCTCAAGAGAGAATATTGAGTTCCGTAGAGGAAGCGATCGAGGAGATCCGGGCAGGCCGGATACTGATCGTGGTCGACGACGAGGACCGCGAGAACGAGGGCGACTTCATCGTCGCCGGCGAAAAGATCACGCCCGAAATCGTCAATTTCATGGCGCCCCACGGGCGTGGGCTGATCTGCGCTCCGCTGCCCGAATCGCGCTGCGAGGAGCTGAACCTGCCGATGATGGTCACCCACAACACGTCGCTGCACGAAACCCCGTTCACCGTCTCGGTCGACCTGACTACGCAGGGATGCACGACCGGAATCTCCGTGGCCGACCGGGCCAAGACGATCCGCGCGCTGGTCGATCCGGCCACGAAGCCCGAAGAACTGGGCCGCCCCGGACACATATTTCCGCTCCGGGCGCGCGAACGCGGCGTGCTGCGCCGTCCCGGCCATACCGAGGCGGTCGTCGACCTGACCCGCATGGCCGGACTGACGCCCGGCGGGGCGCTGGTCGAAATCATGAACGAGGACGGCACGATGGCGCGCCTGCCCCAATTGCATGAGATCGCGAAGAAACACGGTCTGAAAATCGTCTCGATCGCCGATCTGATCGCATTCCGCCTGCAGACCGAGTCGATCGTCGAAAAGGGCGAGACGGTCGACATGCCGACCCAGTGGGGACATTTTCGCCTCACTCCGTTCCGGCAAAAAAGCAACGGACTGGAGCATTTCGCGCTGACCAAAGGAGAGTGGGCTCCGGACGAGCCGGTACTCGTGCGCGTGCACTCGTCCTGCATGACGGGCGACATCCTCGGATCGTACCGCTGCGACTGCGGTCCGCAGCTGCACGAGGCGATGCAGATGATCGAGCGCGAGGGCAAGGGAGCGGTCGTCTACCTGAACCAAGAAGGCCGGGGAATCGGACTGTGCAACAAGATCAAAGCCTATAAGCTGCAGGAGCAGGGATACGACACGGCCGAAGCCAACCTGAAGCTCGGCTTTCAGGTGGACGAGCGCGATTACGGCGTGGGAGCCGGCATTCTGCGCGAGATCGGTATCAAGAACATGCGCCTGATGACCAACAATCCGCTCAAGCGGGCCGGTTTGGAGGGATACGGGCTGCGCATCGTCGAGAACGTGCCGATCGTGATCGCCCCGAATCCGTTCAACGAGAAATACCTGAAAACCAAAGAGACGGTCATGGGCCACAGGCTGGGCCTCTTCAAAAAATAGATTGCCCGCACCATGAGAATCGTCCACATCGCCGTTTGGACCCGCGACCTCGAAACGATGCGCGTTTTCTACGAGCGCTATTTCGGCGGTCGGAGCGGAGAGAAATACGTCAACCGAGCCAAGGGGTTCGAGTCGTATATGGTCCGTCTCGGCGACACGGCGCTGGAACTGATGCGAAGCGCGCGGATCGCCGACCGTGCGGAGCAGGACGAAAGGATAGGCTTCTGTCACATCGCCGTTTCGACAGGCAGCGCCGAGCAGGTCCGGGATCTGACCGAGCGGCTGAGGCAGGACGGATATGCCGTTTTGGGAGAGCCCCGCACGACGGGGGACGGATATTACGAAAGCGTCGTGGCCGATCCGGAGGGAAACCGCGTGGAAATCACAATCTGAAAAGCATGGAAGCAAAAAAACTGCGCATCGTATACATGGGAACGCCCGACTTCGCGGTATCCCCGCTCGCCAAGCTCGTCGAGGAGGGGTATAACGTCGTAGGCGTCGTCACGATGCCCGACAAGCCGTCGGGCAGGGGACTGCACGTACAACAGAGCGCGGTCAAGCGGTACGCATTGCAGGCGGGGCTGCCCGTCTACCAACCGGAGAAGCTTAGGGACCCGGCTTTCGTCGAAACATTCCGCTCGATGAGGCCCGATCTGGGCATCGTCATCGCGTTCCGCATGCTGCCCGAAATCATTTGGGCCGCTCCGAAGCTGGGAACGTTCAACTTGCATGCCTCGCTGCTGCCGCAGTACCGGGGCGCCGCCCCGATCAACTGGGCCTTGATCAACGGCGAGACCGAGACCGGTGTCACGACCTTCCTGCTGAACCGCGAGATCGACAAAGGAGCCGTGCTATGCCAGACGCGCGTGCCGATCGGTCCCGACGACGACGCCGGCACGCTCCACGACCGTCTGATGGAAGCGGGGACCGAACTGGTCGTCGAAACGATCGGAAAAATCGCGCAAGGAACCGTGACGGCCGTCGAACAGCCGACCGTCGATCCGGAATGCCTGAAGGGCGCTCCGAAAATATTCAAGGAAACGTGCCGTATCGACTGGCGGCAGCCTGCCGCCCGGATATGCAACCTGATCCGGGGACTGAGCCCGTATCCGGCCGCGTGGAGCGAGCTGAGCCGTCCGGACGCAACACCGGTCGGAGTCAAAATCTTCCGTGCGAAAGCCGAAGCGTGTCGGCCGGGAAAGGCCCCCGGAGCCATCGTAACGGACGGCAGGTCGGAAATCAAAGTAGCCTGCGCGGACGGCTATGTCCAAATCGAGGAGCTGCAGATCGCCGGACGCCGGCGCATGACGACCGAGGAATTGCTCCGAGGATTCAAAGAGATCGAAAGCTGCACCTTCCGATAGCCGGCGAATGACCCGACCGGCTCGAATAAACCCCGATACATCTTTTCCATGTTCATAAAGATGTATTTTTGGCCCATTGCGGTTTTGCCCATTTTTTCTCGCAATTTATTAGACATAAGGCCGAATTTTGGAAAAGATTGATTATATTTGTTTTATCTACATGCAGCGCAACCCGATTTCTCTAAGTTGAACGATTACGGGAAAATTGATCTGCTTCGCGTCGTTTCACTTTGCATTGTATCGCTTGCCGGGGGCGTTGTCAGAAAATGAATGCAGAAAAGAGCGAACGGCAGGGAGAGAGTTTCACCCGAATGGAAACCGGATCGAATAATAATACCATCACGGAGAGTTTTCTCTATAACTGTGCGATATAGAAAACCGGGGCAGTTTATTCCGTATGCGCGACTTTCTCTTGAACCTGAACGAACATTAAATCCCAATTTTCAACCTCTATGTTAGGTCTTTGGCAACTATTCATGATCGGCATCGTGATTCTATGGTGCGTCGCATTGGTTTTACTGATCAACCTGAAAGTAAGCTCTGTCAATAAATTATTATGGGCACTGATCGTTACTTTCGTTCCTTTGTTCGGAAGCATCGTTTTTCTCGTATGGAGAAAACGCTTTCTGAAGCAAGCCTGCGAGTCGGGGCAAACAAAACGATAAAATTTCGACACGGTGCGGCAAGTGATTGAGCCAGAAAATCCGTCCCGGTTTTCTTTCATAAGGCGACTTGGCATTGCTTCTATATGCCAGGTGCGTTCGCAACAGGAGTTTTTGTATCCGCCAGTCGCAGCTTGTGACTACAAGCCGCACGTCCGATGCGGCCCTCATCTAAGTCCATCCGCTGGAGAAAACTTGATGCCGAGGAACCGGAAACCTTGGGAATGCAAGGGCCGGCACAACGAAGTATATAACCGGGTTTTCCCCTAAGTCACATAAATTAAAAGAGAAGCCGATTTTCCTGATCGATCGGCACCTCTTTCCGCAACAACTGCTTTCGGCTATGGTTAGGCCGTAGCGAGCCGGATAATCTCCATCCCGTGACGCATGGCCGCTTCGTTGGCAGGCAACAGACGGGCCATCCGTTCGGGCAACGATTTGGCTAGTCCCGCAAACGCGTTTTCGAGCGTGACGACTGGCCGAACCTTCAGATAGCCGCCCAGAATCATTGTGTTGAAAACCCGGATATTGCCCAGCCGGGCCGCTTCGGTCGTCGCGTCGATCGAATAGACGCGAATATCGCTCCGCGAGGGCGGACGCACGATCCCGTTCGGATCGTAGATCAGCACGCCGCCCGGCTTGACCTTCGGCTCGAATTTGTCCATGCTCTGCTGGTTCAGAATAACGGCCGTGTCGTAGTCGTGCGCGATCGGCGAGCTGATCCGCTCGTCGCTCAGAATGACCGTCACATTAGCCGTACCGCCACGCATCTCGGGGCCGTAAGAAGGCATCCACGTCACTTCGAGTCCCTGCACGACGCCCGAATAGGCGAGAATCTTTCCCATCGACAGCACCCCTTGTCCGCCGAATCCGGCTATGATAAGCTCCTCCTTGAACATATACTTTCGTTTTTAACCGTTAATACCCCGATGCGGGATCAGCCCTTGATGTCCCCGAGCGGATAGAACGGGAACATGTGCTCCTCCATCCACCGGTTCGCCTCGACCGGCGTCAGCTTCCAGCCCGAATTGCACGTAGCGACGAACTCGACGAACGAGAGCCCCTCGCCGTGCATCGAATTGTCGAACGCCTTGCGGATCGCTTTCTTCGCCTTGCGGACGGCCGCCGGCGTATGAACGCTCTGACGCGTCAGATAGGTCACGCCGTCCAGATGTGCGAGCATGTCGGCGATCTTATACGGATAACCGTGCAGCTTCGGGTCGCGGCCGTCGGGCGTCGTGGCCGTCCTCATGCCCGTGAGCGTCGTCGGAGCCATTTGGCCGCCGGTCATGCCGTAAATCGCATTATTGACGTAGATGATCGTAATGCGGTCGCCCCGATTACAGGCATGGATCGTCTCGCCGGTCCCGATCGCGGCCAGATCGCCGTCGCCCTGATAGGTAAATACAACGTCCTCCGGTCTTGCACGCTTGATGCCCGTCGCAACCGCCTGGGCTCTGCCGTGCGGCGCCTGCACCATGTCGCAGGTGAAATAATCGTAGCACATAACGGAGCAGCCGACCGAGGCCACACCGACCGTT
>OGTB01001059.1_pt1 | contig 19786 bp, 10 predicted proteins | sample 1553611 | NCBI WGS metagenome assembly OGTB01 (sample SAMEA2580032, study PRJEB22360) | human gut metagenome | biome: human gut; feature: human-associated habitat; material: faeces | place: Denmark | collected 2008/2010 | reverse complement strand
TTGCAGGGTGCAGGGGCAGCGCCCCTGCCGGAGTCCAGAGGCAGAGCCTCTGGCGTCTCCCCTTTTACCCCAATTCCTTCACCCGGTGGCAGGCGACGAAGTGCCCCTTCTCGACTTCGTTGAAGGGCGGCATCGACTGCGCGCAGGCTTCGGTGGCGTGGGGGCAGCGCGTGCGGAACGGACAGCCCGACGGCGCGTTCAGGGGACTTGGAATGTCGCCGGAGAGGACAATGCGCTTGTTCGCGCGCGCCGCCTTCGGGTCAGGCAGCGGAACGGCGGACAAAAGCGACTTGGAGTACGGGTGCAGCGGGTGATTGTAGATTTCCTCCGCCGACGCCAGCTCCACCATCTTGCCCAGATACATCACGGCGATTCTGTCCGAAATATGCCGCACAACCAGCAGGTCATGCGCAATGAACAGGTATGTCAGCCCCAGCCGATCCTGCAAATCATCAAACATGTTGATGACCTGCGCCTGAATCGACACGTCCAGCGCCGACACCGGCTCGTCGCAGACGATGAATTCGGGATTGACCGCCAGCGCGCGGGCAATGCCGATGCGCTGCCGCTGACCGCCGGAAAACTCGTGCGCGTAACGCGAGGCGTGTTCACTGTTCAGCCCGACATAGCCCAGCAGCTGCAAAATGCGCTCCTCCCGCTCCTTCTTGGAGGAATACAGGTGGTGCACATCCAGCGGTTCACCCACGATGTCCGACACGGTCATGCGCGGGTTCAGCGAGGAATACGGATCTTGGAACACCATCGTCGCCTTCGTGCGGAACTTCTGCAAGTCCGCTTTCGTCTTGACGGGCTTGCCATCGTAAATGATTTCGCCCGCCGTCGGCTTGTACAATTGGAGGATGGTGCGCCCAACAGTCGTCTTGCCGCAGCCGGATTCGCCCACCAGACCGAGCGTTTCGCCCTTGTTGATAGTGAAGGACACATCATCGACCGCCTTCAGCGGCTTGGTGCGGAAGAAGCCCATGTTGATGTCAAAGTATTCTTTCAGTCCCTTGACTTCCAGCAGCGGCTGGTGCATCTGCGCTTCAGACACAGGGCACTCCTCCTTCCTCCGTGATGCTGCCGTCCTCCACGCCCTTCTTGACGTTCATCCAGCAGGTTGCCATATGGTCGTCATTGATGAGCATCCGAACCGGCTTCTCTTTCAGGCAAATCTTCATCGCCGCCTCGCAGCGGGGCGCGAACGGGCAGCCTTTGGGCATGTTCAGCAGGTCAATCGGCGTACCGGTAATCGGCTCCAGGCGCTGTCCGTTGTTCTCCGCCGTCGGGATGGAGCGCATCAAGCCCTTCGTGTACTCGTGGCGCGGGTTGTAGAAGATTTCATCCGCCGTCCCCTGCTCGCAGATAGAACCGGCGTACATGACGATGACCTCGTCGCACATCTGGGCGACAACGCCCAAGTCGTGCGTAATCATGATAATCGCCATGCCCATCTTCTTCTGCAAATCGCGCATCAAATCAAGAATCTGCGCCTGAATCGTCACGTCCAGCGCAGTCGTCGGCTCGTCGGCAATCAGGATGTCCGGCTCGCACGCCAGCGCCATAGCAATCATTACGCGCTGCCGCATACCGCCCGACAGCTCGAACGGGTACTGCTTCATGCGCTTTTCCGGCTCGTTGACGTTGACCAGCTTCAGCATCTCCACCGCGCGTTCGCGCGCCTGATGGCGGTTGCGGTCGGTGTGCAGCAGAATTGCTTCCATCAGCTGCCGACCGATGGTGTAGGTCGGGTTCAGAGACGTCATCGGGTCTTGGAAGATAATCGAGATGCGATTGCCGCGCACGGAGCGCAGCAGCTTCTCGTCCGCGCCGACCAGCTCCTGCCCGTCGAATTTCACGCTGCCGCTGACGATTTTGCCCGTCGGCGCAAGAATCTGCATGATGGAATACGCCGTGACGCTCTTGCCCGAACCGCTTTCGCCCACGATGCCCAGCACCTTGCCCTGGTCAAGGCGGAACGAAACGCCATCCACCGCCTTGACTTCGCCCGCGTCGGTGAAGAAGGATGTATGCAGGTCATTGACTTCCAGCAATGCCATTTTGTCCAACTCCTTTCATCACGCATTCAGCTTCGGGTCAAATGCGTCGCGCAGGCCGTCGCCGAACAGGTTCAGACTCAGCACGATGAGGCAGATGACCACGGCGGGGATAATCAGGCGATAGGTGTAGGAATAGATGCCGTTGAGCGCGTCAGAAGCCAGCGAACCCAGCGAGGGCATCGGCGCATTAACGCCCAGACCCAGGAAGGACAGGAAGCTTTCGGTGAAAATCGCGTTCGGAATTTGCAGCGCGGTCGAAATAATCACGACGCTGATGCAGTTCGGCAGAAGGTGCTTGCGGATAATCCACCGTGCCTTCGCGCCCGTCGCCTGCGCCGACAGCACGTACTCCTGCTCACGGAGGGACAGAATCTGACCGCGAATCAGGCGCGCCATGCCCACCCAATAGAGCAGACCAAAGACGATGAACATGCTGATGATGTTCGAGCCGATTTTCTCTAAGATGGTGCCTTCCACATGCAGCACCTGCCCCAGCACGACCGCCAGCAGGATGATGACCAGCATGTCCGGCAATGAGTAGATAATATCGACGATTCGCATGATGAACAAGTCCACCCTGCCGCCGAAATATCCCGCGACTGCGCCAATCATCATGCCAATCACCAGCACGATGATGCTGGCGAAGAAGCCGACGGCGAGGGAAATGCGCGTCCCGTAGACGACGCGGATGAAGTAGTCGCGTCCGTGCGCGTCCGTGCCGAAGATGTGCGGGAAAACAGATTCCCCTTTGTCGATTTTCTTTAGTTCCGTCTTGCCGTACTGGAACGGCGCGAGGTTGTTGTAGCTATTGTCCATCGGGCGACCCTTCGTCTGTCCCAGCATCTGGTCATACGAATACGGCCAGAACATCGGAATGATGATGGAGGACAGCGTAATCAGCACAATCAGAATCAGGCTGATGGTCGCGACCTTGTTTTTCAGCAGGCGCTTCACGCCGTCGCGGAAAAAGGTCGAGGACGGCCGCATCCGGGAGATGACTTCCTTTTCCTCCGCCGTCGCGGGCATGAAGGAATCCACATCCAGATGCAGGCTAAAGGGCTTTTTCTTGTTCATCATCATGGTGCAGAGGCCTCCTTATTCGTAATCAATGCGCGGATCAGCCACCTTGTAAAGCAGGTCGCTGATCAGATTCATAATCACGATTAAAGAGGCGAGGAAAATGGTCGTCCCCATAATCATGGTGTAGTCGCGGTTGGTGATGCTGGATACGAACTGGCGGCCGATGCCCGGCACGGCGAAAATCTGCTCGACGACCATCGAACCGGTGACGATGAACGCCAGCATCGGGCCGAAATAGGTGATAACCGGAATCAGCGAGTTCTTCAGCGCGTGACCGAAGATAATTTTCTTGCCCGAAACGCCCTTGGCGCGCGCGGTGCGGATATAATCCTGCCCCAGCACGTCGAGCATGGAGGAGCGCGTCAGGCGCGTGATGTAACTCATCGGGTAGAGCGCAAGGGTGATAATCGGGAGGATCAGCCCTTCGGCCGTCGCGCCGTTCGCGGGTACCCAGCCTAACTTGACTGAGAACACTATCAGCAGGAATGACCCCATAATGAACGACGGCATGGACACGAACGCGGTCGTAATCACCATGATAATCTTATCCAGCACGGTGTTGCGCCGCAGCGCCGCCAGCGCGCCGAGGACGATGCCGGCAATCGCCGCGCTGAACGCCGCAATCAGACCGAGCTTCGCGGAGGTCTTCATGCCATCCAGAATAATGTCGATGACCTGACGGCCGCGCTGCTTCAGGCTCGGCCCGAAGTCCAGCTTCGTCACCACGTCGCGCAGATACGTCACATACTGTTCGCCCAGCGGCTTGTCCAGCCCGTACTTGGCCTCCAGCGCCGCCTGCGCTTCCGCGGAAATTGCCTTTTCACTTGCGAACGGTCCACCCGGAATCGAGTGCATCACGAAGAACGTCACCGTGATGACAATCCAGATGGTCAGCAGCGCCAGCAGCACGCGCTTGAGGATATAAAACAGCATCTTGGAATTCATCCGCTCCACCTTCCCGGCAGGGGCGCTGCCGCGTCTGCCTGCGTTTCTTGTTCATCGACACGCCAAACCAACCGGCTTCACCGTGTCGATGCTTTATTATGCAACACTGTATGGAGAAAATCAAGTGTTTTGTTGCACAAACTGTGTTTTTTTTATGTTTTTCTCGTGTATTTTGAATATTTTCGTCCAAGTTGTTGCATTTATCAAGTTTTTCTGCAAGTCCCTGTTCATTTTTGCGCACAAAAAATGCAGGACGCTCATTCGTCCTGCATCATGGTAACGAAGTGAATTACTCCGCTGCCGCCAAGCTGCCGAAGATCTCCAGCGGCATGTTTTCCAGCGCGTCGCCCACTTCCTTGCTGGCGACCTGGAACGTCACAGCGAGAACCGTCTCGTCATCAAGGAAAGCATACAGCGCCAGCACGGTGTCGCCCGGCGTGTACATCAGGCAATAGTTTTCGTTGACATACAGCTCAGCGAGCATTTCTTCCGTCGCGCCCGCGTCCTGAATGCCTTGCAGCAGCGTTTCAAAGCTCATCGCGGACAGCTGCGCCGTAATGCTGACCGTCTGGTCGGCGTTGACGGCGAAGAGCTGGATGTTCTCGGCGTTTTCCGTGCCTGCGGGGACTTCCTGAACCGCCCAGTCCGCCGGAATCTGCATCGTCAGACCCGTTTCACCCAGCGCAACCGTCTGCGCCTCGAAGCTGACATTCATTTCAACTGCCGGCACTTCCGCTTCTTCCTCCGCGAACGCAAAGGCAGTGCAGCACATCATGAGCGCCATCAGGAGAGCAAGGAGTTTCTTCATATTTGTTTCCGTCCTTTCATTTCCAGCATGATTCGGCTGATTTTTTTCCATATTGAACAGCCACATCTGGTAACATTTATGATACCAAATGCAAGCCGCTTTTGCAATACGCTTTCGCGCAGGAAAACGGTTGATTCGCGCGGATTTGGGATTTCAGAATGAAGCAGCTTCCATTTTCATTCACGAAATGCGAGTGAAGTAACTTTTATTTACTTTTCAATTCTCACCAAATCAAACAGTTGATTCTTTCCGTAAAAGCGACTTTGCTTCCCGCCCCCTTCACAACAAACGGGGCACCGCGAGAGCTTTCGCCCCCGCAGCACCCCGCCATCCGCGGATGCGCAATTCCGCATTGTCCCTTACTTCTTCGTCCAGTCCTGCTTTTCGCCGATGCCGTAGTTTGCCGGCAGCACGTCGTCATCAACCAGCACGAAGCCCAAATCCGCCGTGTAGGTCGTACTGGCGGAGGTCACCTGCACCGGGTTCGATTCGCCGTTTTCGCCCAGAATCGACGCAATCAGCGGAATATCCGTGCGCATACGCGTCGGCACAACTTCCGTCGGGTAGATGGGCTTGAGCGTGTACACGCCGGGATACAGGTTCTCGAAAGTGTAGTAACCGTACGCGTCGGTCGTCGTTTCCGCGACGAGCTGATCGTTTCGCCACAGCTCGATGCGCATGTCGCCCAGACCGAGTTCGCCCGCGTCCTGCAGGCCGTTGCCGTTCAGGTCAAGCCAGCAGAAGTCACCCAGCGTGCCCGGCTGCACCGCGCCAATATTCTGTTCCAGCTGATGCTGGCTCATGCGCAGGACAATCAGGTCGCTCTCTCCCTCGCGGGCGGTGTAGGTCGTCATCACGCTGATGTTTTCCCCGTCCTTGAGGCGCGTGTCGTCCTTTTCTACGACGACGTAGCCGTTCGGGAGCGTCACACGCAGACGGTAGTTGCCCGGCATCAAGCCGTCAAAGCGGTAGATGCCGTCCTCGCCCGTCGTCGCGGTTTGCAGTTCGCTGCCCTTTTCGTCCAGCAAGATAACCTCCGCGCCGGACAGGGGCGCAATCTCGCCCGCGTTGTCGCACCAGACCATGCCGCCGATGCTTGTGTCAATCTTCAAGCCCAGCATCGGAGCAGTATAGTTGTTGTTTTCGCTAATTTCAATCTCGGTCATGACGAGCTGACTGCCCTCGGTGGTGAAGGTGCTGTCGCCCAGACTCGCCGCCTGCGTACCTTCCTTGAGGTCGTAGGCAAGGCTGTACACGCCGGGGGCAATGCCGTCGATGGCGAACCGCCCCTCCGCATCGGTCTGCACCTGCGCAAACACCGCGCCGGTTTCATCCAGCAGGGTCAGCGTCTCGTTTTCCGGGGTGATTTCGCCCGCGTCCATGCGGCCGTTGTCATTCTCATCCACCCAAACCTGACCGGACATCTTCGACGGAATCACGCCGCCAAGCGCCTGATTCAGCCATTCCTCGCCCAGCCCGATTTCGATGTTCACCTGCTGCTCGTTCAACCCGTGCATCAGCGGCAGGGTCACATTGCCGTCCAGCTTGGAGAGCACCATGCCCTCCGGGAAGCGCAAGGTCAGCGTGTAGGCGTCCGGCCGCAGCCCGGTGAAGCTGTACGCGCCCGTCGCATCGGTGAGGACGGTCTGCTCCGTCAAATCCTCGCGGGAGGGGGTCAGAATCAGCGTCACGCCGGCAAGCGCTGCTTCGTTTGCATCCTGCGCGCCGCTGCCGTTGTGATCGGCAAACACCATGCCTTCAATGTCGCCCAAAGCCAGTGCGCCGCACAGGGGCGCGGCGACCTCTTCGCCCACACCGATGGTAAAGGAATCCGTCGTGCCGTCGGAATCCGGCGCGATGGTGTTGCCGCCGTCCGTCAGGGGAGCAAACACGCCGTCGCCCGGCAGCTCGTAGCGCAGGCGGTACGTTCCGGGCAGCACCGCGTCAAACAGGAAGCTGCCATCCGCGCCGATGGTGCGGGTCGCCACGTCACCGGTTTCGTCCATCAGGTGAACCACCGCGCCGAGCAAGCCGCCTTCATCCGCGTCGCGCAGGCCATTGTCGTTCTTGTCGGCAAACACCACGCCGGACACATGTCCGGGGGTAATCATGCCGATATCAAGACCCGTCAAATCCGCGCCCATTTTGAGCGCCACCGGTTCGCTTTCGCCCGCGCCGCCGGAGAGGTTGCGGAGGATATTGCCGTCGCCCGTGCGCGTGAACGCCAAGCCGCTGTTCGCGGTCGCGCTCACGGTGTACTGCCCCGGCGCAAGGTCATCGAAGGTATACACGCCGCTGCGGTTCGTTTTCGCCGTGCGGGTATTGCCGTTTTCATCCGTCAGGGTGACGGTGAAGTTGTTGACCATCTTTTCCGCGTCCATCCGGCTGCCGGAGAAGTCGTCATCCAGATACACCGTGCCGGAGATGCTGCCGTAAGTAATCGCGCCGATGGCCATCGTCATCTCGCTGTCGTTCTCCAGCACCACGTCGGAAATCGTGTACTCGCGGCGGTCAGTGCCGGGCGCGAACAGGTTGCCGTACTCGCCATCGCCCGCGATGGTGTACACATAGCCTTGCGGAATCGTCGCTTTGACGCGGAACGTGCTGCCGCGGATGTTGGCGAAGGTGAAGCGCCCGTTCTCGTCGGAGACGGTGTTCAGCAGCTCCTTGCCGATGGCCTGACGGTACAGGACGACCTTCACGCCTTCCAGCGTCTTTTCGCCCTCGTCATACACGCCGTTGTTGTTTTCATCCAGGAAGCAGATGCCGTTGATGTTAGAGCCCTTCATCACGCCAAGGAGGACTGCCTCCAAGTCACCGCGTTCAAGAATCACCTGATCCGTTTCGGAGCGCTTAAATTCGCTGGTGATGATGGAGCGGCGATTACCGCCCGTCTGGCTGTAGCGCGCAAACACCAAGCCGTCCGGCAGGCTGTATTCGACATTGTATGTGCCGTAGCGCATTTGACCGATGTAGAATTTGCCGTCCTCGCCGCTCTCGGTTTCGTACACCAAGCCGTTTTTCACGCCGACGGCGCGGATTTTGATGCCCGCTTGACCGGGTTCACCGTCCTGATACACGCCGTCGTCGTTTTCATCCAGCCACACAAGGCCCTGCAGCGCCGCCATCGTCATCACGCCGACGCCCACGTCGGTCACAGAACCGGCTTCGAGGGTCAGCGGCACGCTGCTTTGCACTTGTTCGGTCGTTTCATCCATGATGGACATGTTCGCGCTGACATTTTTGCCGTGCGCGCCATGGCCGAAGCCCGCGGGCAGCTCGCTGCGCAGGACGTACGTCCCCGCCGGCACAGCCAGCGACACTTCGCCGTTCTTGTCCGTTTCGCCAGATGCCACAACAACCTCCACGCCGTTGACTTCGGTGATGAGGCTCATCGTCGCGCCGGACACGCCTTCCTCGTACTTCCCGCGTGAACCGTTGTTATCGTTGTCGCGGAAAGCGTGGATGGTCAGCGCCGCCGGATTCGCCGCCTTTGCGGTCACAGTCGCGGGTTCGTCGCTAATGACGAGCGCGCCGTTGGCAAGGGTCACGCCCGCATCATAGCGGACAACGTACGTCCCGTATTCGAGGAACTCAGCCTGCCAAGCGCCGTTTTCATCCGTCACCGCTTCCGCCGCGACTTCGCCCGCCTGATTGACCAGCTGCACCTGCACGCCGCTCATCGGCTGACCGTCCAGCCCCAGCACCACGCCGGAAGCGTCGCCGGTGGCATGGTTCGCCAGCGCCGGCAGCACAACGGTTTCGCCCGCGCCGATTTCCACCAGAATGCTCGCCGTCACGCCCGTATCGGTCGTGCTGAGCGTCCAGCCCTCGGTGTCATACAAGCCGCGCGGCAGGGCTGCCGTAATCTGATAAGTATCAGGATACAGGTCGTTCAGCGCAAACGCGCCGCTGACCGTCATCTGTTCGCTCATCCGCTGGCCGGAAATCGTCACTTCCGCCGGGGCAGACAGGTCGTCGATGCTGCCGGTCATGCCGCCGCTGAGCGTCAGATCCAGTTCATAGCGGCTGGTCTGCATCGCCTGAATGTTCACCAGCCACTGTGCCTGACCCTTCTGCAGGTTCGGCCAGCCGTTTACACCCGTCAGCAGCGTGCCTTCCGGCAGCGTCACCGTGACGGCGTATGTCCCGTGGAAGAGGTCGACTTCCTGCACCGTCTCGCCATCGGTCAGGTAACCCGTGCGGGTCGTTTTGCCGTCCTCGCTGACAATCTGGTACGCCACTGCCGCGTTCACGCCGCGCATGCGCATCGTCAGCGTGCCGTCCACGGGTTCAGGGGTGGGGGTCGGCGTAGGCGTAGGCGTCGGGCTCGGCGTGGGCGTCGGACTCGGGGTCGGGGTCGCCGTCGGGGTTGGCGTCGGCGCTTCCGTGGGTTCCTCCGTCGGTTCTTCCGTCGGATTCTCGGTCGGCGCTTCCGTCGGCGCTAAGGTCGGGGTAGCCGTCGGGGTCGGCGTAGGCGTTGCCGTTGGCGTAGGCGTTGCCGTCGGGGTCGGAGTAGGTGTCGGGGTGGGCGTCGGCGTAGGCGTGGGTTCAGGCGTGGCGGTCGGCGCCATCGTCGGCGGCACATAGTAATAGGAAGCGTTCACCTTCGTCACGGAATCCGCACCCGTGTAGCGCTCAATGTTGATAATCTTGTCGCGCCAGCTTTCAATGGCCAGCGAAGCCTTCGTCATGCGCAGGGTATACAGCCCCGTGTGAATCGCCGCCGGCAGGGCATAGTCGCCCCGGCTGTCGGTGTCGAAGGAGAGAATCGTCTCGCCGCGCTCGTTAATCAGGTCAAAAGAGGAGCTGCTCTCCGTATGCACAGTGAACAGACCCGTGTCCGTCAGCACAGCAATGACCGCTTTGTTCAGCCGTCCATCGACAATCGACACGGTGTAGCTCGCCGCCATAACGGCATCCTCCGGCATTGTTTCCGCCACCGGGACAAGCTGCACATTGCCCGTGCCGGGGACGGAAATCGGGTCGCTGCCGAAGTCGGTCAGGCGAATCGTGCCGACCGCCGCCCCGTTCTGCATGACGGTAAAATCGCCCGTGAATTTCCGGGATTCATACGTTCCCGCGCTTGTGGCATACATGCCCAGAAAATCCACTTGCAGCATCGTCAGCTCCGATGCCGCAGCCGCGGGGAGCAGCATCAGCAGCATTCCCAGCGCGAGCAGGAGTGACAGAAATCGCTTGTCAAGCATCCTCATCTTGCCTGTTCCTCCATCTGAATCATCCGCAAGCCGTGCGGAGTAAAGTCACAGAATAATCCATGTACTATGGTAAAGCAATCCGCCCGACTTGTCAACCATTCCGCGCATATTTTTACAATTTGATTGCTTTTCTGGTCGAAAATCAGCATGTTCCGGCAATGAAAAAGAAGGCTGACTTTTTCAGTCAGCCTCCCATCCGGATACTATTTTCAAATGAGAATGCGCCGAGATGCACCGCAAATGATTCGTTCTGGCTAACGCGAACGCCAGCATGGGAAAGGCGCAAGCAGATGGCACAGGCGAATGCAGGAAATCGTATCAGTTGCTGCCGCCCATCAGCAGGGTCAGCATGCTCTCCGGCAGACTCATCAGCAGGGTCATGGGCAGGTTCTGCAGGTTGTTCATCCCCTTGACGAACCACGTCTGGAACTCACTGTCCGTCATCGCGCCCAAATCCTGCGCCTTGCTCACGTCCAGCGCGTCCTTCGCGTCGCAGGTGCGGGTTTCCGCCGTGATGGTCACAACGTCCAGACCCATGAAGCGCACCAGCACATCCACCTTGCGGACGCCCTGTTCGCCGTCCATCGTCGTAGCGGTCGTCACCACAACGCCGAAGCCCTGCTCGACACCGTCCACCGTTTCCTTGATTTCCACATCAACAACGCTGCTGTCCGTGCCGACGCCCTTGCCGCTGACGTTGATTTCAACGGAGTCTTCGCCAGCATAGGCGGTCAGGTTCGCCGTGAAGTTCTCCAAGTCGCCTGCGAAGGTCAGCGTCGCCGCGGTATCTTCCGCGCTCTTGATGGTCACAAGCCACGTCACCACGCCGTCCGCCGTGTTGCGGGTCGCAGTGAAGGACATCGGCAGGGGTTCTTCGCCGCCGTTGTTGATCTTCACCGAAGCCGTCATGCGAACCAGCTCGCCTGCTTCAGTCATCCAGTATTCGTAAACGATGTCATCCGCATAGAGATCTGCTTCATCAAGCTCTTTCAGCAGGTCGTCCCAGCTCGTGTCAGCAGCGGAAAAAAGCGCATCCATGTAAGCACCGACGCTCGGAACGCTGTGGATCATTTCCAGCAGGGCTTTCGTCATCTCGGCAATCTTTTCCGGCGGAACGGTGACTTTGACGTAGCTCTTCGCCGCGTCGCAGTCGCCGGGCTGCTCGGTCACTTCTGCCATTTCTGCACCGGACAGTATTTCGTTCATCATGGTCATGAACGCCGTGGTGTCCGCCTGCGTCAGTTCTTCCATGAGCTGCTCTTCCGTCATGCTGCTCAGATTCGCCGATGCTTCCATCAGGGCAGTGTATTCCGCATTGCCGCTCAGCTGTTCCTTCGATTCTTCAATCGCCTTGTCGATCTCCTCGTCGCTCTGACCGGACATCTTCATCGTCGCGCGGAGGGCTTTTTCCTTGATGGCTTCCACGTCCTTGCTGTTCACAGCAATCACGCCGCCCAGCAGCGCGCTGGACACATACATCAGCTGGTTTTCTTCCGCAGCAGTCGTCAGCGATGCCATACCCAGCACGCTCTTGCCGCTCAGGTTGAGGTCAAAGCCAGCTTCGTCGCCCTGCTGATAGCCAGTCAGGGACAGCGCCGCCAGCAGGTCGTTGATGGCGGCCATCGTGGTGTCATCCCCGCCCAGCGCCGCCACGAGGTCAGCGTTCAGGTCGTGGATGGTGATGGTGGTTTCCTGACGCGCGGCATTGTCCCACACGCTGTTTTCCGCCATCGAGGTCAGGGGCATCGCCAGCATCATGATGCTGAGCAGTACCGCAAGCAATTTCTTCATGGGGTTTTCCTCCTTGTTGTTTGGTTTCCCTTTTTCTTTATAGCGAACACTGCGGGGCAGTGATGCTTTCGGTTGATGTTAGTCGGCGTTATCCAAAATGATGGTGCTGCTCGGCAGCGTCGTCGTACCGTCCATGAGCTGCCGCACGCTGTTCGGCAGATTCATCAGGATGCGCGGCAGAATCTGCGAAATGCTCGTCGCCAAGGTCAGCATGTAGGCGTTGAAGCGCGCACTGCTGATTTCGCCCAAGTCCAGCACGTCGCCGTCGGACAGCAGGGGGCGCGGTTTGCACGAAAAGGTCGTCGTGTAGATGGTCAAGCCGACTTCACCGCCAGACAAGAGCCGAATTCTCGACTCCCGATATACACTGCTGCTCGAACCAGACGTAAACACGCCGAATTGTATGCCGCTGTCCGTCCCGTTCGCTTCGGAGGTCGTGCGCACTTCTACATCGACCCTCCCGCCCCTGCGGTTCGGCTCAACCGTCAGCGAAATCGTCGTCTGCGTCTGGTCATCCGGCATAAGCACCAGTTCGGCATTCTTTTCACCGATGGTGAGGCGTCCCGTCGTGCTGTTCTCTTCCTTTTCCAGCGTCCAGTCGTACTGCAAGCCGTCCGCCAGCGTGTTCCGGTTCAGCGTGAACGTGACGGGCTTCAGGATTCCCTCGGTCGGCTCCACCTCGGACATTCTTTCCGCCCAGTCCGGGAGCGCGGAATAGTTCACAATCAGCTTGACAAGCTGCCCTTGCGCATCCGTGTACAGCGTCACCTGCGCGTCGCTGTACAGCATTGTCTGCTGACGCACCTGCGCCGCCCAGTCGATTTCCTGCGGCACATACTCTTCCGTCGTCGTCTGCGACATGAACTGCATCAGATTGTCATAATCCGCCGCCAAATCCGCGAAGTTCTGGACGACAGGCACTTGCATCGCCGTTTCCAGCAGAATCGCCAGCCGATTGACCAGCTGTTCGTTCGTCAGCGTGAACGTACACACCTGTATCACCGGGTCACAGCCTTCGAGCTGCTCCGTCACAGGGTCAATCGTCATGGACGGCTGATATTCCGCCAAGCGGCGCTGCATCTCCGTAAAGTCAATCGCCACAAGGCTATTCAGCACTTCTTCCGCCTGCACGTTTTCCGTGAAGAGGGGATTTTTGAGTACCTTCGCCGTCATTGCGCCCATCTGTCCCACCTGCGCAATCTGCTCCGCGTAGTACCCAGAGGATACCGTCTCGTTGATGACTTCCGCCGTAAGACCGCGCTGGCTGAGCTGCTGGCGGTACACCAGCTCCCCGAAATGCTGCATGTCCTCGTCGAGGTTCAGATACAGCGTCTCGCCCAGCAGGTCACTGCTGACATAGACATCCGCGCCGCTGAACTGCACGGCATAATCGACAATAGGCTGGTCGTTCAGCGTCACCTCATAGGCGGCTGACGTTGTCCCCTGCTGATAGACTATCACCCGCAGGGCATCCAGAAAGTCATTTACGGCTTTTTCCTCCGCTTCGTCGATGTCCGCCCCCAGCACCTTCGCATTGAAGTCTTTCAGGAAAATGACTGTCCTTGTCGCGCCGGGCGCACTTTCCTCCGCAAAACCACACATCGGCACCAGCATCGCCAGCGTCAGCAGAATCGCAAGCAGCTTCTTCATTCGTCAGCCTCCTTGACATTCGTTTGTGCGCTTTTCAGCATTCCATTACCATTATATCAAAAAAAACACCTGTTGCAAGCGAATATGCGCAAGTTTTACAATTCCGTGCCCCAAAGATGCAAATTTGCGCCTGAAAGCGCAGCTTCGCGGAAAAATGCTTGATGCCGTCATGCAAAATTTCTGTGAATGGCGCAAAAGCCCGCTTTCCCCTCTTGTGAAGCGCGAAAAAATATGCTACAATAGATAGAGTATTCCGGATTACTGAAAGGAGCTAATTCGCATGGAATTTCTGACCAAGCTTTTGGGCATCGCCACCGCCGTTGCGGAAACCACCACCACCACCGGTGCTGCCGACCCTGCCGCCGTCACCACGGATTCGGCCGCTGGCGGCATTGTCGGTATTCTCTTCAGCCTTCTGCCGCTGCTGCTGGTTTTCGTCCTGATGTACTTCATGATGATTCGCCCGGAGAAGAAGCGCCGCAAGAAGGAGCAGGACATGCTCGCGTCCCTGAAGAAGGGCGACCGCGTGTGCACCATCGGCGGCATCTACGCCACCATCGAGAGCATCAAGGACGACACCATCACCCTGAGCGTCGGCAAGGGCGACCAGACGATGGTTGTTGCGCGCTGGGCGATTCGCTCGGTGGAAGATGTGACCATCGAGAACGAGACCGAATCCTTGAACTAATCGCAAAATTCCCGGCTTCGTGCCGGGTTTTTTTGTGCCCGATTTTTCCGCCGCGCATATGCTGGGAGTGAACAGCTCACACGATGGGAGGAATCGCCATGAATCAGCGTCCGAATTGCTGCCGTCCCATGCCGCCGCAAGCGCCTTGCCCGTCCAGACCGCCTTGCCCGCCGAACCCCGCTTGCCCGTCTTATCCGCCGACGCAGAAGGGCGTTTTATTGCCGCGAATCCTCGCCAGCGGGCGGGAGTGGCAGCGCCGCGCGTGTGTGGCGCTGTACGTCGGCGGTTTGCCGGAGGATGCAAACGGGCGACTGCAGCTCGTCGGCGTTACGGCGTGCGGTGACGCGGATTGGGAGATTGCGCCGTACCAAGAACCGCGCCCGTGCGGCTGCCGCGGATGCCGACCATCTCGACCCGCGCCGTGCCTTCTGCGGGTGAATATTCCGGTTGTTTGCCAAGTGCAGGCGGAGTGCGGGCAGGTTTTGCGCGGCGAAAGTGTGCTGACAACGGATGTTGCGCTGCCGATTCGCTGTGTGCAGGCGGAATGCTGGCGCAACCAGATGATGGTGCTTCCGTGTGTTCGGCTGATTGACGGCGGCGCGCCTGTGTGTGCGGATGACTGCCGTCCCCCTGTGTTTGATTGCACGATTGAGCTGCTCGTCGAAGCCTACATGACACGATGGGAAGCGTGCGGCACCCCTGCGCCGACTTGTCCGGATTTGCCGCTATTCCCCCCGCCGCCGTTCGGGTGACAAGGGCGTTGGAAGACCCAAGGGGCTTTGCCCCTTGCCCCCAGCAGGGACGCTGTCCCTGCACCCTGCAAGGGAGAATGAAACGGGACGAAGTCCCCTCCCTTGACCCTTTCGCGCGATTGAGTTGGTGACAACTGCACACTATGCCCGCGTGCTGATCCGTCATCCGTTCCCCAAGCCCCTTCTTTCCCATTGTAACATGGGAGGTGAAGGCGTCCAGAGGGCGACCGCAGACTTCGTCTGTTTCCATTGCCCTCTGGAACCCGCGGAAAAGACCAATATCATAGGAAAAGGCAGCCGCATCCCCTGCGCCCAATCGTTCGCGCGGGGGATTTTCTCTTTTCCCCCCAACGACAAGAAAACGCCCTTGACTCTCGCGAATCAAGGGCTAATAGGAATCCGGCAGCGACTTATCCTCCCGGGCCGTGTCCAGCCAAGTACTTTCAGCACTGGAGAGCTTAACTTCTGTGTTCGGGATGGGAACAGGTGGAACCTCTCCGTCATTGCCACCGGAAATTGTGGCTATTTCGTTAGCTTGTCCCGCACCCTGACAACTGCACATCGAATGATTCTTCAGACCGTTCCAATTAGTTCTCAGTTTTCTGTTTCAGATTTGCTTTCGCTGGCTTGCGTTCCTGCTGCTTGCTCCGCTTTCTGTTCCTTCGTTTCCTGCTTTGCTTCGCTGCTTTTCCGCTTGCCATCCTCATTTTCAGCTTTCAAGCGTTAAATGAAGCTTTCGACCGATTAGTATCATCAAGCTACACGCCTTACAGCGCTTCCACCGATGACCTATCTACCTGGTAGTCCTCCAGGGGTCTATTGTGGAGTCTTATTCTTGAGGTGGGCTTCACGCTTAGATGCCTTCAGCGTTTATCCCATCCGCACTTCGCTTCCCTGCTATGCCGTTGGCACGACAACAGTTGCACCAGTGGTGCGTCCATTCCGGTCCTCTCGTACTAGGAACAGCTCCTCTCATGACTCCTACGCCCACGATGGATAGGGACCGAACTGTCTCACGACGTTCTGAACCCAGCTCGCGTGCCGCTTTAATTGGCGAACAGCCAAACCCTTGGGACCTGCTTCAGCCCCAGGATGCGACGAGCCGACATCGAGGTGCCAAACCTCCCCGTCGATGTGAACTCTTGGGGGAGATAAGCCTGTTATCCCCAGGGTAGCTTTTATCCGTTGAGCGATGGCCCTTCCATACGGAACCACCGGATCACTAAGCCCGACTTTCGTCCCTGCTCGAGTTGTAGCTCTCGCAGTCAAGCTCCCTTATACCTTTACACTCTGCGAATGATTTCCAACCATTCTGAGGGAACCTTTGGGCGCCTCCGTTACCTTTTAGGAGGCGACCGCCCCAGTCAAACTGCCCGTCAGACACTGTCTCCGATAGGGATAACCTATCTGGGTTAGAGTAGCCATAACACAAGGGTAGTATCCCAACAACGCCTCACTCGAAACTGGCGTCCCGAGGTCATAGGCTCCTACCTATCCTGTACATGTGGTACAGATACTCAATATCAAACTGCAGTAAAGCTCCATGGGGTCTTTCCGTCCTGTCGCGGGTAACCTGCATCTTCACAGGTACTAAAATTTCACCGAGTCTCTCGTTGAGACAGTGCCCAAATCATTACGCCTTTCGTGCGGGTCGGAACTTACCCGACAAGGAATTTCGCTACCTTAGGACCGTTATAGTTACGGCCGCCGTTTACTGGGGCTTCAATTCATGCCTTCGCTTACGCTAAGCACTCCTCTTAACCTTCCAGCACCGGGCAGGCGTCACCCCCTATACATCATCTTACGATTTAGCAGAGAGCTGTGTTTTTGATAAACAGTTGCTTGGGCCTATTCACTGCGGCTGACCATAAGTCAGCGCCCCTTCTCCCGAAGTTACGGGGCCATTTTGCCGAGTTCCTTAACGAGAGTTCTCTCGCTCACCTGAGGCTACTCGCCTCGACTACCTGTGTCGGTTTGCGGTACGGGTAGAGTATAATTAACGCTAGAAGCTTTTCTCGGCAGTGTGACATCACTAACTTCGCTACTAAACTTCGCTCCCCATCACAGCTCAATGTTAAAGATATAAGCATTTGACTCATATCACACCTCACTGCTTGGCCAGACACTTCCAATCGTCTGGTTTAGTTAGCCTACTGCGTCCCTCCATCACTATATACTCTAGTACAGGAATATCAACCTGTTGTCCATCGGATACACCTTTCGGTCTCTCCTTAGGTCCCGACTAACCCAGGGCGGACGAGCCTTCCCCTGGAAACCTTAGTCTTACGGTGGACAGGATTCTCACCTGTCTTTCGCTACTCATACCGGCATTCTCACTTCTATGCGCTCCAGCACTCCTCACGGTACACCTTCTTCGCACATAGAACGCTCTCCTACCATACCTATAAAGGTATCCACAGCTTCGGTAATATGTTTTAGCCCCGGTACATTTTCGGCGCAGGGTCACTCGACTAGTGAGCTATTACGCACTCTTTGAATGAATAGCTGCTTCTAAGCTAACATCCTAGTTGTCTGTGCAACCCCACATCCTTTTCCACTTAACATATATTTTGGGACCTTAGCTGGTGGTCTGGGCTGTTTCCCTTTCGACTACGGATCTTAGCACTCGCAGTCTGACTGCCGATTATATCTCATTGGCATTCGGAGTTTATCTGAGATTGGTAATCCGGGATGGACCCCTCACCCAAACAGTGCTCTACCTCCAAGAGACTTAACATCGACGCTAGCCCTAAAGCTATTTCGGAGAGAACCAGCTATCTCCAAGTTCGTTTGGAATTTCTCCGCTACCCACAAGTCATCCAAGCACTTTTCAACGTGCCCTGGTTCGGTCCTCCAGTGAGTTTTACCTCACCTTCAACCTGCTCATGGGTAGGTCACATGGTTTCGGGTCTACGACATGATACTAATGCGCCCTATTAAGACTCGGTTTCCCTACGGCTCCGTCTCTTCAACTTAACCTCGCATCATATCGTAACTCGCCGGTTCATTCTACAAAAGGCACGCTCTCACCCATTAACGGGCTCGAACTTGTTGTAGGCACACGGTTTCAGGTTCTATTTCACTCCCCTCCCGGGGTGCTTTTCACCTTTCCCTCACGGTACTGGTTCACTATCGGTCACTAGAGAGTATTTAGGGTTGGGAGATGGTCCTCCCAGATTCCGACGAGATTTCTCGTGTCTCGCCGTACTCAGGATACTGCTAGGTATAAAGACTATTTCGAATACGAGGCTATTACTCTCTTTGGCCTACCTTCCCAGGTAGTTCTTCTATAATCTTTAAGTCCACGTTGCAGTCCTACAACCCCGAAGAGTAAACTCTTCGGTTTGCCCTCTTGCCGTTTCGCTCGCCGCTACTAAGGCAATCGCTTTTGCTTTCTCTTCCTGCAGCTACTTAGATGTTTCAGTTCACTGCGTCTTCCTCTACATTACCTTAACAGTAATGAGTGACAGGCATTACCTGCCGGGTTCCCCCATTCGGACATCTCTGGATCATTGCTCACTTACAGCTCCCCAAAGCATTTCGTCGTTAGTCACGTCCTTCATCGGCTTCTAGTGCCAAGGCATCCACCGTGCGCCCTTATTAACTTAACCTTATTTTGGCCTTTCGACCTAACTCATTAAATATTCACAGCGTTTCGGTTTATTTTCTTGTTACTATCTATATGTATTTAATTACATATGGAATTTGATATAGATATTCAATTTTCAATGGACAATACTTGAATCTTTCGATTCAATGGAGCCTAGCGGGATCGAACCGCTGACCTCCTGCGTGCAAAGCAGGCGCTCTCCCAGCTGAGCTATAGCCCCATAACATGTAGTTAAAACCTCTTCAAATTTGCGGTGCAAATTTGGTAGGCCTGAGTGGACTTGAACCACCGACCTCACCCTTATCAGGGGTGCGCTCTAACCACCTGAGCTACAAGCCTGTAGAGGTTTTACTGCTCATTTTCATCAGACAATCTGTGTGAGCACTGCAAAGCACAGTTCTTTAAGGTAAGGAGGTGATCCAACCGCAGGTTCCCCTACGGTTACCTTGTTACGACTTCACCCCAGTCATGAATCACAAAGTGGTAAGCGCCCTCCCGAAGGTTAAGCTACCTACTTCTTTTGCAACCCACTCCCATGGTGTGACGGGCGGTGTGTACAAGGCCCGGGAACGTATTCACCGTGGCATTCTGATCCACGATTACTAGCGATTCCGACTTCATGGAGTCGAGTTGCAGACTCCAATCCGGACTACGACGCACTTTATGAGGTCCGCTTGCTCTCGCGAGGTCGCTTCTCTTTGTATGCGCCATTGTAGCACGTGTGTAGCCCTGGTCGTAAGGGCCATGATGACTTGACGTCATCCCCACCTTCCTCCAGTTTATCACTGGCAGTCTCCTTTGAGTTCCCGGCCGGACCGCTGGCAACAAAGGATAAGGGTTGCGCTCGTTGCGGGACTTAACCCAACATTTCACAACACGAGCTGACGACAGCCATGCAGCACCTGTCTCACAGTTCCCGAAGGCACCAATCCATCTCTGGAAAGTTCTGTGGATGTCAAGACCAGGTAAGGTTCTTCGCGTTGCATCGAATTAAACCACATGCTCCACCGCTTGTGCGGGCCCCCGTCAATTCATTTGAGTTTTAACCTTGCGGCCGTACTCCCCAGGCGGTCGACTTAACGCGTTAGCTCCGGAAGCCACGCCTCAAGGGCACAACCTCCAAGTCGACATCGTTTACGGCGTGGACTACCAGGGTATCTAATCCTGTTTGCTCCCCACGCTT
>OGTB01001011.1_pt1 | contig 20361 bp, 20 predicted proteins | sample 1553611 | NCBI WGS metagenome assembly OGTB01 (sample SAMEA2580032, study PRJEB22360) | human gut metagenome | biome: human gut; feature: human-associated habitat; material: faeces | place: Denmark | collected 2008/2010 | reverse complement strand
CCCCGCCGGTAGGAGCAGTGGCAGCAGATACTACCGCAGAAGATACTACCGCAGAAGCAGCACAGTAGAGCACAGACTACAGGCTTTGACCAGATCAGGGAAATCCTGATCCTGCTTCAATTGCAGATATCTCCTTGATATAATAAAAAACAGGCAGCTGTATCCGATGAAATACATCGATACAGGCAGCCTGTTTTTTTGTTTCGGCATATAGTCCGTTCAGAACACAAGGATCATGCCAGCGGATCGTACCCGCAGATCATTCTGGATAAACAAGACGGTCCGGTTTGATATCGTAGAGAACCTCGTTCAGGAATTTCTTTGCCAGATATTTTGCCATGCCAAGGTTCATATCCAGATAATTTCCGCAGTCCTTGGGAGAAGCTCCCGGGATCTCACCCTCAAAATCGCGGATAAATTCAAACATCTCGATCATCAGCGGAACGATATCTCTGGATTCATAATCCCCGTTAAGAAGAAGATAATTTCCGGTACGGCAGCCCATAGGACCCCAGTAAATGACCTTCGGGCCAAACTCCTTATGGTTCCGCAGGAAGGTAGCTGCCAGATGCTCCATGGTGTGAAGCTCGGCTGTGTTCATAACAGGCTCCTCATTGGGAGAAGTCATACGGATATCGAAGGTAGTGATCACCTGATCTCCAACCGGATCCTTACGTGAAACGTATACGCCAGGCTGAAGCTTGATATGGTCAATGGTAAAACTTGTGATCTTTTCCATGTTGATTCCTCACTTTCTTATATGTACGGAGCCCATAATAAGCTCCATACATGATTTTAGCAGAGAACCGGAAGAGATACAAGGCAAAACAAAGGGAATCCTGCACCTGGTTCCGTGCAAAGTTGACTTTATGAAAAGATGATGTTAAACTGAGAAAAGCTTACAGGGGGAGAGTGAAAAGCTCACCTGAAAATGCCGGAACAGGCGTTTTCGGGATCTGATAAGGAGGACTTATAAATATGAAACGTAAGGTTTTAGCCGTATTATTTGCGACAGCTCTTACCGCAGGAATGCTTTCCGGGTGCGGAAGCACAGACAGTACTTCTGACAAAGCAGACCAGAAGGAAGAATCTCTGGAGGAAGAAACCTCAGAAGGACAGACAGGCGTAGATGAAGAGACAGCAGCCAATGCAGTATCCGAAGAGGAGGCTGAGGCGGCAGGCTTTTCAGACCATGAAGAAAGCGCCGATGATCAGGAGACTTCCGGTGATGCAGAGGACACCTCACATGAAACCGAAGCTTCTGCAGACAACTCCGCAGACAGTACAGAGGATACAGACAGCGCAGACGGAGAATTTTCCGATGGTTCCGAGGATGCACAAATGGCAGGAACAACTGTGATCGATACCAGCCAGCAGCTGACAGGAACCCATCATGCTGCCATCACCGTAAAGGATTATGGCGAGATCGATGTAGAGCTGGATGCAGACACCGCACCCATCACAGTCACAAATTTTGTAAAGCTGGTACAGGACAATTTTTATGACGGTCTGACCTTCCACCGGATCATTGACGGATTTATGATCCAGGGCGGAGATCCAAACGGAGACGGAACCGGCGGAGCAGAGGATACCATCAAGGGCGAATTTTCCAGCAATGGAGTGAAAAACGATATTTCTCATGTAAGAGGAACCATTTCCATGGCCCGCAGCACAGATCCGGACAGCGCAAGCTCTCAGTTCTTTATCGTACAGTCCGATTCCACACATCTGGATGGCGACTATGCTGCATTCGGACACGTGACCTCCGGGATGGACATTGTAGATCAGATCTGCAAGGATGCCAAACCGACAGACGGCAACGGAACTATTGCAAAGGATCAGCAGCCGGTGATCGAGAGTATCCGTATGGTTGACTGACAGGAGGGAGAAGGATGCTGAAAGGGAAAACAGTGCTTCTTGGCATCACAGGAAGTATTGCTGCGTACAAGATCGCATATCTGGCAAGTGCATTACATAAGCTTCATGCAGATGTTCATGTACTGATGACAGAGAATGCAACGAACTTTATCAATCCGATCACATTTGAAACACTGACCGGGAATAAATGCCTGGTGGATACCTTTGACCGGAACTTTCAGTTCCAGGTAGAGCACGTATCCATTGCCAAGAAGGCAGATGTTGTGATGATCGCACCAGCCAGTGCAAACGTGATCGGAAAGCTGGCTAATGGCCTTGCGGATGATATGCTCACCACTACGGTAATGGCCTGCAGATGTCAGAAAATTCTTTCACCGGCCATGAATACTGCCATGTATGAGAATCCCGTGGTACAGGACAATATCCGGAAGCTGAAAAACTACGGATATGAGGTGATCACACCGGCCAGCGGCTACCTGGCATGCGGAGACACCGGAGCCGGAAAAATGCCGGAGCCGGAAACCCTTCTGGAATATATCCTGAAGGAAGCCGCCTTCCAGAAAGACCTTGCCGGCAAAAAGCTCCTGGTAACGGCCGGACCTACCCAGGAGGCCATCGACCCGGTCCGCTGTCTCACCAACCATTCATCCGGAAAGATGGGATACGCCATTGCAAAAATGGCCATGCTCAGAGGAGCGGAGGTTACGCTGGTAAGCGGACCTACTGCCATTGAGCCGCCCCTTTTTGTGAAGGTCGTACCTGTGACATCTGCCAGAGATATGTTCGAGGCAGTCACCGGCTTAAGTGATGAACAGGACATCATCATCAAGGCTGCCGCAGTGGCAGACTACCGTCCGAAGCAGGTCAGCGAAGACAAGGTTAAGAAAAAAGACGATCAGGCTTCCATAGAGCTCGAGAGGACAGACGACATTCTGAAATATCTGGGCCAGCACAAAAAGCAGGGCCAGTTCCTCTGCGGATTTTCCATGGAGACCAGAGACATGCTCCGCAATTCCAGAGCCAAGCTTGAGAAGAAAAACCTGGATATGGTGGCAGCCAACAACCTGAAGGTAGAAGGCGCCGGATTCCAGGGAGATACCAATGTCCTGACTCTGATCACACAGGACGAAGAAGTGTCACTCCCGCTTATGAGCAAGGAGGATGCAGCGTTAAAGATCCTGGATAAGATCCTTCTGCTTACCACAAAGGCAGAAGCATAGCTACAGAGCCGGTCAGAGAGCCGGTTTTAACAACGAAAAGCGGAACAAAAAGATCACCGCTTTCCATCACCGTATTGTATCCGCAGAAAACGCCGGGAAATGCTGTATTTCCGGAAATATTCACAGAGCGGAACGGTAACAAGGAGGAGAAGAAATGAAAAACAACAGATTTACAACAGCGCAGCTTACATTACTCGGCCTGATGGCAGCGATCCTTCTGCTGATGGCCTACACACCACTGGGATATCTGAACATCGGGCCACTGGCCATTTCCTTTAACGTGATCCCGGTAGCCATCAGTGCAGTCGTCCTTGGACCTGTAGGAGGAGCCGTGGCAGGTGCGATCTTCGGCCTGACCAGCTTTCTCCAGTGCATCGGAGTAGGCGGCTCCAGTGCAATGGGAGTTGTGCTTTTCGGTATCAATCCGGTATTTGCCTTTATCCAGCGCTTCATCCCACGTCTTCTGGACGGTATCTGCCTCGGATATATTTTTAAAGGCATGCGAAAGGTCAGCAATACCTATGTGGCATGTGCAGTAACCGGATTCTTTTCCGCATTCCTGAATACACTGTTCTTCATGGCAGCACTTGTAGGACTGTTCGGAAATACCGATTATGTAAAAAATCTGATGGGCGGTCATAACATCATCATCGGCTGCTGTCTTATGGTAGGGATCAACGCAGTATGCGAAATGATTTCCTCCACAGTGATCACAGGAGCAGTGGGAGCTGCACTTTCCAAGGCACATCTGATCCCATCTGCACAGATCAGTTGTAAGAAGACAAAAGCATAAAGACGGGGAAAATAAAATTATGATATTAGCAATTGATATTGGAAATACCAACATAGTCGTGGGCTGCATCGATGATCAAAAAACATACTTCATCGAGAGACTTGCTACCGTAAGAACAAAAACAGAACTGGAATATGCCGTAGACCTGAAAACCTTACTGGAAATCTACCACATCAAAAAGGCAGACATAGAAGGCTGTATCATTTCATCTGTAGTCCCGCAGATCACCAACATTGCCAGGCTGGCAGCAGAAAAGATCCTCAAAAAAGAAGTCATGGTCCTGGGACCAGGAGTAAAAACAGGTCTGAACATCATGATGGACAACCCCGGACAGCTGGGCGCGGATCTTGTGGCAGACGCTGTGGCAGGATTAAATGAATATCCGGTTCCGTTTATTGTGATCGATATGGGAACCGCCACTACAGTTTCGGTTGTCAACAGCAAAAAGCAATACATTGGCGGAATGATCCTTCCTGGCATCGGAATATCCCTGGATGCACTGACAGCCAGAGCATCCCAGCTCAGCGGGATCAGCATCGATGCCCCGAAGCATGTGATCGGGCGCAATACCATCGAATGCATGAAAAGCGGCGTGCTCTACAGCAACGCAGCAGCCATCGACGGGATCATAGACCGGGTGGAAGAAGAGCTTGGTGAGAAAACAACCGTGATCGCAACAGGCGGTCTTGCAAAAAAGATCATTTCTCATTGTAAGAAAGAAATCATTCTGGATGAGGACCTTCTGCTCAAAGGACTCCTTGTGATCTACAAAAAAAATAAATAAAAACAAAAAAATCAGCTGCCGGTGCAGGAAACACCTACCGGACAGCTGATTTTTTTATTGTAGAAATGCTCTGCGGAAATCCTCAGGCACAGGTGCCAGGAAACACATAGGCTCCTCGGTGATGGGGTGAGCAAATTCCAGCTGGAAGGAATGCAGGGCCTGGCGTCCGATCCGGTCAAAAACCGGATGATACAGAAAATCCCCCGGCAGCGGACAGCCGATATATTTCATATGCACCCGGATCTGATGAGTCCGCCCCGTATCCAGATGCAGCTCCACAAGAGCATATCCGTTGCTGACTGCAAGACGCTCATAATGAGTCACGGCAGCCTCCCCACGCTCAAAATTAACCTCCCTTGTGATCACAGAAGCATCCATTCTGGCAACAGGGGCGGAGATCGTACCCCTTTCCGGTGGGATCCCGTCAGTAAGTGCAAGATAGGTACGTCGGATCTGACGCTGCTTCATCTGGGCAGAGAGAAGAGCCCCGCTCAGAGGGTTCTTGGCAAGCACCAGCACCCCGGTGGTATCCCTGTCCAGCCGGTTGATGCAACGGTAGACAAAAGCCTTCCCCTGCTGCTTATAATACCAGGCAACACCGTTGGCAAGCGTATTCTCGTAGTTCCCGGCAGAGGGATGCACAGGCATATCAGCAGGCTTGTTTAGCACAAGGATATCCTCATCCTCATACAGGATATCAAGAGGCAGCGGTACCGGAAGGATAGAAGACTCCGATCCCTCCCCGGCTTCCTCCGGAACAAGGATCCGAAGAACATCCCCCTCCCTCAGGACCGTTCTGCCAAAAGCCGGCTGCCCGTTCAGCAGGATCGCCTGCTCCGCCCGCTTCATAGTAGTCAATATATGTTTGGAAAAACCCTTTTTCCGAAGAAACCCAAGAATATTTTCCCCGGACTCCCCGGTTAAGATCGTATAGGTAATAATTCTCTCCATAGAAAAAATCCTTTTCTGAAATTTAGCAGGCCAAAAGCCAGATCAGGTGGCCTGCGGGTATAGTATAGCATTTGGGGAGGGAAATGTCGAATAGGCATAAAAAAAGAGCTGGTACAAGAGAAAATATCCTTGGACAGCTCGTGGATTATGGGATTTGTGTCGCTTATTATCTTCATTAGTCACAGACCAAAAAAGATATATTTTACAGCCATATGTAAGAATACCATTGATATTTTCCTTTGTCAAGGCGTGCCAAAGACATGAAGCATGCTAATAATGTCGTTTTTTAAGCATCATATGCAGCAGTTTTCTATCAAAAAGTAAATAAACAGTCTGATAATCATCGAAATCTAACATTAGTGGTCACTAAAAGTGGTCACTTTTTTCTTGCGTAAATCCGCGTAAAATCAATACTTTTCAAGCTTTTTTCCTTTTTCTTTCCAATTATTAGTGGTCAAAATCGTGGTCAGCTGTGCCGGAAAAGCCAGCATTTAACAGTGTTTCAGGCTTCTTTTCGCTAATGAAGATATTAAGCGATACCTGACAGCAGAAAGAGATGCCATGAAAACAGGATACAGTATCAAAACATGGAAAATGCGGCTCTTTTGTCCGGAAAAGCAGATGATTGAAACAACCGAAGCCCTGTATCGGGAAGCCGTAGCCTTTTACTATGAGCTCCTGAAAGAAAGCGAAGAGCTCTGGGCCGAAAATCTGCTAACCATCCAGGGATATCTGGAAAAACTCACCGTTCCCGGAAGAGACGGAAGAGAACCAAAGTACATCCCGCCAGGCGGAAAGCTCCCCGTTTATTTTCGGAGATCTGCCATGAACAAAGCTGCAATGGCAGTAAAGACCGCAGCAAGCGCAGAAAGCTTCCCCGAAAAGATCGATGCCAATATCACCTTTTTCAAGGGAATGTACAGAGACCTGACAGACACCTCCGTAGTGCTGAAGCTCTGGAACGGAAAGAAATGGATCTGGGTACTCTGCGGACTTACAGGACGCCCCTTCCCAAAGGAAGCAGCGATCCTTTCACCAACACTGGTCCATGAGGAAAAATGGCTCATGTTCCATGTACCTGTCAAGCAGGAGAACTCCGATGCCCGGACAGCAAAGGAACGAATGCAGGAAGGCGCCAGAGTATGCAGCGTCCGCTTTACCAATACGGACAGCTTTGCAGTATGCACAGTTCTGGATGAAGAATCCAGGCAGCTGGCTGTGAAAAACTGCAGAGGTGGAAATGCATACCGACATCATTGCAAAGCTTTGCTGAAAAAAGTAGAAGCATCCAGGGCATTTACCGATAAAGACAACGTCAGTCAGCCAAACAGGAAATATTACATGCATCTCAAGCACCTGAATGAACATTATGCACATCAGGTCAGCAAGGAGATCATGGATTTCTGCAAAGAAAATCACACCTGGATACTGGTACTGCCGGAGTATGATGAAGATTTTTCCAGGATATCCATGTACAGAAGCGGCAATTATTCGCCCCTTCATTTAAGTATCCGCATCCGGAATTATCTGAAATACAAAGCCTGGGCAGAAGGGATCCTGGTACTTGAGCTACGCGCCGACGGAACAGAAAAGCAATGTTCCATCTGCGGAGCCACCGGAAAAAAACAGGGCAGCATATTCATCTGCCAGAACGGCCATCAGGTCAACCGCTTCCTGAACGGCGCCCGAAACCTGGGCCGTAAATGCCAGGAAAGCTTCCGGAAAAACAACAAACCAAGTTAATAAGCGGCAGAAATGCCTCTTATATATAAATGCTGAGTGATCAGCAAGAGAGGAAGCGCCAGTGACGCCTCCTTTCCGGTTGAATACCGCCAGGCGGCCCAACGCAGGCGTCGCCGAAGATCTGTGCCCTTTGGGTGTGGGGTGTATTCGAAGTTATAAGTGATAAGAGTTGAATGAATAAGGTGACACTTAGTAAATACAGATACATAGGGAATTGAGGATGAAAGATTCCATCCTTAGGAATATATAGATGGATAATTTGAGGATGAAGGAGTTTAGAAAACATGAAAGTATGTTTAGTTGGGTCATCAGGAGGACACCTGACGCACCTTTATATGCTAAAACCGTTTTGGAAGGATAAGGATCGCTTTTGGGTGACATTCGATAAGGAAGATGCGAGAAGCCTTTTGGAAGGTGAAAAGGTTTATCCTTGCTATTTCCCGACAAACCGCAGTATTAAGGCACTCATCAAAAACACAAAAATTGCGTGGGATGTGCTGCATAAGGAAAAGCCGGATTTAATCATTTCCTGCGGTGCAGCAGTTGCGGTTCCGTTCTTCTACATTGGAAAGATGATGGGTGCAAAGTTGGTTTATATTGAGGTTTTTGATCGAATTGATAAGCCTACAATGACGGGAAAAATGGTTTATCCCATTGTGGATAAGTTTGTTGTGCAATGGGAGGAACAGAAAAAAGTTTATCCAAAGGCGATTAACCTTGGTAGCATATTCTAAGTAGGGGACGAGATAATGATTTTTGTGACAGTAGGAACACATGAGCAGCCGTTTAATCGGTTGATTCAAAAAATAGATGAACTAAAAAAAGACGGAATAATTCAGGATGATGTAATTATCCAGACGGGTTTTAGTACATATAAACCGAAATATTGTCAGTGGAGTAAGCTGATTCCATACCAGCAGATGGTAAAGAATGTGGCGGAGGCCCGCATTGTGATCACCCACGGAGGTCCGGCAAGTTTTATTATGCCGCTGCAGATTGGTAAAACTCCCATTGTTGTGCCGCGGCAGCACCAGTTCAATGAGCATGTAAATGACCATCAGGTTGAATTTGCAAGAAATGTGGCCCAGAAAATGGGAACGATTATCCCAGTAGAAGATATTGAATCATTGGGAGACATCATAACGAACTATGACCAGATTGTTGCTGATATGGGGCATGGTATGAGTAGCAATAATGAGAAGTTTAATGAAGAATTTGAAAAAACGGTAGACGAATTGTTTTGTGGGGAAAACTGATGAAAGACTTATTGATAATGGCAAAGTCACTTGGTGGCGGCGGATCTGAAGTGGCTTTGATAGAATTAATTAATGCACTTCCCGAAGCGCATTATAATATAACACTTGTATTGCTTGATTCGGACAATGAATATGCTTACCGTCTAAAAAAGAATGTTAGGATTGTTCAGCTGACTTTTGATAGTTCTTTTGCAAAATCACTTGTCTCAATGTATGCTTTTCCAGCAAAGGTGTTGAAAAAATTATCGATTAATTCATTTATTCCATATTACGATTTTGTTTCGAATTGTGTGACAAATGTCTTTGAAAAGACTTATGACATTGCTATTGATTTCTACGGATATGGTTCATTTGTGACGGCTTTCTTGGCGACAAAAATACGAGCAAAGAAAAAGGCAACATGGCTTCATGATGAAAAAATATATTGGATGAAAAGTGTCCAGAAATATTTATGTAAGTATGACAAGGTCTACGGTGTGTCCCAGGCAGTTGTTGATGTATTTTGCAGAGAGTATCCGCATTATAAAGACAAGACAGAGGTATTTTATAATGTTATTGATATTGAAGAAATCAAGCGGAAGTCTGAACAAGACGAGTTGATACCATTTAAGGAGAATTTTAATATTGTGACCGTTGGTCGTTTGACGGAGCAAAAAGGTTATGATATTGCCATAGAAGCAGCAAGCATTTTGAAAAATAAGAAAATTAATTTTGCATGGTATGCTATTGGTAGTGGTAGAGACGAAGAAAAACTGAAAGAGTTAGTAAAAAAATATTGTTTAGAAGATCAATTTGTGTTCCTTGGTCGCAAAGACAATCCATATCCATATATGAAACACTGCAATTTATATGTTCAACCATCTCGGCATGAAGGGTATGGACTTACTATTCTTGAAGCACGGGTTGTAGGCTTGCCAATTGTGGTTTCAAATATTCGTCCTCTGGCTGAACAGATTCAGGATGGTATCAATGGATATGTTGCGGAACTAAGTGCGGAAGCCCTAGCAGATAAAATTGAGTACTTGTATAACAATCCTTCTCAAATGGAAAAGACTGTTAAGTATTTGAAAGAACATCCGATTGATTTCTCTACCGAGTTGCTAAAGTTAGAAAATATTTGAAAAGAGATTGTTTATGAGAAAAGCTAAAATAGTAATGATAACTTCATACTTTGATAGAAATGGTGTGACATCCCAAGTAATAAATTATGCTACGAATCTGGATAAAAATAAATTTCAGGTATCGATTGCTGCCGGAGAGCCTTATGATATCGGCTATGAAAAAATGTGCCAAGAGAATAATATAGAATTATGTAAGTTGCCTCAAAAACATAAGAATGCATATGCGTATTACAGGACAATTTATTCTTTTCTAAAAAAAAAGAAACCAGACATTGTTCATGTACATGGTAGCAGTACATTAATTGTCGCAGAACTTCTAATTGCTATGTTAGTAGGAGTTCCTGTTCGAGTTTCACATAGTCATAATACAATTTGCTCACATCCGCTGTTACATCAGACACTAAAACCGTTTTTGAAAGTGGTGTCAAATTGTTATTTGGCATGTGGTGAACTTGCAGGAAAGTGGATGTACGGTGATGGAGTGTTTAAGATTATTCCGAATGCTTTTGAGACGGATGCATTTGTTTTGAATTCAGAAACTAGAGTATCGATTAGAAAAAAACTAGGTGTAGGCGATAATTTAGTAATTGGACATATAGGTAAATTTAACAATCAGAAAAATCAAAATTATTTGATTCGCGCCTTTGAAAGACTGTCGTATAAAGATGATAAAGCGATACTGCTTTTGGTGGGAAATGGACCAGATTTGGAAGAGATAAGAAATCAGGCGCAGCATACAGTCTGCGCAGATCGTATTATCTTTTGGGGAGCAACTGAGAATCCGGAAAGTTTATATTATGCTATGGATATCTTTGCTTTACCCTCTAGGTTTGAAGGGTTACCTGTTGTGCTTCTCGAAGCACAGATTTCTGGATTACCTTGTATTGTATCGGATAAAGTAACACAAGAGGTAGATTTTGGGGATATTATCTGGAAATCAATAGAGGATGATCCACAGACATGGGCGGATACCATTTTCTCAATGATGCAGAGGACAGATGAACAGAGAAAGCAATATCGTTTACAACATGCGAAACAAATTGCACATTATGATATTCGAGAATCTGTAAAATTGGTTGAAAATATTTATGATTGCGAATTGCGAAAGAAAAAAAATCGAGAATAAAGTATATCCATTAAATCGCCTATAGTTTATTAAGGAGAATTATTATGCCTACATATGAAGGATTAAGGCTGAAGATATTAAAATACTGGCGACTTGGCTTGGCAAATTATAGAAAAAAACAGCTTAAGTCTACGAATTTTACAATTATCTCGAATAACTGTTGGGGTGGTATGATTTATGAAAGTTATAATTTGCCAAAAGAATCTCCTACAGTTGGGATGTTTTTTATAGCCAAGGATTATATAGAGTTTTTGTCTGACTTAAAGGGCTATGTCAATGGGAAATTGACTTTTATCAGTCCGACAAAATCTCGATGGAAAGATATACCTCAGATTTCAGAAGATAAAAGATTTGGTTCCTATCCTGTTGGTGTCTTGTCTAATGGAAAAAACTCAATCGAGATTTTTTTCTTGCATTATCACAGTGAACAAGAAGTAAGAGAAAAATGGGAACGGCGTGTAAAAAGAATTAATTGGAATAAGTTACTAGTGAAGTTTAACGATCAAAATGGTTGCACAGAGACAGAAGTGAACAAGTTTATGAAGTTACCTTTTAAAAATAAAGTATTTTTTACTTGTAAGCACTGGACTAATGAAAATGAGGGGTACACAGTTATTCGCCAGTTTCCCAAGCATGAGTTTATAATGGCTTCTTATGAGCCATTTGGAAAGAATAAGTATATAGATATCACAAAAGTGCTGAACAATTTATGATTCAGCTGTTTGTAATGGAGAAATCATGAAAATAGCAGTATTAATGTCAACATATAATGGTCATAAGTATTTGGATAAACAACTGAAAAGTATTGCAGAGCAAACCGTTGTAAATCATTTGACGCTTTATATTAGAGATGATGGAAGCAAAGACGATACTTTTGACATTATTGATAAGTGGAAAAATAAAATTAACATTGTGTTGTATAAAGAAAAAAATGCTGGTCCGGCAATGAGTTTTTGGCAGCTTTTAATGAAATCGGAAGTAAAAGCAGACTATTATGCTTTTTGTGATCAAGATGATGTTTGGGATAAGGATAAAATTGAAAAAGGAATTGAAAAGCTCAAAGGTAGTATACAACTATATGCATGTAATTGTCGCATCATAGATGAAAAAGACGTCGTAATTAAAAAGAACAGGGTTTCTGGAATTCCGAATATGGATGTACAAAATCTATTTATCTCTGGATGTACGCAAGGGTGTTCAATGATATTTACTGACAGTTTGCGTAATTACATAAAAAGTTTTAAATTAACTTGTGTTCCGATGCATGATGTAGTTCTCATGTTGTATGCGAAATATTTGGGAAAAATATATTGGGATGTAAATCCGCATTTTGGATACCGAGTGCATGCAAATAATGTCGTAGCAAAAAATAATAAATCTGTTTTTGAACAGATAAAGACAACAATTTGGAATTGGGAAAATAGTAAGGTAAATTCAATGTCAAGCGTTGCAAGAGAGATGCTTAGAAATGTTCCTGATATTCCTGTAAATGATAAAATTTTTTTGCAACGTATATCTGAATATCGAAAACATCGGCTGTGGCTCTTGAAAAATGCAACAAAGAATATAGGAAATAGTGAAGCACTAAGGTCATATGTAATTAGAATTATTATAGGAATGTATTAAGTTCATGAAAACAAAAAGCAGATGAGGAAAAAATATGAATAAAAACGAATTAGTTTATGTAATGAATGTTGACTGGAATTGGATAAAGCAAAGACCACATTTTATTGCAGAACTTTTGAACACCCAATTTAATGTGCATGTTATGTATCAGCATAGATATGGTAGAACCGGTCTACAAAAAAGAGAAAATGTGGATGTGAATTTGAATCCAATTTATGTAATTCCTCGTGGTGATAGATACGTTTTTTTGTCAAAGGTAAATGCGGCTATCAAATGTAATGTTGTAAAAAAGAAAATCAAGAAAACAGAAGCTAATATACTCTACTTAACTTTTCCAAATCAAGTGGATACAATTCCAAATGACTATAAAGGAATTGTTATTTATGATTGCATGGACAATCATCCAGCATTTGTTAATGATGAACGTCAAATGGAAATAATAATACGACAAGAAGAAAATTTGATAAAAAAGGCAAATCTTGTTTTAGTATCGAGTAATCACCTCATAGATATCTTAAAGAGTAGGTATGGTAATGAGATTGAGGAAAAGATAAATTTGGTACGAAACGGATATAATGGTGCTATTCTGGATCAGGCAAAAACCGTTTCGGAAAAGAAACATAAATTGTATACGTTTGCGTATTTTGGAACAATAAGTACATGGTTTAATTTTGATTATATACTTAGAAGTTTGGAGGAATGTGCAGATATACAATATGAGTTGTTTGGGCCGTTGGCCGGAGTGCAAATTCCAAAACATGAGCGAATTCACTACCATGGTACAATTGAACATGAAAAGCTGTTGGAAAATATAAAAGATGCGGACTGCCTAATTATGCCTTTTCTGATAAATGAGATTATTGAAGCAGTTGATCCAGTGAAATTATATGAATACATTAATTTCAATAAAAACATTTTAACTTGTAGATATGAAGAAATAGAACGATTTGAACCATTTGTTTACTTTTATACTGGATATGATGAATTTATAAAGCAAATTCTAAACTTGAAAAAAAGCAATGATGTGAAATACAGTAATGATGATAGAGAGACTTTTTTAAGGGAGAATAGCTGGAAGTGCAGAGTGGATACTATTATTAAAACCTTAAAGCGAAGAGGCAATGTGAGAGAATGAAGATAAGATTATATGAATCACTGATTGAGGTGATAATTGCTTTAGGCGTAGGAATCCCATTAATATTGGGTGGGGTATTGGATACATGGAGAACCATACTTACAATAGCAATTGTGATGTTGGTGCTTTTATATATTATAACTCATAGAATAAAGAAAACGTATTCAGACAGATTTTTGTGGGTTTACATACTAGGCACAATTTGTATTGTTACTTTCGAGTTAATGAAAGGCAAAAAGTTATATGCGTATTCTAATTATGAGACCTTTTATGCGGGAAGACAGTATTTATGGATATTTTTTGCAATACCATTGTATTATGAAATTATTAAAGACAAAAATTTCGATAAATACTTAAAAAAAACGGTAGGAATTATTATTGCTTCATTGAGTCTAAGAACAATTACCTGGCTATGCAAAAACTATCTTGGAATTACGATTTTTAATAGTTTGTTATATGAGTACGGTATCTCTTGGGGGAGAGGTGGTAAATTGCGTATTGATGCAACAGCATTAATCGGAGTGCTAATTCCCGCATTGTACTATTTATATAAAAAATATAAGAAAAAAAGAATATATCATAATTGTGCCAAATTGGTTCGGCAAACTGTACTAAGCGGGTGCTATAATATATACAGAAGCTTGAAAAGGGAATAAAATCAAAAAAACACACCGCAGACCATTTTGGAACAGTAAACAGAACCTTAAAGGTGCTATAATAAGCACGTAAGGTCAAGACAGAGTTGATACGGAGGTAAGGCTATGAAAAAGAACACAAAGATTTTTAACACAGAGGTCATTGAGAGATTGGCATTGTCAGATAACATTCCGCCATTTGACGAGCAAAGAAAGGGTACACAGGTCATCATGATCGAGGAGGGCAAAAAGACGGTGATATATGATGATTATTCTATGTACTGTGACGCTGACGCAAGAAAGTGGAGAGTAGAGGCATACAACAGGACGGACGGTAAAAAGTATGATAGATTGTGTATGTGCGGAGGCGTTTATCCTACAAGAAAAAGGGCTATAGCTGAGATAGACAGATTTGCATACAGAGGTAAAAATCTGGTGTTCTTTGTCCTGCCAATAGATTTTACATATGACAAAAAGGCTATGATATGGCAGGGCGAGGAGCAGTACTCATGCGATGATAAGCTAGTCCTTGCAACTAAAAAAGAGCTTGTGGAAGAAAGCAAAAAGAGCATGAAATTTATGACAGACAGAATGGGGAGTGGAAGAATAAACAGAAAGAAGCTCACAAAAGCGGAAGCAGAGGCTCTGGCGGCGTTTGATGAGTTTCAGAAGTATCGTGAGGATAAGTGTTATCCATATGCTATCATAGGTGGCAATGCAGTGCTTTATGTTAGTCCGTACAAAAACGATTGGAAAGCCGAGCGTGAGTGCCTGGATATGAAAGGCGACGGCATAGACGGCTGTGTTTCAGCCTTTGTTTATAACAGTATCACTCCTGAAACAAGCGAGAAAGGAGATATTTTTTTCAGGATAATTTCAAATACTATAATTCGTGTGGCATAGCTGATTGACAGGGATATATTTCCTGTGATACAATATAATTATAGAGATAATTGTTATAGGAGGGCGAACTATGGCAGAAAAGGAAAATATAAAAGATAAGCTTGAAAATCTGAAAGAGGGGCATAGAAAGAGCAATAAGGATATCATAGAGTCGCTGTTTGCGATTCTGGGGTATCTGAAAAATAATACAGATGTGGACAATCCCACAAGTCAGACGCAAATGCGCAAGGTGGAGGAAATAAGCGAATATCTTGGCACAAAAAGTACATTTCACAACAAAATGGTAAACATGGCGATAGCCCTTGATTTCGCTGACGGCGTGACTTTGAATGAAAGACGTGACTGTAGATTGATGTTTGACTCCATAGACGCACTTATCAAGGAATATGAAAGCGACGAGTATTTTGATGACGATGATGACGAACTGACCCTTGCGGAGAAAATAAACTCTGTGATAGGTATATACTACAATCACCCATTTTCAAAAAGCGAGGTCACAGATCTTATAAATGCCGTGAAAATGTCAAAGGCGATAGACGAGGATAAAAAGCCTGACCTAGTTGAGCGTATAAAAACTGAGCTTGCTTCAAGCCATTATAAGGAGTATACCTGTCCCATATACAACACCGAAAATACAGATTCTCAGGGGCTAAGAGAGAATTTGAATACTATCCAGCAGGCGATCAGCAACAGGCAGCAAATAGCCTTTAAGTTCAATTATTATACCACAGAATATGACCTGAAAGCCAGCCAATATATACTCAAACCTGTTTTGACAAAACGCAAGGACACTTTTGTAAGCCCGCATTTTATCGTTGCCGATAAGGGCAGATTTTATATGCTCGGATGTTTTGAAAGCGATAAGCCGAGATATACAGAGGGCAAAAAGAAGCTTTGTATATATCGTATCGACCTTATGTCGGATATCAAAATAAGAAAGATAGGCAAAAGCTTCGCGGCGGCAACAGGTGCTAACAACGTAAATAATGCCGTTCAAGGAAACAGTTACGAGCGCTTTAAGAACAATCACCTTGGCATGAGCTATGACAGTCCTTCAACTGTTACCTTGAAAGTGAGAAATCCATATAAAACAGGAACGAACAATCTTACTTTTATCCATGACAGCTTTGGCGAGGATTATAAGATAATAACGGAGAAGTATAAGAAGGAACATAAGCTCCCTAAAAATCAGACGGATTTTGAGATAGTTGAAGTAAGGACAAGCCCTTACGGCATAGTAAATTGGGCTTTGCAGTATTCAGACAAGGTGGAGGTGCTAGGACCTGAAAATGTGGTCAAGAGCATAAAAGAGCGAGTTGAAGAACTCTGTAAAAAGTATAATGTAAATGTTTAGGAGGAATTTGTATGAAAACTAATGAGGAAATAACATTGTATGAGCCAGAAAATTATAGAAAAAACTATAAGGCGTATCTGGTAGGTTTGCTGACAAAAGACTATGAGTTTTGTAAAAATAATGACGAAGCTAAGAAAAAGCGTAACAAGCTAGTGTTGGAACTTGGAAATGATGGTAAAATGATAAAGAATAAAAGTGAGAGGTCATACAAGTTGTATATTGACCCTGACGGTAAGGAAAATACAGATTTTTATAGTGCCCTGTCAAATTTTCTTAATGCGTCAAGAATAAGTCGGAAAAATAATAAAATTTTATCATTTGAAGCAAATGAAGCTCCCTACGGCATGATAACTGTTTATTATAAAGACAAAAAAGGTGAAGAACACCATTTCACATTACACTCGGATCAATTGGGTTTCAGCGCAGTTCCATGTACATATTTCAAACAGAATTATCCATTGAGCCGATATCTAGAAATGCAGAAAAATAAATCAGACAAAGCCCCAGACGCAGTAGCTGATTTTTTAGCAGGATATGTTTACACAACAAGGACACTTGGCGGCTCTTTCCTTTGGCCTGAGAGTTGGCATAGAGATTATAATATGGGAAGAGGTAATAGAAGCTATATTGAGGATAGAGTTGACTTAACTTTGTTAGAAATAAAGCATTACTTTGAGTATAGAGATTTGGACGATAAAAAGAAATTTAAATATCGTAGAGATATTCTTTTCTCCCGTTATAAAATTCCAGACGCTCCAACATGGTTTGGCTTCTTTGACAGCTTCGAGGATTATGTAGACTTCTTCTTGTTCAACGATTTTGTAAAGGCTACAGTAACAGACGGCAAAAAGGAGTATATGCCTATAAATATTCTCAACGGAGAGCCTTTTGAAAAAGGTTATTTAAATTACGAAGAAGACGTTCTCAAAAATATTTGCGAAAAAGGTCTTAAAGACGTACTCGAACGAGTTATGAATATGGTTAAAAAGAGAACAATAAAAATGGAAGACCTGATAAACGAATACAACCAAACTAATGATACAAAAGGAGAAAAGCATGAAAATATACTGCATGAGTGATATCCATGGCTGTTATTCAGCACTTTGCGACGCTTTGGAGCTTGTCATTGACCACCTTGACGAGCCTGACACAAAGCTTATCTTTCTGGGAGATTATATCCACGGCGGCGAGGACAATATAGCTGTGCTTAAAAAGATTATGGGCTTGCAGAATACATATGGCCATAACAAGGTGGTGGCGCTTCTTGGCAATCACGAGGAAATGGTGATGAGCGGTTTTTCTTCGGTGAATGAAATGCTTGGCAGCGGCGAATATGATGACGCTGATGACTCGTATAGATATTGGTTTGAACGTCTGCCGAGATATCATGTTGAGGGCAACACTATCTTTGTCCACGCAGGCATTGACGAGGATTCGGGCAATGCTTGGGAATACTGCACCGAGGATTATATTTTTACAGAGCAGTATCCCCACAGGCTTGGCAAGATACACGGACTTGACAAAAAGGTGGTGGCAGGGCATGTCCATACCAACACGATTTCAGGCGATCGCAGATTTAACGATATCTACTATGACGGAGCGAGTCACTACTACATTGACGGAGATGTGCTCAGCACAGGAGATATAAATGTTCTTATGGTAAACACTGACACTGATAAGTATTATAAGGTAACAGAGAATTACAATATTCCTATTGAGCCTTATGACAGTGAAGCTTGGTAGACTATTGTATGCCGTCTTAAAATCGAATATAACACTAACGTCCCCAAGTTTTCCTCGGGGACGTTTTTTACTTTGTCAACTGCCATGAAAAGAGTTAATTAAAAATTCAGAACTTTTGTTCGATTTTCTATTGTAAAACAGAAATTTTCGTGGTATACTATTATACATAAAGGAAAAAGGCGGTGATGCTATGGAAAAGACCTATGTTGCAATAGACCTGAAATCTTTTTATGCTTCGGTTGAGTGCGTGGAAAGGCAGCTTGACCCATTGAATACAAACCTTGTGGTGGCTGATGAGAGCCGAACGGAGAAAACTATATGTCTTGCAGTGTCACCGTCACTGAAAAGCTTTGGTATTTCAGGCAGGGCAAGGCTTTTTGAGGTCATTCAGCGTGTGGAGCAGGTCAATAAGGAGCGTTTGCAGAAAGCTCCTAAAAGACAGTTTGCAAAGAAAAGCTATATCTATTCGGAGCTATCCGACCCCGCCTGCGAGCTTGATTATATCGTGGCAACTCCGCAAATGGCGAAATATTTGGCTGTGAGCGCAAAAATATACGGGATTTATCTGAAATATGTGTCACCAGAGGATATTTTCGCCTATTCTATCGACGAGGTCTTTATTGACGCAACGGGCTATCTCGGGCTTTATAACGTTGACGGACGTGGCTTTGCACAAATGCTCATTTTGGACGTGCTGAAAACTACAGGTATAACCGCCACAGCAGGCGTTGGAACGAATATGTATCTGTGCAAGGTGGCAATGGATATTGTGGCAAAGCATATCCCTGCGGATAAAAACGGCGTCCGTATCGCAGAGCTGAACGAACAGCTTTACAAAGAAACGCTGTGGGGGCATACCCCTATCACGGACTTTTGGCGTGTGGGCGCAGGCACAGCAAGCCGCCTTGAAAAGCTTGGTATTTACACCATGGGGGATATCTCACGCTGGTCGCTGGACCATTATCTTATAGGGAAGCTTTACAAGGTTTTCGGCAAAATTACCGAGCTTCTTATCGACCACGCATGGGGTATCGAGCCTACCGCCATACCTGACGTGAAGTCATACCGCCCCTCGAACAACAGCATTTCCTCTGGGCAGGTCTTGCAAGAGCCGTGTAATTATGAGCGCACAAGGCTTATTCTGTGGGAAATGGCTGATATGCTGTCCCTTGACCTTGTGGATAAGGGCGTTGTAACAAATCAGATCGTTCTCACTGTGGGGTATGATAAAGAAAGCTTGGCGGACGGTCACTATACAGGCGAGGTGGTTTGCGACCACTATGGCAGGAAGATACCAAAGCACGCTCATGGCACTCAAAATCTAGGCAGGCACACTTCCTCGACCAGAAAAATAATAGACGCAACCATGGCGCTTTTTGACAGAATTATCGACAAGACTTTGCTTGCAAGACGGCTTAATCTGACCGCCTGTAATGTCATAAGAGAAGAGGATATCCCCGAAGTTGAGAGCTATGAGCAGATAAGCTTGTTTGATATGGCGGAAGCGGCAAATGCTGATAACAACGCAGAAGAAAAAGAAAGGGCATTGCAGGAAGCAATGATCTTGATAAAGCACAAATATGGGAAAAATGCCATTTTAAAAGGCACAAACTATACCGAGGGAGCTACGGCAAGAGAGCGCAACCGCAGTATAGGCGGTCACAAGGCATGAAAGGTGGGGCTTACAATGTATGATAATTATTATGATATAAAGCAGTTTTCACGTCCGCACTATGACGATCATCCGCAAATGTCTATATCGGACAGGGCGGCTCAGTTCAGCCCTTTTGCAGCTTTAACAGGCTATGACGCTGCTGTTGATGAAACCGCAAGATACACCGAAATCAGGGAGGAGCTGACAGAGGACGAGGTAAACAAGCTCAATGACGATCTCAACCGTCTGCTTGATATGTTTGACGAACGTCCTGAGATAAGGGTGACATATTTTGTTCCCGATAAGAGAAAAAGCGGTGGCAGCTATCAGACCAAGACAGGCATAGTGAGAATTTATGACGGCTACACCAATGAGCTTGTTTTTATGGACAAGACTAGGATAGCTGTGGAGGATATGTGTTTGGTGGGGTTTGTGGAGG
>OGTB01000995.1_pt1 | contig 20631 bp, 20 predicted proteins | sample 1553611 | NCBI WGS metagenome assembly OGTB01 (sample SAMEA2580032, study PRJEB22360) | human gut metagenome | biome: human gut; feature: human-associated habitat; material: faeces | place: Denmark | collected 2008/2010 | reverse complement strand
GCCGTCTTTTCCAGACTTACACCTGCATTATTCGCCTGTGATGCAACTTTTGTCAGTGCTGAACCGATACCACCTGCATCAGAAGCAGATTCCAAGTCGATACTTGTAAGGATGTCATTAACTTTGCTTGCCTGATCCGCACTCAACTGAAAACCATTCAGAGTTGCAGTTAATACTTCTGACGCATCCTCCGAACTCATCTGAGCATCTTTGGACAAAACCATACTATCCTTGATAAGTTGGTTTGTATCAGACATAGATCGTCCCTGTCTTAACCAACTATCCGCAGATTTCGCAACATCAGAAGTCACACTGCCTAATTCTTGACCTAAATCATTATAGCTCTGCATCAGTTCTCTTGCATAAGAACGACTCTCACCTGTAGCCATAGATAAATCAGTTTCAAGATCATTAAATTCTTTAACTGTTGAAAGTGCTTCTTTACCTGCATCCGTAATCTTATACAGTCCATCCTGCATCAGATTTGCTAAACTATACGCACTGAATGCTTCTCTGAAACTACTTCCCAATGAAGAAAAGATTCCCTGGCTTCTCTGTCCTGCTGCATTTACATTATTTAACGCTTCCTGCATATAGGTTAAACCAGATCTGTCAATGTTGGGAACACTGATTTCCCGTTCTGTCTGTGTAGTAGTATCCAGCGCACTTCCAACTGATTCCCGTAATGTATCAGCATTAACATGTACGTCAATATTCACATCCTTGATATTCTCAATTGCGGAACGTATCTGTGATTCTATTTCTTCTGCATCCACTTTAAAATTAACAGGAATATCCACATCTGTTAATGCGGCAGTCAGATTAGATTTTAACGATTCCTCATTAATCTTTAAATCTACTTTTACAGGTTCATCCCCTGTGCTTAACTGACTAATAGAGCTACGAAGCTTTGATACAATTTCTTCTTCGTTTAACTTAACATCTACATTAATAGCTTCTCCGTTCCCTGTTCCTGCATTCTGAATAGCAGAACGGATATCAGAAGCAATTTTCTCTGTATTAACTTCAACATCAAGCTGAATTGTTGACTTATTGGCTTCTGTCGCAGACATGATATTGGTCTGTAGAGCATCTTTCATTTTGGTTGCGGCAGATATTACTTCTTGTGCAATAACATCCGACATTGCTGTAAATTCTGAACCTTTTAGCTCATTTACAGAAAAGCTTTGTGTCATATCGGCTCTTGCCTGTTTCATCAAGTCAAAAGCACGAACAATTTGGTCTGATTGATTTGTAATATCCGCAGAAAAATGTTCCGGGAACAAGCTGCTCATTTCTCCCCAGATAGAATCAATAGAGACTCCTTTTGTAGCATCACGAACAATTTTACCTACATTATTTTGCAGCAATTCCTTATAAGTATCACCACCTAAAGCATTTTTCAGCTCATCTGATACATAAATCTTTTTATCCTTGAAATAATTAAAGAAATTATCATAAATACCAGAACTGGACTTAATCACTTTCGCACTTTTAGCCACAGTGCTTTCAAGACCATTCAATCCTGCATAAAAACCTGTTGCTTTGGAAAAATCAAAATCTTTGCCGTTCCATGTCTTCGCCAAGCTGGAAACCATATTATTCATTTGGGATTTTAATTTATTGATAGTTTTTGAATCTGAGATATTAAAAGAATTTGCTAATTGATTTGCGATTGAAGATGTGTCGAGCTTGGTACTCGATAGACCTTTTTCGATATTAGATGTTAATTTCTTTGTGGAATCTTGATTGACTTCCACATCCAATTTTATTTTTCTTTGCTCTTTGGTCAGAGCATTTAGCTTCTCTTCGGCTTCTGATGTATCCAGATCAGCCTTAACATTTATTTCAAAATCTGACATTTGTACCTCACTTTCTTTGTATTATCATATTGTAATATTATTTTTAATTAAAAAAACAACCTATTAGATAGTCTCTTGTGTTCTTCTATTTGAACCGTTTTCCAAACGATTCATTTATATTTTTCTGTACATCCGCTTCGGTCTTCGCCCAAAATCCACCATTACCAATCAGTCCACCAGATTCTGCATAATTGTAAATAGTATTTGTATCTCTTCCTGCCGGGGAATACCCGTAACCTGTATTTAACGATAATTCACCTGACATACCAGATACAAACATTGTTGGTGATTCTTTTAATGCACCTATTCTATGATAGTCACCCTCTGGCGTAGCATAGAAATTCTCAACATTATTTTTTGCATCCTCATAGGATTTCTCCATAGTTTCTTGCATTGCTTCTTCGCATTCTTTTTGTATTGCTGCCTTGAGCGCACCCCACGATGAAAATGTTCCTCCCATAATTTATTTTTCTCTACTTTCCTTAGAATATTTCAATTCATACTATCTCATAAATTTTTACTGTAAGGTTAGAAAGGAGTGCATTTTTACGCACTCCTTTTCAAAATAGACTCAACAATCCCTCTTGTTTTAGAAAGCTGCTGTCTTAATTCTATAATTTCTTCATTCAACCGTTCATTCTCTTTTCCAAGTTCTTGAATTGCTTTAGAATTATATTCACTCAACAATAAAGTGTTAATGCACTTCACATTCATAGTACCATCATCATCATATCCGCCACCAGTAGTAAGAAGAGGATCAATTAACTCTAATTCATCCGCAACGCATCCTAATTCTTGATGTATTCCTGTTTGCTTCCAGTTAAATTCTCTAATTTTCATTTGCATAATTTTTAATAAAGCATTAACGGAAGAATCTTTTATATCTCTTTTTAATCGTATGTCTGAACTTGAGCCAGTAAATGTTGCTGTGCCCCATGATGTAGATCCATATTGTGCACGAATACTGATTTTATTTCCTGCTTGAGATTGTAAAAAAGCAACTTTGGTTTTATTAGAACCCGCCGATGCTATAGGTCGTCTAAATACGGCAGTTGCATTAGCATCTTCTTCTGCATTATAATCAAGAAACGCAAAGGAACTTCGAGCTGTTACTTTTCCATAAAATCCTGATTCTCCATCAACATGTAACGTACTTTTTAACGTTGTTCCACTTTTAACAGTCAATGTTCCACTTGTATATAAATTTACTCCCATAGAAGTGTTTTTATTATTTGTATATATAGCAGTAGCATCAATTGAATTAGCTGATATTGTAGAAGTAGCTGATATTGTTTCGGCAACTAAATTTTTACCTACGTTCAAATTTAGAAGGACTGATAAATCATCATAGCAATAAATTGTTTTACCATATAAAATAATGCTTGCGCCTGATACCCCAGATGTTTTTCCATCACCTATTAAACCTATATTTAAACCAGATTGCCCTGACCATTCGATAATTTTCTGATAGGTATCAAACGTATCACTATAAACAGAAATTGATTGTTTTGCTCTCATAGTAGTAGCATTAACTGTTCCAGTAAGACTGCCATTTGTGGCAGTAAAATTACCACTAGAATCAACTTTAAACTTTCCATTTCCAATATTAATTGAACCACCTGTTATACTACCAAGATCAGCAGAAATGGCAGATAATTGAGATACGTTGATCTTATCTGACGTAATGGCATTTGATGCAATAGCATTTGCTGTGACTTCGCCAGATCTGATCTTAGCTGCCGTAATAGCACCATCAACTATTAACTCATTCCCCATCATTCTATATACAGAAACATTACGGATTCTAAGCGTACCTGAAAATGTACCAGAACCTTGACATTGTACAAAAACAGAAAAACTTCTAACACTCGAATCCAGTTGTATAGCAGTTGAAACTTTTTGAACAGATCCAGTAGAATTTCCCCTTGCACCAACTGGAATAAACCAACAACTTGAACCACTTGTATTTATTCCATATAGTCCCACGTTAATATTTACATATGTATTAGAACCATACGTTTCTGCTGTAGTAGCTTGTACAGTAGATGAAAACTCAAATTCAATTCTGAACCATTCGCCACCATTACACTTATATGAATTATATCCAACAGGACTTATAAGAATATCTCTCTGTGGTGTATCATTGAACTGAAACCAAGGATTGTTATTTCCATCAGCAACTAATTTGAATCCATAATTACCATATGTATTAGCATTGAGATTTGCGTAATTCATGGTATCACCAAGGACAAGGCGACCATTTTCAATACTACAGTTACCAATCTTACCACTCGTTGCAGTAATGCTACCTTTGATTGTGGCTTTAGAAGCATATAATCCTCCATCATGACCTACATGGAATGGCGCATCACCACCTTTAGATGCTCCTGTCCAAATAGCCCATTCTTTATTGGGCGTACTACACAATCCGATTACATTATTATTTCCTGCATCATTGACTAATTTATAATCAGATATGCTAAATCCACCAATCTTACCAGAACCACTTACAATCCTACCACTAAAGAAAGCATTGCCTACTGCATAGAATCCATACCCCGTAGGATTTTCTCCATTAACAGCAGGAAGTCCACCTAAATATCCCATTCGCACGATAGGCTTACCATCATCAACAGTACCATCATAAATATCAATACTAGATTTCTTATCTTCATTATAAGACGACATTCTGATTCCTACAGGTCTGTTCTTAGTTGCACCATTAACATTAAGATTAACTTCATACATCATCATTTTTAAATCACCAACAGATGAACCAGAATAAGTCTTACCTTGCTCAATTCCTGCACAATCGTCAGTAGTTGCAAAATTTAATGTGATATATGCTGTTTTAGCAGTGGTAGTATTTAACTGTCTTGCCATAGTACCATTTGCTACACCGAGAACAGATGTATTGATACGTCCCATAAGCTTGATCTTACTGCCAGAAGTCCATGTTTGACCTCCAATAGTAGAACTTATAATATTGTTATCTGTAATAGTCAGAGTAACAGTAGTGCCAGATTTTGAATTAATATAAACACTTGGATTTGTGAATATAATGCATGGAGATACATAGAATGTAGAACCTAGATTTGTAATATTATCAATCGCCCATGTTGTACTACGAAGTTCATCTTTAACATAGACATTATTAAATATAGCTGTTGCAGCATCCGCATTAATACGTGAAGAAACATTGACGTTTGTTGCACTAACATTGTTTGCAGCTAAATTTGAACTTGAGCAAGTTACGCCATTGATGCTTAGAACGTTCTCTTTACTTTCAATAATTCTTGAAGTAAAATCCTTATTGCTGTTATTAAAATGAAAATCTATAAATGGAGTTGAAAAATATAATTCCAAACCTGCGTTTCTAATTGTAGCACCATATTCAAAATCAACGCCCGCATTTACTATCAATGATCTATTGCAAGTAATAGCAGAACTGTTTGCTATAAAGCAATGTTCACCATCTCCAACTTGAAATTCTCCATCAGTTCTCAATGTTCCATTACCACAATAAATACCGTATGCAAATGGATTATTATTACCACCATCATTTATACGAAGCCAATTATCAAATCCTTGCAAAGCAACTTTACCATATAATTGTAGATTGCCATTATTTATGTTTATGTTTCCATTATTAACATTTAAATTTCCATTAAATGTACCACCATTACTAAAATAAACCTTATTCAAAAATCGTGAACTACCTGTCACGATCAAATTATTTAATTGAGCCAAATAAATCGTGCCTCCTTTCAAAAAAGAGGACGATATTATTCGTCCTCATCATCAATCATAAATGATAGCATTTCAAGGTCTGCAAAAGATGGGTTTGCATCTTCAATATCATCAATAGTGATAAGCTTGAAATTGATCTCGTTTTCTTGCAACATAAGATTATAATGTCTTTTCTGAAACTCAGAAAGGTATTCAGGTTTAACCGTTCTGATTTTAACTTCTTCCCCATATTCATCCTTTACGGGATTACCTTTTTCATCTTTCATAATTGACTCTGTAGAATGTTCATTATCCTCATATTCGGACTGAATTTTTGAGATTTCCCAATTGTAAGCAATTTTAATTTTATTTACTTTTTGTAAATTCTTTAAAATATTCCATTTTGTTTGAAGAGTGCTCTTTTCCGTAATTCTATTAATCATGGTCATTACATTTTCCTGCTGATTATATTTCGCAAAATTGCAAATAATATTGTTCGCCTCAATGTTAGTTAATACCATTTTTTTAGTTTTCATAATTAATTGTTCTCCTTTTCAATGATTTATTTTGAAAGATATTCTTTCAGCCGTTCATACTGCTTCGGATATAATTCTAATCTTCCATGTCTAAACTGTGATAAGCAGCTTGAACTGATATGCGTCACATTGCTTATATAAGATTGCTTTTCTCTTATCAATCTTTCATTGTAAAGCTTTCTTAATTCATCTTGTGTCATATATGCTCCTTTACTCAATTATTTTTTCTAACATATTTTTTAATTAAAAAATTTTGAAAAAATATACACCAGAAGTTAAACTCCTAGCATATATTTCGATCGTAGTTCACAGATGAGGGTTATATTGAAATGACATAATGTCGATAATATCAGCGATACGGTTACACTCGTTGGGAGCAAGTGTAACCGTGTGGGAAGAAGTACTAGGCTTACGGTCTTTTCTTTCTCCCTCATAGAGAGATATTCAGAAGCCAGTAAAATCAAGGGTTTACGCAATTTTAGGTGGAGTTTTTTGTGCATTTTGGTCATTAATAAAGCATTCTAAGAATGTATTTTTGTTGTATTCATACAAAGAAACTAATAACTTAGTTCTAATATTACAATGCTGACTAAATGCGTATTGGATTAAAGATCCCATTGTAGCTTTATTAATTTTCAGTTTCTTTAATTTTGCCATACATCCTTCAAATTCAAATGACACCTGCTCAGAATAATCTTTTTCATTCGTACTGATCCGTTTCACACGTCTATGATATTCTTCAACAATTGATGTTATTTTGTAATATTGCTTACTGTCTCGCTTAAATCCTGCAAATTCATTTTTGTCATATCGGAAAACATAAGAAATCCCATCTGTCACTGTCTGATACTTCTTTTGTTTTCGTGTATCAATTACTTTCTCATCAATGAGTTTATATATAATATCCATAGGACAGATAAACTCTCCAATCTGTTTATCTGGAATATTCTTTTTAGAATCTTTCATTTCCATGATTTCTGCATAGAATCGAGGATAATAAATACCTTGCTTGTCATCTGTCCATTTACTCTCAATAATTTTCTTACATATTATACTTAATCTTCTTAACTCTGATGTGACTTCTACGTCAGATCTACGTTTTGAACTATCGATTGCCACCTGGGCGAGTATAGAACAGATAACAAATATATTCAACAAATTATTATCTTTTGACCCACAATCATAATAATAGCTTAATGCCAACTGAGCCAAGTTGCTTGCATATCCTACATCATTCTGGGACAGAGCAATCTTATAATCCATCTTATAATATGACTCCATATCTTTACCATATTCACTGGCTCCCAGTAACGGAATTTCATTGATAATTGTTGCATATTCACTATATGATTTTCTTGCCAAATCAACAATATCTTTCTGATTGGTAACCAAAACGCTGTCAGTGTCTAAATCCTGCCCGTTGAGACGATCTTGTACATCTGTATATATCCCATTAATCACAATTACATTGTCACCCAGTTTAGGAAAATATTTTTGTAATATATCAGGATGCTTATTAATCAAGTGTACAATATTATTAGGAGAATTGTGCGGACTTCGGAAACCTGCCAGACATTCACCATTATTAAATCTTGTGGTATAGCATTCAATCCCATCATCCCTTTGAATAAAGCAACTGAAACAGTCATCCTCTACATATCCATCATTTGTCTTTAATTCACCTGTAATATATTTTAAAAGTGCAACAGGATTACCACATATTGTTAGATTGTCCCCATACTGCAAGAGCTTTCCTAATTTTAATCTTTTGTTCTTGAATTGTGACAGCATATCACTCTTTTTCTTTTTAAAAAATGGTGTATACCTAAAGTGGGAATTGATTTTATCCAGATCAATCAGCATATTATTGATACTGTATTTTTTTGACGCACCAATTTTTAGATACTCAATAAAAGCATCATCATCTATAATCATATTATTGTAATAATCAATACTTGTTTTAGCTATGTTCTCTAACACTTTTCTGTCTACTGTTGGCAAGCTATTATTCATCTGGTATGAACTACGTTGGAGATCACCATACTTGCTCTTATGTGCTGTCTTTACAATCATAAATTGCTCTCCATCTTTTTTCATAAAGCGTTTGTAATACTTATAAGCTTCGGCATCTGTATTTCCCATCAATTCTTTAAACTTTAACCATTTAATAGAATTATCTGTTACGATCACCTTTACATCAGATACCTTCATGACATTTCCAAACATATCCGCAACCGTTGCTGTCTCGTATTCAGTTTTGTAATAATCTTTAAAATACTGTTGGATATTGCCCCGAAACAGGCACGATTTAAAGAAGTGGCTCCTGCAATAGATAAATCCTTCCATGTCTTCTGGAAATATGGAATCATCAATTAATCCCATTCCATCCCATAAGGTATTTGTTACTTTGTAATCATCTTGCGCTTCCACAAGGCATTGTTTATCATTATCTATCTTCACAAGTAATGCAGGAATATTGACTGCTGCTTTTAAGTCCTTTACAATCAGCATATTTTTCAATGGAATATGAATATAATCCAATGCTGTTGCTGTGATCAGTGTACTATATGCAGATAGCTCTACAATTTTAGCATTCTTATCTGGCATTTTTTCATATAATCCCATTGTCAAATAATTTCTTGCTGTATCCAGTAACTTATCTTTTATAAAAATGCACTCACCTTTTTTAGCTTTGCCAGGACTCCGCATAAGCATTTTATAACAGATATTTTTATCTGCTTCTGGAATTGGCATCCCTGTTGTTTTATCATATTTATGCCATGTAATATTAACACCATCAGTATAGTAATCTTCTCTAAGACTTTTTGTGGATACTCCATCTTGTACATCGTCTGGTTTCTCGTTTTCATCACAGCATAATTCTTTTTCACTGTATTGTGGAACAGAGTATTCAAACTTCATTGAAATAAGATCAACACTTTCTTTTTTAGAAACTCTAACTCCATGTTTAAGCATATATCTGGAAAATATGCTGTCGTTTATGACAGCATTTCTCCATGTTAATCTGCAATCCTGTATATCTTTCTCTTGAATTTCTTTCTTACTATTCTTATCATATTTATATCCATTATTCACCTGATAAATCCTGTTTGCTTGCACACTACGGATTTTAAATGTGCAATCTTCTTTTGTATTCATATTTATATACTCCCCTTTCGTGCATCCTAAAAAATACTGATTTCATCGTAAATAAACCTCTAATTCAGCAGCAGAAATCATTTAACTATCTTAATATGACTCTGTTTCTTACTATCTATTTTAATAATTTCACCTGTCTGATTATCCTGTATAAGTCCTGCATCTTTATTAATACTATAAGATGGAACATCATACATTTCAGAAATTACTTCTGCAAATCCTTTACCAGTTTTCTTTTTATGCAAGTCACTAATAAGACACATATATTCACTCAAAATGCGTTCTAAATCTTCATTGCAATAATCCCACATAAGACTGAATACATTATCTCTTCCAATTGGTTTGTCCCAATCCATCTTAGATAAAGCTTCTACTGTATAAAAATAATCTTTACACTGGTATAATTCTCCATCGTAATCTTTTCTTATAGGAAATATAGATAACAGGTCACGAATAGTCAGGAAACCGATAAAATTATATAATTGGTCAATAGTATCATGCAAATTCTGCCTTACTTCTTCTGACTGCTCATATCTTTTGCCATCAACCTTATATAGTTCTTCGCCCTGTCTATCAATATCAAGTAAACTGATTACATGCTTGGTGCCGATAAAAGCTAACTTAACCGCCTGTTCATGAGAGAGATCACCTTTATTTATGCATTCTTCCAATCCTTTTTTCAATTCTCTGTTGTAATACTTCGCCCAGACATCAGCATATTTTAAAGCTCTTCTGCTGTTCTCAATTATATTCTGATGTTGACCGCCATTAATCATTTTAATTTTATTACTCATGCCACGTTCCTTTCATCCTTCACTTGTCCTTCTTTTTGAACCCGTACTTTTGGGTACAGGTTGGAATAATCATTCTCACGCAATCTTCTTATTTCTTGCACCATATACAACAGGTTCAGAATCACCATCAACGCATTCAGCATTTACAACTACTTTCTTTGCACTCTTTATATCAGGTAACTCAAACATAGTCTTTTGTAATACATTCTCCACGATACTTCTCAATCCTCTTGCACCAATACGCTTCTCATTTGCTATAGCAGCAATCTTCATTAAAGCATCTTTTTCAAACTGTAGCTTGACATCATCCATAGCAAATAACTCCTGGAACTGTCGCACAATTGCATTCTTTGGTTCAGTAAGGATTCTTACCATATCATTCTCTGTCAATGGTACAAGTGTTGTGATTACTGGTAAACGTCCGATAAACTCAGGCATCATGCCATATCTCACAAGATCATGCTGTTGTACATTTTCAAGTGTAAATTTTTCTTCGTTAGATATATTCTCCGCATCAACACCAAAGCCAATAGTTCTGTTTACCTTCTTATCTTGATTAATAAGCTTCTCCAATCCGTCAAATGCACCACCACAGATAAACAGAATATTTGTAGTATCAATATTTACACATTCAGCATTCGGATGTTTACGTCCACCTCCAAACGGAACTCTTGCAATTGTACCTTCAAGAATCTTTAATAATGCTTGCTGAACTCCCTCGCCAGAAACATCCCTTGTAAGAGAAGTATTCTCACCTCTTAAAGCCAATTTGTCAATCTCATCAATATAGATGATACCCTGTTGTGTTTTTTCAAGATTATCCTCTGATTTCTCATATAGTTTCAAAAGGATATTCTCGACATCATCACCGACATAACCGGCTTCTGTAAGAGATGTAGCATCTGCAATAACCATCGGAACACCAAGATATTTTGCCAAACATTTAATAAGAAAGGTTTTGCCACATCCTGTATTTCCAATCATAAGAATATTGGATTTCTCAATCTCAACATCTGATTTCTTTTTCTGGTGCATACGTTTGTAATGATTATACACAGCAACAGATAAAGCTTTCTTTGCATCATCCTGTCCAATCACATACTGATCCAGATAAGATTTAATCTGTGAAGGTGTTGCATCTATATGTTCCTGGTGTTCTCTTAATCTTCGCTCTTGTTCTGCATATTCAGATAACATCTCATGTCCTTCTTCAATACACTGGTCGCAAACGTATCCATAAACTCCTTGCATCAGATGTAATACTTGATTTTTACTTTTGCCACACATACAACAAACTTCATTTGGATTTTTAATCTTCGTTGCCATTATTATTCTCCCTTAAACAATCAAACTAATATATCTCAACTGCTTTTCTCTCTATGATATTTTTCTTGCGTCAGCAAGGAAAATAATTCGGTAAGTTGCTCGTCAACTTGCCGCCTACCTGTTGGAAACATATATTAAAGAAGCACTTCATATTTCCCTGTATTAATTAAATCAATAACTGTCTTTACCATTGTCTTAGGAGCGGTATCTGTATATACCTTTGTAGATTTTGTATTTTGTATGATTTCTTTCATAGGATGTTTATCCAGCAGCAGGGATTGTAATTTCTTTCTATACTCCATCCATGTGAGTCTATCTGCGTTATAGTTACTAGCATCTGCTGATCCAGTAAGACCCTCATACCATTTGCCCCATTTCTTCTCTAAATATGCATTCTTACTGATAACCTTTTCACATGTCATTAAGCAAGCATATATTAATTCTTCGCTGATTAGTCCATTGGATAAATTCTCTTTTTCTTGCTTCATAGTTTTCTTATACATATATGTTCAACCTTTCTTTGTGTAGTAACTTATGTCTCTGACAGTAGACTCCTAATTTCTGCCCACAAGCAAGCTTGTGAACAGAGAATTAGTAGCATCACAATGTGCAATTTTTTACATTTCTCCGCTTACGCTACGAAACATAAAAAATATGACACATTCTGAATATATACTTTTTAAGCAGATTATTTATGTTGGAACAGAAATAATATTCTTTTTCAAAAATGGCACTTTATAACGGTATATAAAGAGTATGTTTATATATGGCGTTTTAAAGTGCCATTTTTTTATTTCATTCCCTATATTCCGTTTTAAACGTTCATTTTTACTTGTTGCAAAATAAGAACATCTCATCCAAATCGCTATTACTTTTAATAAACTCTTCATCAGAGAAAGCTAAATTTTTATGTCCTATTTTTATCAGCTCATCTGTTAGAATCTTCTGAGCCGTTACGTAAACATCTGGCATTTTCCATAATTCTGATTTCTCAGAATTAGGAATATCTTCTGGAGCACCCCACCATTTATTTACAAGTTCTTCATATTTCACTGTATATTTTTCTCTCTGTTTCTTGAATTCATTTTCAGCATTCTCATTTAAGAAATTTACAACCTTTTTATTCAAGAATTGTTTCTTCAAATTAAGTTCTGCCTCCGGGAGTACTTTCTGTATGTTCTCTTGTACATAAATTATTTTGACCTGCTTAAAATAGTAGTTCCATCCATATCTTTCATATAGAATCTCGTTGATTTTCTGGTAATATTCCTTTTGTTTAAATCGCAAAAATACCTGAAAGATTTTTTCATATCCCAATACATCATGTAAAACATATCGTTCTACTTCCAGGATACTTTTCAAGTTATCATCCGTAGCCAAGAAATATTTATCTTTTCCAGTTTCTTCATCAGTTGTAACGATTACTGTTTGAATCTGATAATTAATCAGTTTTCTATTTTTCAAATTATTGAGTGATGAAAATAATATCTGTTCCAGTTTCTTATTACATCTCTGATAAAAATGTCTGATTTCAAATGAGGTGAGAATTTTATCTAATTGTAGCAACTCTTTTTCAGTCATTCGTCCATATTTATGGTTCGTGATTCCTAATAATTCCCACCATTTTTTCTTAGTCAGTGTACGAGTATATCCATCTTGCCGAGATAAATACTGCAACAATATGATTTCAATTGCCTGAGTGTATATTGAATTATTACCTAACTTCCTCAAATCTTCTTTTTCTAAAGGTGTATCATATATGTCCATAATGGTAAATTTCTGTCCTGCTTTTTCCCATTCAAAATATCGTTTAAAATTTTCTAATTGATATTTTTTTGCTTTCCCATCTTTTACCTCTTGACCAAGTAACTCACATAAAACTTTGTAATTTTTTACGGTCTTTCCAATGACTAATTTAGATGTATCTACAGGGGTATCTTCTTTAGAATCTGATTCCTGTACGGATTGTTTCTGTAGATTTATACCGCAACTCATCCATGCTGTTTCAAAATCAAATTCTGATGCAAACACATCTTTTTCATTCAGCAAAGTTGCAATATTAAAAGCTAATATCTTATCAACAACAGCATCTAAACTGTATAAATATCGTTTAAATTCTTCTATATCAAAGTCATTTCCTATTGGCACATTTAAGATAAATTGTTTCACATATTGAACTATTTTATTTATGATATCCATATTTTCTTTTGTATTAATGTACTCTATATATTCAGAAAATGGTTTTGAATATATTTCCTTTTCAACTGTAACAACAGAATCATATTCTTCATCTCGCATTCTATGGAAATAGTTCTCTAATAGTTTTGCAGTCTGATTCTTGCAGTCAAAATCAATTAAATCTGTATAATCAATTTTTTTTGTATCCATAACGCATTCCTCCTGTTTTTTCATCCTAGCATTTCTTCTTTAGCTTCAAGGTTAATATCATCAATAATTTTCATATTACGTTTGATATTTTCCTTGTCTTTACATTTCATATTCAAATAGCCTTTACATGTATCAGGTGGCTCTACTCTTTCTGGTGAATGTATCTCACATGAAATACGTCCATCTTCATAATAATCAATCAAATGTCTACATTCTTTACATTTCATGTTTTGTACTCCTTCTTATCGTTCTTCTGGTAAGAAAATTGTTGTTTGTGGATCTTCTTTCAAATCCGTTTGAATCAAAACTTCTTTACCATCAAGTCTATAAATTCCTATAACATCACCATGTCCAGATCTTATGGCTGCTTCATTTATTTTTGCATCTTCCCATCCCTCACCCCAATCACATGACTCATATGTTTTGAGCAAAGATTGAATCTCTATGGAATCCAGATTATATCCCATTGCCATTATTCCGTTAGAAATATTCAATTCTCCAAGATAAAATTTCTTTCCTGTATTTGCTACTCTTTTGAGATTTGCTGCTCCTACTTTTCTGGATTCTTTTCTCATATAATCTAAAAATTCTTTACTGGCTAAAAATTCCTTATCCATTAGTCTATCCTTTCCCATTTTTATTAGTAGAACTAAGGAAATCCCTTATGATGTTCTTTACCAGCTCACAAACTGACCTTTTGATTTATAGTTCTCTGTTACTTAGTCCCTATGAAACTAACTCAGCATATTTAGCAAGCTCGTTAAAATACATTCCCTGCTCTGATGACTGAATTACATTATTCTCATTCACAACACGATAGACCTCATTACCGTAAGCATTTTGAAATGTCATTACATACAGCCCTTCTTTTTTCAAAGCTTTTCGGATCATGCCTAATGTGAGTACAGGTGTTACATTTGTTGCAAGTAATCCTTTGTCATTCTTTCCTGGTTCAAACTCAACCGTATCATTCGTATCAAGATACTTCTTTCCTTCTGGCATATTAATACTGGAATAATACATAAAATAATCTGTATCATCTACCATAATAAATCCGTAACCTTTTTTTCCATTAAACCATTTAACTGTTCCTAACACTTTCTTCTCTTCTGACATTTTTAATTTTTCCTTTCTCTATACATATAATCAGTACGGGAATCGAACCCGTGTTACCTATTAGTTCTCTATTTCATTTAATAATCCGTATACAGCAGCATCTCCTTAATCTCTTGTGGTGTAACACCATCAGCAACATCAAGTTGCATTAATGCATAGATATCCTTTGCACACATCCGTCCAATGTCTAACAATACATGTCCCACAGCAACCTCATATTTAATATCAATCATCTCTGCAAAGCATCCTGATTCACAAAGGAACTCTAATTCTTCTACAAATTGATCTGGTGGGTAGTTTCTTACCATATCAACTGAATATATTTTGCCGCCAACAACAGATAACTTCTTATTATTAATAGCATCCAATAATTTTTTAGGTGTTGTATTCTTCTTCATGTTTTTTGCTCCTGTGTTTTTTGATAGTACATTGCACCAGATATACCGATGCAATGCACTGTATATTATTTTTCTTCAACTTTGATGACACCTAACATCCACATGGATATTTCATGCTATCATCTAATAATTCTTGACAATCATTTACATAATCCCAAATTTCTTCAAGTGACATTCCCTTATCAGATGTCTGTATAGCATTATTATCATCCAGTACAAGCCAAACTCTATTTCCGTATTCATCTTTCTTTGATTTCAAATGAAGATGCTCTTTACCTAATGCTTTACGCACCATATTTAATGTAAGAATTGGCTTTACATTATACGCACACACTGATCCTTTATCATTTGGCTCACTTACCTTAAATTCTACGTTGTCATCAGCATTTGGTTTACCGCCGTAGTTCTTATTCAGACCGCTGATATGAAAAAAATACTCTTTCCCATCATTTGTGCCAATGAATCCGTAGCATTTTTGCTGATTGTAATATTTAACAGTTCCGTACATTTGTTAGTTCTCCTTTTTTCTTAACGCCCATGCAAATTTACTTCTACGCTTCATGTCTGTTGCATCGAAACATCTGTAATACAATTTTCCAGAATATGATGTATTATCTGCTACGATCACCCATATAGGAAAATCTCCATATACATCATATGCAACAAAAGCAATCTTCCCTTGACTAAATGCACCGAATGTCTTTGCCTGGATATAACAAACTGTTGCATTCCAAAAGAGATTTACAATTTGCTGTTGTTTCTTGCACTCATCTAAATCTTCATATGTCTCAAGTGATGTGATTTCTTCTTTCAGATTATCCCAAAAGTATTCATTTTCTTTATCAGTTAAGATAAAAGGTTCATATTTTGTTGGAATCCCATTCTGCGCAACTGCTTCAATTCTGATCATTGTCATTCTCTCCGTTTCTTTATTAATTCTTATGTCCAGTGGACAGATGCAGCTCCATCCACTGATATATATTTCTCTGTGTGTCTTAAAGTTCTACTACATATTTACGTGATGGAATCTCAATCTCTTTATCAAGTTTAATCGACTGATTCACAATCATTGTAAGGACTTTGCAAACATACTCTTCATCACCTCTGATTTCAGAAGGCTTTATCAGTATCAGGTATGGATCAAGTTCATTTGCATGCTTTACAAGGAAATCAGCATACATATCATCAATCTGTTCTGCCTTTGGTAATGTCTGAAATTCAAGCCCTGTGCTAATTATGGAAGGAAGTTCAACCTCTCTTCTATTTGCCTTGTGACAATCATCAATATAATCCTGTATTGATTTATTGAGACCATCGGCACACGCACCCATGAAGAAATTACAAGTATTTGCCATATGGTACACTGTATCTCTGACGTAGACTCTATCTTCCATCGGAATCAAGTCAAATTTCAGTGATGTCAAAGTGTCCAGATACTCCATTCCCAGTGTAATAAGCACTTTAGAATATAGATTCTTAACCAATGTACTTCCCATCCATTTGGTATAAACTTCTTTGAATAATTCCATAACTTCTGGATCTGCGTTAGGATCTTTCAGATTCTCATCCTGTTTTAATTCATTGATTGGGATATCCCACTTTCCCATATCAACAAAATTGTACTTGCTGTTGGTGTTTCTTCCTATATTATTGTTTCTCTGCTCTTTCGCTGCTTTTCTTCTTTCTGCTCTGTTCATGTTCTGAATCCTCCCTGTATTAACGTCTGATTACAATAAAATTGATACTGTATACTTCCATGCGAATGGAATAACAGGTATCTCTCTCGCTGATTTTATCAATACGCTCAATGCTGTCTGTCTTGAGCGTAAGTGATGCTTTGTCCTTAGATGAGAAAGTAATCTCTTTCTTGTTTTTGTCATAGTGAACTTCCGCAAAAGGAATCTCTACTCCCATTATTTTTTCACATACTTCATATGAATTGATAGCAATCATTACTTTTGCATCTCCAACCCACTCCATAAACTGTTCTATTGTTGCTGAATCTTTTGTCATCATGTCTCTTGTCCTCCTGTGTTCTTACTTGTTGTTTTGATATAGGTTACTTATATATTCTCTATATGTTACTTGTTCATAGTTGTTCGTAGCTTCTCAATCTAACCCTTCCAATAATTCCAGACTTGTACGTTTACGCTTACTTACTGACTTATTATCTGGAATAACTGGACTCTCAATCTCTTCTAAATCATCAAGTAGAGTTAAAGATTGTCTACGACTGAGCCTAGCACGTTGTTCATCCGAAGCATCTTTACCAAGTTTTTTAATATATTCAACTGGAAAAGATAATCCTGATGCACAGGCTATATTGACCGCTCCGTTAGATCCTGTAAAAATGTTCTCTGGAACACCAATAGCTTTCTCAATTTCATGCTCATCAATCTTGTTTTTACCCTGATTGATAATTCCAAGATTTCCAACAATACCATCTGCATTGATAGGAAGAAAAATATTCTTTACAGTTAATGCTTTTACCATATCAGCTGTGGTTACTCTGTTATTTTCTGAATTTTTATCAGATAACATAGCAATCACAAATGCACCGTTATCTTTCAGCATCTTCATCTTTTCAGAATCATCAAAGTTTGACCCACTGGAATAGGAAGTATCACTTAAAAATGCATCCAACATATTTACCAGAATCGTATTAATCTTTTTCAAATCTGAATAAGATTCATTATTTACAAAAATAATGGCACCCAGTTCTTCAATCTGCATGAGTTCTTTTGCCACATTATACGCATTCAGTCTTTTCTGAATTGACTCATCTTGTCTTGGCATAAGAATTACTGGAACAACAATTTTATCTGGATTTTGCACCAGAATTTCACTTACAAATGTAATACATCCTGATCCTGTTGAACCACCGGCAGAAGCAATCACAATAATGATTTTCTTCTCTATTTCTTTAAGTTTCTTCAATATATGTTTGTTACGTTTTAACGCTTCATAGGCAAGCTCTCTATTTCCTGCAAGACCGTCATATCCTTCAAGCCTCATACTATTTTTAGCATTGGGAATACTTTTAATATCCTGTTCTGATCCGTTTACCGAATATGTAAGATAATTTTTCTCCTGGAACTCATAAGTTACAGTCATACCGCCTAAACCTAAACCAATAACTGCCGTTGAATCTTTAAGCATGTTCGTTCTCCTCTTCATCCTTTATTAGCTTTAAGCCTTTTTCTGTAATGTAGTATGTGTATGCTTGCCAATCTCCACATCCACGCTCTACATATCCTTGCTCTCGTAATTTTTTTATTTTTCGAGAAGTTGTTGTTCTGCATGATTTTGATATTTCCATGATTTCCTGTAATGTCATGCTGTGAAAATGGCTGGTACAATTCTTCTTTTTCAAAATCTTTAGAATCACATAACCCAATCTGTTCATTTGATAAATCACCTCCCGTATTTATCACTTTCCTGTTTATTAGTTAGTCCGTAGTGTGCTATAGGATAGTAATACAATTTCAATAGTGTTGTATAACTGACCACTGAAAGGTAAAAATTTTTGATTCCATCCATATAATCAAGATGAAATCCAAGTTTCAAATCTTCACTTCTTTATGCCTATAGATACACTTTCTCCCTTGGCATAACCCAAGAATCCAAAAGCAACACCATTTTTATAAATGGTATAGAAAATAATCTATTATCATAGTGCGATCCTCCTGTTATTCAGTTTTCATAGTACATTTGGGTACAGGAAATAAACCAATCTGCAAATGCACAAAAGTACATAGCTTACCTGCCATATCTTGCTGCCCTTAAATTTTTTTATCGGGAAATAAACTGTGCAGACTTGCACAAAAATGAATTTAATGATATACTTTATCTTGTCTAAGGAAAAGTATAGACTTCATTCTTGATGCCTGTACAATACATACTGGATTGAGTTTAGAACTCATCCTATAAGATAGAGATGATGGTATCGCCAAATACCGTTGTCTCTTTCTTTTTATCCGTAACGCCATTATATGCCAGAACATTTGTTTGTGTTAACCTATAATGTTACGCTTTGATTAAGTTCTGTTTACCTGTTCCAATGTGTCTGTTATCCCATCAACAGAGCAGTTATGTTACTCTGTACTGCTCTGTATCTTGCTTACATTTTGAATTATATCACTGTGTATGTCGTATGTCAATTGCAAAATACAATTTTTCATATTTTTATTGTATAATTCTTGTTTTATTGTATATAATAAATTGTATATTAAAAATAACATGCCTTTTTTATAATTTACGATACAATTATCATTGTTATTTTGTATATATTGTATTATTATTGTATATATCTAAATGTATCAAAAATAAAAATGTATATTGTCTGGAGGAATACAATATTATGGCTACTCTCGCAAGTCTTTTACGCTATAATAAAAACCAAATAATAATAATAGATACTCAGGAAATCCGCTTAATAGATCATCTCAAAGAATTACGCATTGCCAGAAAAATAACTAAGAAAAAGATTTCAAACCTTGTTAAACAAAATGACTATTGGTATTCTCAAATTGAACGTGATGGAAAAAAAGGAGATGATAATCGTCAATTAACCATATATAGAAGCGATCTTATCAAAATTATTGCTATTGTAAAATTCGGAGCAATGACTTCTAAAGAAATAGAGTTGAATAAAACTCAGAGTATTAACTATATAGATCAAATAATAAGTGCTGTTCCAGTAAACGGATCTGCGACAAAAATTGAAATGCTTCGAGTAGTCCAAAGTAGAACTGTCGAAGAACAGGAACGTTTATTAGAGTCTTTACTTACTACACAAAGCCAATTACTTAATCATGCCTTTAGACAATTAAGCACTGTCAATGATAAAGATATTTTTTTAGACCATTTAAAAAATTTAAATAGTTCATTAAAAATAAATCCTACATTTATGGTTTATCTTGCAGGTATGCCATTTGCAGAATTTTTATATGAAAGTAAACAAGAAAATCTTCATAGCCTACTAACAGATATTATGAAACAACTTGATAATTTCAGAATTGATATTAACAATGGAAATCTTCAAAAGGCTTCTTCCTATCTTTTTGCTCTTCAAAATACTATTACCAAATATACTGGTAAAACTTTTATGGATTTCCAAAAAGAAAATAATATTTCTTTACCCGAAGACGAATAATTTTCTCAACATACCAAAAGCCCCAGGATTAACTCCCGAGGGCTTTCATACTGTCTCATATTAAATTATAATCATTCTACGTTCTCAAACATCTCTGCTAATGTCATAGAGATTTTCGGAAAATCTTTCAGCGTCACCACTGTATCTGCATTATAATGATCTTCTTCT
>OGTB01000974.1_pt1 | contig 20910 bp, 26 predicted proteins | sample 1553611 | NCBI WGS metagenome assembly OGTB01 (sample SAMEA2580032, study PRJEB22360) | human gut metagenome | biome: human gut; feature: human-associated habitat; material: faeces | place: Denmark | collected 2008/2010 | reverse complement strand
TCATGTGACCGCTTACGGAACATAGTTTAAAGTAAAATGCCCTGCCCAAAAAAAATAAAGCTGTCTTAAAAGGGCGATGCCGGATCATAACCGGCTGTTCCGATTTATGGAGGTATGATACATGAGAAAGATATTCTATACGCTGTCTGTAGCAATGCTGATGATTTTATTTTGTATGCTAGGGTTCGCAATTGTAGCAGCATTTGTAAAATTTATTTGCTGGTGCTTCGGTCTTGCTTTCAACATAAAAGTAGCACTGGGTATTTATGCGGTAATTGTACTGATTCGGTGGGTGATGGCAGATGGAAAGAATGATTAGTGAGAGAATTAACAAAGAATCGGTCAATATGGCAAAACTAATCACAAAAGGATATACAGTGACAATAAGACCGACAAGAGGTGGTGTTAAGATTACAAGCCACAAAGAGAAAGAAATAAAGAGCTGAGAACCGAGTGCGGTTCCGGGACAGGGGAGTGCCTCTTAACTTTTTAGTTAGGGGGCTTTTTTTATGGCAAGCAAATATCTGATGGATGCTGTAAAAGGATATGATGATTATCTTTTGAAGCATGGACTTGATGAATCTGTTCTACAAGCTTACGTCCTTGCCACGCAAACTGCATATAAGGATGAGAAAGACATTCAGTACGGGAAAATGGTAGCTGCGAAAGCAAAACAGCTTGTAAACGACATGATACGGATACAGACTGGAGGTACGTTTGCACAGCTTGAGGAATACGCACAGGAGAATAAGACGGATTACAAGATTCTCGATACCTACTATGACATTTTAAAGATTGAAGCAAGAGATATCCTTGACAGCTATATGCTGTATGTGGAGAAGAATAGAAAGCGACGGGAACGCTTCTATGAGCCACGTAGAAAGACATTAAAGCTTGTTACGGATAAACTACAAGCTCTTGAGGATGACGAACTAGATGAATTGTTCGTACACATGCCTGCCCGTGTCGGTAAGAGTCAGGAGCTTACCCTTGCAACATCATGGAAGTGCGCAAGGAATACCGAAGCTAGTAATTTGTATGTGACCTATAAAGAGGGACTGGGCGGTGCTTTCCTTGATGGTGTAATGGAGATATGGACAGACCCAATCTATTGCTTCTCTGATGTGTTTCCAGAAACAATAATTATAGACACGGACGCAAAAAACAATAAGGTGGACTTGCAACGAAAGAAAAAATATAAGTCCCTGTCCGGCAAAGGTCTAACTTCTGGTCTGAATGGTGAGTATGGTGCTTTGGGATGGCTTATCATTGACGATATCCTTGAGGGAATCCAGGACGTGTTAAGCCCGGATGTCTTAAGAAGAAAGCAGATCATCTTCGACAACAACGTAATGAAGCGTAAAAAAGAGAAGTGCAAGGTTGTCTATAATGGTACAATCTGGAGTCTTCATGATATCTATATGAACAGGCTTGACTTTCTGGAGAACAATCCAGAAGCAAAGGACATCCGTTGGGATGTGCTTAAGATACCGGCTCTTGACCCTGTGACAGATGAAAGCAACTTCGATTATGAATACGGAGTAGGATTCTCCACAGAGTATTACCGTAGAGAACGTGCAAAGTTCGAAGAAAATGACGACATGGCAGGATGGTATGCGCAGTGTCAGCAAGAACCAATCGAGAGAGATGGTGCGGTGTTCAACCCGGAACATATGAAATTCTATAACGGAGTACTCCCGACAGAAGAACCATATAGAATCACTGCCGCCTGTGATGTGGCTCTTGGAGGAGAGGATAATCTGGCATTTGCCGTAGCTTATATGTATGAGGACGGTGCGGTATATATTGATGATGTCGTGTTTGATAGCTCAGAGAAGAAAATCACAAAGCCAAAAGTCACGGATATGATTATCGACCATGACGTAGGCAGTGCGTTTTTCGAAGCAAACCAAGGTGGAGAGGGGTATAAGGATGAAGTAGACGAAATGCTCAGAGAAAAGGGCAAGAAAATCAACCTTGTATCACAATATGCACCGACTAGTATGAGAAAATCGCAGAGAATCTGGGACAAAGCCGGAACAATCAGAGAATGGTATTTTCGTGATGTAGGGTGTAGAAGCAGGGAATACCGTGCATTTATGCGAAACCTGTATTCGTTCACAATCAAAGGAAAGAATAAGCATGAAGATGCGGCTGACTGCCTTGCATCATTAGCTTATTTCATTGAGGGAACATGGGAACCGGCAAAAGTAGAAGCGGTTAGCAATCCATTCAGAGGTGGCAGAAGATGGTAGACAGAAAGTTTTTGGAACAATATGCGGACATGGTAAGCGAAATACCAGAACTGGAAGCAAAAATAGATCGACTGGAAGCTCAGATAGCAAAAATCGAAGCAGAAGGCGCAGTAAAAGACACTGTGAGCGGTGGGAATGGCGGTACGCAGCACTTTGTGATAGAGGGATTCCCTATACCAGAGTATAAAAAGAAGAGAACAAGACTTCTTTCTGTAAAAATGTCCTATGAACAGTTGAAAAACAATGTAGAAGAGAAAGTTATGGAGATTGAAACGTTCATTGCCGGTATTGACGACTCCAGAATACGAAGAATTATCACCATGAAGTATATCGATGGGCTTTCATGGACGGAAACAGCGGAAAAACTAGGAAGATATGCCACTGCGGACAGTGCAAGGAAAGAATTTGAACGGTATTTTCAAAGAATGTCCTGACTGTCCTGTATGTCCGTTTCTAATATGGTAATATTAGAATGGAAACAGAATCCATGATACTGTTTTATTATTCCTCTTTATGTATGGTACATTCGGAAAAAAGAACTGTCGTAAATGGCGGTTCTTTTTTTGTATAGGAGAGAAAACATGGTAATTAGCATATATTGTCCGAAATGCGGTCACAAAGTCGGGACGCATGATGGAAAATCAAAAATCAACCTTACACGTCAGTGCAAGAATTGCAAAATAAGAGTCGTTTTTAACCGTACTACAGGTGAAGCAAGGGTAAGACCTCTCAAAAAGCGAACTACAAGCAGTGGCGTGACGTTTGGAGTGTAATTTATGTACGACAGAATCTTAACGAGAAACAATAAGTTTTTCAGAGATATCGTAAAAGGAGAATATGGTCGCAGAGTATTGTATACAGATGTAGAAGAAATCACCAGCGAAAATATCTTACAGGTTATAAGTAAGTGCGTTGGTGATTTTTATTGGAACAGAATGGTAATCAATTATCTCTGGCATTACTACAAGGGCGACCAGCCAATTTTATATCGAACAAAAGTGTCAAGAGACGACATTATCAATAAAGTTGTGGAAAATCACGCTTATGAGTTCGTGCAGTTTAAGACCGGGCAGACCTACGGAGAACCAGTACAGTGCGTAAGCCGCAAGGATGATGAAAATATCAACCGGTCTGTCGATGAATTAAATGATTACTTGCAGGATGCCGATAAGCACACGAAGGACATTAAGTCTGGCGAGTGGCAGTCAGCGACAGGAACATCGTTTAAAGCAGCACAGATTGTCAAAGGTGCAGATATTCCGTTCCGAATTGTTTCCCCATCACCGCTTAATACCTACATTATCTATTCAAGAATCACGGAAGAGCCAATGCTTGCGGTGCAGGAGCTTAGAGACGAAAGCGGAAAGTCTTATAGTAGATGTTTCACATCGACACATCAGTGTGACATCAAAGATGGAAAAGTGATGGACTGGGAGTTACACGCATATGGTAGTATCCCGATTGTAGAATATCCAAACAATCATGAAAGAGTATCGGATATTGAGCTTGCAATAGAAATCCTTGATGCCATTAACAATATGCAGTCAAACAGAATGGACGGAGTAGAACAGTTCGTACAGTCGTGGGTAAAATTCGTGAACTGTTCCATTGATGAAGAAACATTCCAGAAGATGAAAACCAATGGAGCATTGGTTGTGAAGTCAAACAACGGTGAGAACAAAGCTGATGTTGACATTATGACACAGGAGCTTAACCAGACAGAATCACAGGTTGCCAAGCAAGATTTATTGGACAATGCTCTAACGATTCTTGCTATTCCGAACAAGCAGGGCAACACGGGCGGTGACAGTCAAGGCGCTGTAGAGCTTCGTAACGGATGGGATTTCAGCAAGACACGAGCAAAACTGAAAGACCCGCTTGTGAAATCAAGCGAGAAGCGTCTGATCTCGGTTGTTCTTAACATCTTAAGAATCTATAAGGAAGACTTAAAGCTTACCTTGCGAGACTTTGATGTACAGATTAACCACAGCCCTACTGACAATATGGTAGTGAAGTGTCAGTCACTACAGTACTTGCTAGAGTGCGGTATCCACCCACTTGTGGCAATTCGCACTGTAGGCTTATGGGGTGACGCTGAGAAAGTATTTCTCCTGTCAAAACCGTATCTCGACACCAAGTATCAGGCAATTGAAGAGCAACAGGAGCAACAGGCAAGGCAGCTTCTTGATGACTTCCAGAAAAAGACTGGGGGTATAGGAGATGAAGGCGACTTATAGAACGATACAGGATGGGCAGGTATATGAAGCCGGTGAAGTAATACCATATATGGGGTCTATCGTATGCACAAAGATACGAAGTGGAGGGCGTGTAAGGGAATACACGTTTCTTTCGGAAGACTTTACATATCTGCCTAAATACGATTCTCTTGAAAGCGGCAGTAAAGCATATGCAACAGATACAGATGCAACCTATATCTATGATGTGTCTACAAAAAGCTGGCTAACAAGGGAAGAGCTATTTCCAATAACAATGGACGAATTAGACGAGATTTGTGAGGTGTAATTGTGGCATATCTTGATAAAGATGGAGTAAGGAAACTATGGGCGAAAGTAAAAGCATTATTCAATAAAGGGGTTACCGATATTTCCATCAACGGGAAAACTGTGACAATCACAAAAGGAGATGGAAGCACAAGTACGCAAACCACAAAAGATACAGAATACAGTGTATTTAGGGGAGCAACAAATTCGGCTGATGGAAGCAACGGTCTTGTACCAGCTCCAAAAAGCGGAAAACAAGACAGTTTCCTTAAAGGTGATGGCACTTGGGGAACACCGGAAAACACAAAGTACAATGTTGTAAGTAAAACAGCTGCCGGACTTGCGCCACAACTTCCAAATGAAACGAGTACAACGAAGTACTTAAGACAGGACGGTACATGGGCGGTGCCACCAAACCAAACTTACAATAAAGCAACACATTCATCTGATGGCTTAATGGCAAAAGAAGACAAAACAAAATTAGATGGCGTTGAAGAAGGTGCTCAGAAGAACGTAGCTGCTTATTCTAATATTGATGTAGACCACGGTTCAAATGGAACGGCTGGGGCAATTAATATACAGGATAGATTGTCATTATTATCTGGTGAAAATATTAAGGTTGAGGTTGTTGTTGACAGTAGTGGTGGCGGTGATGGAAACAGTATTAAGTTTTCAGCTAAAGATACAACCTACAACGATGCAACGCAAAGCTCACACGGTCTCATGACTGCTTCTGATAAAACGAAATTGGACGGTCTGCCGACTGGAACAGAACTTGAGAATACGTATGCAGATAAAAGCAGTTATCTTAAAAAAACAGATGCAACGCTTACATATGTATCAAAAACTAGTTTATCGACACAATTAGCGAACTATGCAAAAAAGACAGACATAACTAATATGTATGTTTATAAAGGTTCAGTTGCAGATGCTTCAAAACTTCCAAAAACAGGGCAACAAGTTGGTTGGGTATACAACATAGAGTCAGCGAGTGTTTATGGTGGTGCAGGAATGAATGTAGCATGGGATGGCGAGGCATGGGACCCGTTGGGTGAAATCTTCACAATTACCGCAATCACAAATGCAGAACTTGATGCGATTTGTGTGTAAGGCGGTGATCTTATGGGATTTTTAAATAATGAAGGAGTCAGCACATTATGGGCAAAAATGAAAGCATACGTTAATGCTCATAGTTCTGGTGGACTTACACTTGATAAAGTATATCCAATCGGCAGTGTTTACATATCTGCAAACGGGGCAAATCCGAATGAAATAATTGGTGGAACATGGGAAGAGTTTGCAACTGGTCGAACATTGATAGGTTATGATCCAGATGACGATGATTTAACGGAAACTGGAATGACAGGTGGCGAAAAAACACACGCACTTACAATTGAAGAAATGCCATCACATAATCATAGTGCTTCAACTGGTGGTGCAGGCAAACACACGCATACAGTTGGTTATAGAAAAAGGCAAGATGCATATGGAAAAGGAACAATGGATGCAATGCATTGGAATACAGGAACATATTCAACAATAGCAACAAGTGAAGTTGCAAATCATTCCCATACCGTAACAGTGGAAAGTGCAGGTTCTGGAATGGCGCATAATAACATGATGCCATATATCACGGTGAGAATGTGGAAACGTACAGCATAATTAAATATTTGATAGTGAAAGCAATCGTAGAAATACGGTTGCTTTTTCTTATACATTGCACCCATGCGTTAAATGGGAAAAGTAAAAATCCAAGCTGATAGAACAGCGACAACAAATGTAGATAACGGAGGTAATCAATATGACAAGAGAAGAAGCAAAACAGAACTTACAGGCACTGGGGATTGAAGAACCATCAGAAGCACAGGTTACAAACTATCTGAATCAGTTCCATTCAAACAAACCAGAGCCAAATAAAGAGCCGAAACCAGAGCCAAAGCCAATCAACGAGCCGAAACCGAATAAAGAGCCTAAACCAGAGCCTGATGGCGAAATTGCAAAGTTGCAGGAACAGATTGCACAGCTTGAGAAAGAGAGTGCAAGAAAAGACATCCGTGCATATGCGGCTGAAAAAGGCATTACAGGCGAGAAAGTAGAAAATGTCCTTTCTGTATTCCTTGATGATGTGGAAAAGGCAAAGACAGCTATTGATTCATTGTCTGAGATTATCGCAGATAGAGAAACAACTGCCGCAAAGAACAAGGAGAAAGAGATTGCAGACGGCTCTAAGAATCCGGGCGGTGGTGAACCAAAACCAAAGGATGATAAAGAAAAGACAGAAGCTGAGAAGACCGCTGAGTCTATCGGTAAGTCTATGGCTGAATCATCTAAAGCAAGCAAGGCTGTATTAGACAGCTATCTGTAGTAGGAGGTATAACCGATGAAATTTACAGAAACAAGCGTTTCAACGCAGAAAGAAATCCTCAAGAGAAAGCTTGGTGGTGAACTCTTTGAGGGAATTACACTTGACGCTTCTGCTTTCACTAACGGCGTATGCAAAGCGGGAAACCCAATTGACGCAAACGGCAAAGCAGTAAACGGAAGAACAGCTGGAACAACTGATGCCGCGCCAGTTGGAATCCTTCTTAGTGATGTATATGAGGATAATCCGAACGGAACAATCGTCAAAGCGTTCGCATGTGTAAACGAAGCAAATGCAAATGCAAATGCAAACATCACGATCGCAGACAGTGTAAAGACAGCATTAAAACTTATTGTTTTTGAATAGGAGGAAAAGAGCATGAATCTTAGAGACGCATATAGTGCAGAAGCAATCGCTCTTGTGCATACAGAAGCGGCAAGCAATAAACAGGCGTATTTAGGTGCCGGATTATTCCCGCCTAAAAAGAAAATGGGACTTGACCTTAAGTGGATTAAGACACACAAAGGACTTCCAGTATCCATCGCACCATCAAACTTTGATGCCGTATCAACAATTAGAAGCCGTGATGGCTTTAAAATGACTGAAACAGAAATGGCTTTCTTCCGTGAGTCTATGCTTGTAAAAGAGTCAGATGAACAGGAAATCATGAGAGCAAAGGATTCCACAGACCCGTATGCGGCAGAAGTCCTTGAAAGACTGTTTGACGATACTACAACACTTGTAGACGGTGCAAATGTTGTACCAGAACGTATGATTATGCAGTTGTTAGCACCAACAGATGGTTCTCCAAAAATTTCCATCCAGGCAAACGGTGTAACATACGCATACAACTACGACCCGAACGGAGAGTACAAGAAGAACAACTTCGCAACACTTTCTACAGATACAGACAAGTGGAGCGACACAGAACACAGTGACCCGTTAAACGATGTAGCGAAAGCTCTTGATAAAGTAGAAGCAAATACCGGTGAAAGACCAGAAATCATGATTGTGTCAAGAAAGACAATGGATTATCTGAAAAAGAACAAAAATATCCAGAGTGCTATTCTCGCTCAGAACGCAACAGCAAACATCTTCATGACAGATGCAAGAGTCAAAGATGTATTTTCGACAGAACTGGACGTGAAAATCGTTGTGTATTCTAAACAGTATAAGAATGAAAGTGGCGTGGCTGCTAAATTCTATCCAGATGGTCTTGCAACTCTTGTGCCAAATGGTGCGCTTGGAAACACTTGGTATGGAACTACACCAGAGGAAAGAACACTGATGGGAAAACCAGAAGCAGATGTATCTATCGTAAACACAGGTGTTGCTGTATCCGTAACAACATCCGAAGACCCGGTACAGACAAAGACTACCGTATCTGAGATCGTACTTCCGTCTTATGAAAGAATGGACAGCACATACGTTATCAAGTGTTACTAGGAGGTTATATTATGGTAGCAGAATGTATGACAAAGCATAAGGGCATTTGGTATCTTCCGGGAGAGGTTATCCCGGAAGAGCCAGCAATGGAAGAACATACAGATGATCCAGTGTATACAAAGACAGCAATTAAGAGAATGCCTGTTGATGAGCTTAAGAAACTGGCAACAGAAAAAGGCATTGAAGACGCTGAAAATGCAACCGGTGAACAGTTGAAAGATGCATTGATCGCAATGATTGGGCTGTAGGAGGAATAGTATGATAGCGGAATCAATCAAAAAGAAAGCAACTGAATATTTCTCCACGATACCAGAGCTGAAAGGTGAAGAACCATCTGCATTGCTGATTGATTTTGTTATCGAGAAGTATAAGCAGCAGAGGAATTTTCCGTCACATTTCACGGAAATGCAGATTGAGAAAGACATGGAAGACCATCTTTCTACTCTTGCTATGGCTGTGGTGGATTTAAAGGCTAAAGAGGGAGCAGAGGGAGAGACTTCACACAGTGAGAACTCTACCACACGTTCCTATGAGAGTGCTTATATTTCTCTCTCGGTATTTAGTGACATATTACCTTATGTTCATACCTTTTAAGAAGAATGCGCGTGGTTGTGGACATCTACAGCCGCAGGGCGCTCACTGTTGTGGTGGAGGGCGAGTGGGCAACTATTAAGAAAGGTGGTAATGCCATGACTATACGGATTTCACTGGCTATTGTTGTGAGTATTATATCGCTTTGCTTTTCTGCGTATTTTGGATTGCGTAATAATAAACGTTCCGACACAAAAGACTTAGAAGAAAGAGTCAAAAGTGATACAAGAATCAATATGAAACTGGACAATATATCAGTTGCTGTAGCAGATGTAAAGAAAGAAGTTGCTTCTATGAGAGAAGATATTGCTTCGCATAATGGGAGACTAATTAAATTGGAAGCAAGTGTCAAGAGCGCACATCACAGAATTGATTTTATGGAAAAGTGCTCTGGTATTGACACAAGAGAGAAATCAAGGGAGGAATGATTATGAGAGATTGGAAAAACTGGGGAAAATGTGCGCTTGTAAGAGCGATAAAGACCGTAGCACAGACTCTTGTCGGCGTGATTGGTGCAAGCACCGTGCTTGAGGGAGTTGACTGGCGTGTTGCGGTATCTTCTGCCGTTCTTGCCGGAGTCGTGTCCTTGCTGACAAGCATTGCGGGACTGCCGGAGGTGGAAAACAATGCGAACATTAAACCGGAATAAGCAGAAAATGAAGTATTCCATGCAAACAGATTCCGTACCTGTCTATGATACAGACGATGAGGGGAATATCAAATACATGGAAATAGATGGAGAAATGCATCCAATCTATACAGGCGAGTCTCAGCCTGGGTATACAGAACCGGTTGATTTCCGGTCTAATATTGCATCTACTCTTACGGAAGCTTATGTAAAGGCTTTTGGTGTAGACGATGCTTCGGACAAGGCTGTAATCGTCACGGATAAGGGAGCATATCCGTGGGTATCCGGAACAAGGATATGGCGAAAACGTGAAGTAGCATATACTGGCGGGCACGTAGACGGCGATTCCGCTGATTACGAAGTTGTAGCAACAAATGACGAGGCATTGAACGAAGACAGCTATCTTCTAAAAAAACTCGTCCACGAGGGAAGAAATGGGTAAAAAAGTAATATCATTTGGGCTGTCACAAAAGAGTATTAAAGAAGCAATCAGGCAGATAGAAGAATACAAGAAAGAACTGAACCAAAAGATAGTTGAGTTCACAGAAGCACTTGCCAAAAAAGGTGAATTGGTTGCTTTAAGCAAGATAGAAGAATCTCCGCTTGGAAGAAAAACGATCACGCTAAGGAGCGAGACTACACAGGAAGATGCCGGATGCAAGGTAATTATTGTAGCAACAGGTCAGACGTTCTCCAGTGAAGATTATCCGTCGTTCAACACACTTCTTGCTGTTGAGTTTGGCGCAGGTATTCACCATAATCCAGAGCAGAATCCAAAAGCAAATGAGATGGGTTACGGAGTCGGCACATTCCCCGGACAGACACATGCATTTGAGGATGGATGGTACTATCTTGGAGAAGACGATAAATGGCATTATACGCACGGTGTCAAAGCAACAATGCCAATGTATAGTGCGACTGTTGAGATTGCTAATAAGATACAAGAAACAGCAAAAGAGGTGTTTGGATAATGGATAATTCATGGGTTTTTGACTTAGAAACAAAGCTTTTGTCGCTTATAAAAGTAAAGACGGAAAGTATATTAAAAAAGAAATATCCGGATATCTTTTACACAAACACGGATAGCCCAAAGGATGTAAGTACTCATTTTCCTACGGTCTATGTTCACGAACTTCCAGGAGTAGAAAAAGCAAAGACAACAGAGGGGAATAGCATAGAAAGTGTATTCTATTCGCTACAGGTAGAAGTCACTTCGCAAAAATCACAAAAAGAAACAAAGTATGTGTTGTCCAGAATCGCAGAAGTACTGAAAGATTCGGGATTTTCCATATCTTCCTTTCCAGAAGCAAGCAACGGTAAGACATATTACAGAAGTATTATGCGAGCAAGCCGATTGATAGGAAGAACTGAAACATTGTAACCAGAGAGTCTATACAGGCTCTTTTTTTATTGCAGGAGGTAATAACATGGCTTCAACAAGTTATAAAGCGAGAGTTATCATCAAGGAGCATACAGGTTCTGATAACGTTGTAACAGTAGCCGGAAAGTATAAACTGCTTATGGCTGCTAAATCTATTCCGGCACCGGCAAGTGCACCGAATACGGTAGAATCCACCACAATGGAAGATGATACACAGCGTTTTGAGATGGGTATTAAAACATCCGACTCAAAAGAGGTTACAGGAAACCTTGAAAAAGAGTATCTGGATGCTATTGAAAAGCTGAATGGTAAGCGTTGCGACATTATCCAGTTATATGGAACAGACGGACTGGGTGGAGTAGCAAAATACGCTTATGTTGGACAGGTAGTCGCTACACCGTCAGATGTTGGTGGTGTAGATGAAATTCTCGAAATGACAGCAACGATTATCCCGAACAGTGCAGCTGTAAGACTGGCTGATACTGTTACAGTTACAGAAAACGCAGGAGAGTTCACTGTAGCGGAGGGGTAGCAAGTTCCGTATCAGAACAGTCAGCGAGATCACGGAGCGCAAAATATGTAGCTGACGAAGACATTATTTAGACGGAATGGGGCGCACTTCGGTGCGTCCCTTCCTTTTATTTTTGAAAAAGGAAGGTAATGAACATGAAAACAATTACATTAAATGGTAATGCATATACAGCACGTGAGTTTGATTTTAACCTTATCTGCGAATTAGAGGATATGGGAATCACAATGGAAACAATGGAAAGCAAAGGCATGAGCTTTATCCGTGCGTACCTTGCACTATGTATGGGTACAAACAGAGCTGTTGCCGGGCAGGAAATCAATGCTCACATCGTAAAAGGCGGTAAATTAGAGGATATCCTCACAACTGCCGAAGAAATGATGGAAGAGTCCGATTTTTTTCGCAGTCTCAGCGAGGACGAGGAAGAGAATGCTCCAGAGGATGCGAAAGAGGAAACAGCAAAGGAAACGAAAACAAAATAATTGATTATAAATCGAAAAGGGAACTGTTCGAGCGTGAATGGTTCCCTAAAGTTGCGTTTATGGGCGTAACACTGGAAGAATTTTGGCATCTGAACCCACATAAAATCTCTGTAATATCTGACGGATACAACGAAAAGATAAAACAGGAAATGATAATCACCGATCGCCTTAATTGGATGATGGGGCAATACGTTCTATCCGCACTTACGGTTGTGATGGATGGGTTCTCAAAAAGTCCAAAAGCAAAGTATATTGAAAAGCCTATGCTGTCAGACGAAATTACGGACGAAGAACAGGAAGAGCTTGAAATGAAGAAAGAAATAGAAGCTATGGAAAGATGGATTTCCAACGACAAACAGAGAGGTCTTCCGCAGACAACTATAAGGTGGTGATAGCATGGGAGCGGAAATGGATAGCTTAGAACTTCAAGTTGAGACATCGGCGAAAGGTGCGAATCGTGCCTTAAGCAATATGGAAAAGAAACTTGAAGCAATAGGAACGTCACTTGGTAAAATATCTGTATTATTGCCTACACTTGGGAAAATAGGTGATACAAGTGCGTTAGAGGAACTCAAGGACGCTACAAGCGACATTGAGAAAGCCTTATGGAAAGTTGCAAAGCAGAAAGTAAAGCCGAGAGTAGACCGTAGTGACCTGAAATATGTGTCAAAAGACCTTGACGAAATCTTTGATAAATTCAAAAGGGTAGGCAAGGATACCAATGTTGATGATATGGGAATGGTTGAGCTACAGAAGAAAATCACTTCTACAGAAAAAGAGCTTGACCGTTTAAACGCAAGACTGGACAAGAAACTTGACACCGAGAATGTTTCAACATATGGGAAAGCATATGTAAACCTTGTATATGACATTCAGAAAGCCACAAATGCTCTTGAAGTATATAGAGAAGCCTTATCTTCACTAAAAGGTAAAGTCCCTGAAATAAAGATTGAAAGGGGTGCTTCTGACTATAAGCCTTATGAAGCTCCAGAAGCTCCAGCGGCAACGCCAATGGAACCTGGCTCAGGTAATTACGATGCGAGCGCAATGAAAGCTGTTTATGGCACTTCTGATATAAAGAACTGGCAAGATGCAATCAAGAAACTTGGTGGAACTGCGCAAAAGGCTATGGAAGCCTTGAATAACATGAATGGTTCTTTTGATTCTTCCAAAGCGGCATCCTATGAAACACAGATTGCAAAGCTTAGAAAAGAACTTGCTGATTTGCAGAAACAGGGACTTGGACAAGGCAACTCTGAGTATGATAGAGTAGCGCAGGATTTAGCAATTGCCACAGAGAGATTAAGGCAGTATAAAGCAGAAGCAAAGAAAACTGCGAAGATAAAGATTGCAGAAGAAAATGATACAAAGCTAGACAGACTGTCAAAGAAACTTGGAGAGGTATCATCCAAAGCGAAAGAGTTTGGCAAAACAACAAAAAGTGCACTTGGCTCATTATCTAAGTTTGCATCCTCATGTGGCACACTTGGAAACATGCTGATGAAACCAATTACCATGATTGGCAGACTCACCGGTTCAATCACAGGGCTGCGTAACCAGACCAACAAGGGAATGTCATGGGGGCGTATGATTGGTTCGTCTATTCTTTTTTCCACGGTATTCGGAGCAATCAGCGCAATCAAACAGGCAATTGCGAAGGGGTCAAACAACCTTGTGCAGTACAGCACTGCATATAATAATACGATTTCCTCTATCGTCACATCACTTCTGTACTTAAAGAACGCATGGGCGGCAGCATTTTCACCGATTATCAGCGTAGTAGCACCATATCTGACAAGATTTATTGACATGTTAGCCGGTGCTCTTAATAAGGTTGGTCAGTTCTTCTCTGTACTCACTGGAAAGAGCATGGCGGTACAGGCGAAAAAGGTATGGAAAGACTATGGTAGAACGCTTGAAAGTACTGGGACAAGTGCAAACAAAGCCGCAAACGGACTCAAGAAAGCAAAAAAAGCCGCAAAAGAGTTCCAGACCTATACACTTGGCATTGATGAATTGAACGTACAGCCAAAGCAGTCAAAGAGTTCTGATACAGGAAATACAGGCTCTACCGGTAGCACGCCGAAAGCCGGAAAGTACACCGGCCCCGATCCATCTACCATGTTTGAGACAATCAAGCCAAAGAAAGCAATCTCTGACTACGCTAAACGCTTAAGAGAAGCATTTAAGGCGCATGACTGGGAAAAGCTTGGTGCGATCATGGCAGAGGGCGTCAATAAGGGTATGTTAAAGCTCTATAACATTCTGGACTGGAATAAGAATGGAGCAAAGATTACATATTTTATCAACGCTTTCACTACGACCATGAACTCATTCACTGACCGTATTAACTGGTCACTTATCGGTGGTACCGTAGCAAATGGAATCAATACTATTGCTCATTCCTTTAATCTTCTGGCAGATGGATACAATTTCGAAGCACTGGGAGAGAATGTCGGACTTGCGATTATGAACGCAATCCGCAATATAGAGTGGAAGAACCTTGGAAATGCTATTGGCAATTACTTTATGATTTCATGGAGATTTGCTGTTGGAGTTGTACGCCAGATACATTGGGATGAACTTGGTACAAACCTTGCGATTGGATTCAATGGTATGTTGGAGAAAATCGACCTTGGAACAGTCGGTGAAACAGTCGGACGTATAGTTGGCGGTATTATCACAGCCTTTAAGAACTTTGTGGCAAAAGCAGACTGGGGAGAAGTAGCAAAGCAGTTAAAAGACGGTATCAAGAATGTAATAAAGTATGCTTCAAACGATGGAGAAAATAACGGTACTCTTGCCGCTATGCTTGGAATCGGTATTGGTGCTGGAGCATTAAAGGGTATCGGAACACTGGCAACTACTCTCGAAAAGCTTTCGCCTGGCATTGAGCTTTTGAAAAAACTGAAAAAAGGTTTGAATTTTGATGGAATTTTGGAAAAACTCTCACCAATTACAAACATTTTCTCGAAAATTGGCACTGGTATTGGCAATCTTGTTACTAAGTTCCTTAACCTTGCACCGGTTCAGTCCATAATAACAAAAGTAGGTACGGTATTAGGCAACCTTGCGACAAAGTTTGCACCAATCACAAACTTTCTTACAAAGATAGGCGGTCTTGTATCTGGACTTCCTACCGGCGTAATTATTGCGGCAATCGCACTGATAGCTTCTATGCTTATAAACCTGTGGAATACATCAAAGACATTCCGTGATAATGTAAAAGCCATGATTGATATGATCGTGGAAGCATTATCAGAAGCAAAAACCATGATTTGGGATGAAACAATCCTGCCGTTGTGGGACAACTTGAAAGAGTTCTTTGCTTCTCTTGTGGAGATGTACGAATCTACAGGAATGAAAGATAAATTCGAGCTTATTGCAACAATTATTGGTAGTGTACTGGCAACAGCAATCGCAATCGCAATCAAGGTGTTCGCTACACTGTTTAAGACAGTAGGTGGTGTGTTAAGTGGTATTTTAACCACACTCACTGGTGTGATCAAGTTTGTCACTGGCGTATTTACAGGGAACTGGAAGCTTGCTTGGACAGGAGTCAAAAATATCGTTAAGGGTATCGGAAAAGCCATTGGCTCTATTTTCTCTGGCTTATGGAAGACAATCACATCCATCTTCGAGCCGATTGCTGAATGGTTCACAAAACTGTTCAAGAAAGCATGGAGCGGTATAAAGAGCGCATTTGCAAGTGCCGCTAAATGGGCGAGAGGTGTCTGGAAAGACATTACAAATGTATTCAGCGGTGCAAAGAAATGGTTCGGAGAAACATTTAGCCATGCGGCACATGCTGTGTGGAAAGCGTTCTCAAACGTTGGAAACATGCTGAAAAAGATTGCCAATGGTTGGCTGTCACTGATAGAGGGTGCCGTAAACGGTATCATAAAGGGTGTAAACTGGGTTCTTGGCAAACTTGGCTCAAAGAAGAAGCTTTCAACAATCACGATTGAACGTCTGTCTGTAAAGAAACATGCCAAAGGTTCAAATGGTATACCAGAAGATACCGTAGGCATGGTAAATGACCAACCAGGTAGAGTGTATAAAGAGTTGATTGTACCACCGAATGGAAAGCCATTCATCCCAGAGGGAAGAAACGTGGTAATGCCACTTCAAAAGGGCACAAAGATTCTTCCAGCGAATAAGACCGCTGCACTCACAGAGAGTATGCCACACTTCAAAAAAGGTATCGGAGATTTCGTATCCGGTGCGTGGGAGAAAGCAAAAGGCGTGGCAAGTAATATCTTCGAATATGCTTCGCATCCGAGCAAGTTATTACAGCTTGCTATCAATAAATTTGTTTCAACAAATAGATGGATGGGCACTATCGGAGCCATTGCAGGAGGTGCTGTAAAGACAATCTTCGGTTCGGCAAAAGACTTTATTGCAAAAATGCTGAAAAAACTTGGTGGTGTAGGTCTGGAAAAGGCTTGCAACTGGGCGGTAGGCATTGCAAATGATGATAGCCACGGTTACGACCAGAAGCACAGATGGGGCACACCGGACTACGACTGTTCTTCTCTTGTTATTTCTGCTTTCCAGAAAGCCGGAATTAACCTTAAGAAGAAGGGCGCATGGTCAACCAAGAATCTTCTTGAAGTAGCTCTTAAATCTGGTTTCAAGGATGTAACAAGCACGGTAAACCTTAGTAGCGCAAAGGGTATGAGACGTGGTGATATCCTCTTAAGAAAAGGTCACCATGTAGCACTCTATCTTGGGAACGGTAAGGCAGTAGCAGCACACAAAAATGAAAAGGGCAGTATCACCGGTGGTAAGCCGGGAGACCAGACCGGACACGAGATTGACGTGTATCCTTACTCAAATGCTCACTGGACTCATATTCTCCGTTACACCAAAGGTTTCGCCAAAGGTATCGGAACTATCGGTCTTGGTGATTTGCCGAAGTATTCAACAGGCGGATTCCCGGAGAACGGACTGTTCATGGCAAATAGCAATGAGCTTGTCGGCAAATTTGGCGGTAAGAACGCTGTTGTCAACAACTACCAGATTGAGGGCGGTATCGAAGAAGCAACCTATAGAGGATTTATGCGTGCTCACGAGGAAACAAATAATGATTCTATGCTTCGTGAAATCTTACAGGCAATCAAAGCCGGTAAGTCTATCCAGATAGACGGAAGAGAAATCGTCCGTGCTTATGATTCACGAAAGAGTAGGAATGGATTTTCATTCACATAGAGGGTAGGTGTCAAAACCTATCCTCTATTTTTGCATGGAGGTGATATATATGCCAATGAGTGCATTTTTAAATGTAAACGGTGTAGACTTTCCACCACCGAGACGTGGGTTCTCATGGACAATCTCTACTACGGTCACAGAGGGACGTAATGTCAAAAATGTAGTTGTAGGTCAGAGAGTAGGGAGAGACCTGTATAAACTGGATAATCTGGAATGGGTAGGGCTTTCTCCCAAAATGAGGAAAAAGATGTTGGATGCGATCAGGCCATTCTATGTGCCGGTTACGTTTGAAGACCCTGCCAATCCGGGGCATCCAATCACAGTGACCATGTATCCAGGTGACAGAAGCGGTGCACCACTGTTTGTGGATAAACTTACGCACATGGCTTTACAAGACGAAACATTGAAATTCAATCTGATTGATACAGGACGGTGATTCTATGCAGATGGTAAGTGACGCATATAGAAAGTCCATAAGACAGTTATTCCGAAACAGGGGATATATTAAAGGCTCAATCGGAGTTATCAATACAGAAGCACAAGGAAACGCAAAAATAGCAGATACAAAGCTTGCTGCATGGAGCAATCCAGATATTTATGACAGTTCCGGTGCAAAAAAACTTTATGCGACCGCAGAGGAAAACTTTACAAAGGCGAATGGAAGTTTTTACTTTGTGGACGATACCGTGACGGGGAATACAGGAGCAATCACCGATTCTATCATGGGTGCAATGACGTTCGTTTTCAATGGTGGGAAAGATTATAACATCAAAGGTCTGACGATTGATTTTGGTGATTGTTATCCAGAAGTATTCGTTCTACAGGTCAATGGAAGCGAAAACCACACCTATAGTAACAATTCTCCTGTGTGGACTTGCACGGATGTATTTGACGGAGCAAGAAGTTTTAAAATCATACCGAAACAGATGTCAAACGAAGCAGAAGCAAGGCTTAGGATTTATTCCATCCAGTTTGGTATGGTAGACACATTCGGTAGTGATGAAGTGCTTTCCTGTTCTGTCAGTGAGTATGTATCACCGATAGCAGAGAGCATACCGAGCAAGGATATTGATCTGAAATTGGATAATCTGGACGGCATGTACAGCCCGGACAACGATTCAAGTGCCGCTGCTTATCTGGAGCTTGGACAGGAGATACGGATTGCATTTGGATATGACGTGGACGGGTTGGGAACAATTGAATGGTTGCCGGAGATAAAGTCCTATCTGAAATCATGGAGCGCAACCAAAACGGACGCAAGTTTCACCTGTACCGACCTGTTTGACGGAACAATGGATAAAACATACTACGGTGGGAAATATAGCGAAACAGGAAAGACTTTGTATGCACTGGCAGAAGAAGTGCTTGCTGACGCAGAAGTTGCGGAAGAGGATTATTTCCTTGATGAATACTTGAAAGAAGTCACGGTCAATAACCCTGTTCCGGCAGTCAAACATTCCGAAGCATTACAGTTGATTGCCAATGCCGGAAGATGTGTATTAAGGGACGATAGGGACGGAAGAATCTACATCCAATCATCCTTTACACCGGATGTAACAGCAACATCCGTAAATACGGATTCAGACCATAGCAACCTACAGGCAATCTTACAGGACGTAGGAGAGACAAAGGCTTACGCAATGTCTTCCAGAGATTTTGTGAAAGCAGATGGCTCTATGCTGTTTGATGGGGATAACCTGTCCAATATCGTTGTGAGCAATGTGTCAGCGGATACAGACGGTAATTTTACTTCCAATCCGTCCATTACATTATCGTATGAGCGTGTATTTGACGCATACGGCTTCTGTATTAACTTTGTCGGTAATTTCCCTAGTGAGTTCACTGTAACGTCTTATTCTGGCGATACAGAGCTTGAGAAGATGGTGTGCAGTCCAGAAGATTTTATATACCAGATATCCCAAACGTTCTACAAGACAGATAAGCTTGTTTTTGAGTTCACAAAAGGCTCGCCAGAATCCGTAGTAGCAGTTAGTAATCTAGCAGTCAACGGTGTGACAGATTATGACCTTGCGGATGGCGATGACATCACAACAGAGCCGACCGTCACAAGGACAGAGAAACTAAGAAATCTTACAACTAACTATACAAAGTTCGTTCCATCCAGTAACGCAACAGAGATTGCGACACAGGACATGACAGTAACAGGGAATACAACCTATACGTTCTATTTCACCGACCCATCATTCAACATGTTTGCTGTTGTGGAGGAAGATGGCAAGAGCAAAACAGGAATCAAAGCAAAAGTAACAGCGTCCAGTAACTACTACGCTACGGTTGCTATCACAGGTGTAACAGCAAAGGCGAAAATCAAGGTAACACTGAATGGAAACTACTACACCAAGAAAGTTTCCGCAAACACGGTCAATTACCAGAAGTCCGGAAATGATGTGACGTGGGATAATCCACTTGTCAGTACAAAAGAACACGCACAGGACTTAAATGAATGGCTGTCCACCTATTATCTTGGCAAGGTAGAGTATGAGATCGGGTGGCGTGGTGACCCTAGAACGGACGCAAACGACATCTTCTACTATACCCGTGCTGACGGTGAAAAGTATAAAATCCGTGCCTATCAAAATGATTTGGATTTTGATGGTGGGTTTTCCGGAAAGATTAAAGCAAGGATGGTGATAGAATGATCTGGACTGAACCAAAAACAAACTGGACAGAGAACGATTATTTCAACATAAAAGATTACAATAGAATCAAGAACAACATCGCTTATCTCACGGAAGAGGTCAGTAATATTGTAGCACCCGTAGACGGAACAGACATGGGAGAAGATGTCACCAGTACACTTGTGGTATGGAAGAGTGACCAGTTCAACGCCATTGAAAACAACATGGATAAGGTTGTAGCAGCTATGGGTGATGAATTTGACAAAAGACGATACTTCCCGAACGGTGCATTCATCAATGCGGATTCACTGAACCGAATCGAACAGGCGTGTCTTGATACTTATAAGGCAGTCAAGAGCCAGACAACGTGCCTTACAAGGCTTGACTTCCGACTTGGTGATGTACAACTTGGAAATTTGTAAAGGAGTGGTGATATGAAAACAGATTATAAAAATGACATTCTTGCAGAATCCATGAACGGATTGCGCAGATATGAAATGATAAACAATGACGATGGAACAGTGTCTTTCCGTGATGTGTCCGAGTACACGCAGACAGGTGACGGAGTGACAGCCGGAGCAATGAACAGTATCGGAACCCACATAGAGGATATTGAAGCTTTTTTGAGACTTGGATATTATGTCGGGGAAGTCAGCGTACCGATTACGCTTGCAAGTGCAGGCAAAACCTTTAAAACAACGGTGGAAATCCCGTCTGTACCATCTGGCGCATCAGGCAAAGTATTCGTTCCTGTATTTTCGGCTGTAAAAGGAACTGGTAGCAACAACATTTACAACTACTATCAAGAGATACGAACAGTCAGAGATAGCGACCTTCACATTACTGGTTACACCCTGTATTCAGAATGGAAAAATCCATCTTCTA
>OGTB01000972.1_pt1 | contig 20964 bp, 15 predicted proteins | sample 1553611 | NCBI WGS metagenome assembly OGTB01 (sample SAMEA2580032, study PRJEB22360) | human gut metagenome | biome: human gut; feature: human-associated habitat; material: faeces | place: Denmark | collected 2008/2010 | reverse complement strand
GTCGGCGTGACCGCCGACGAATCCGCGCTCACCGGCGAAAGCGTGCCGAGTGCCAAAGCCGCCGACGCCGTGTTCACCGACCCGAAGACCCCGGTGGCCGACCGCACGAACATGCTGTATTCCGGCTGCTTCGTGACCGCCGGCAATGGCCGTGCCGTGGTCACCGCCGTGGGCGACGACACCGAGTTCGGCAAGATCGCCCGCGAACTGCGCGCCGCCAACACCGGTATGACGCCGCTGCAGGAGAAGCTCGCGAAGCTCGGCAAGGTGATCGCCGTGGTGGGCTCGATTGTGGCCGCACTGGTGTTCGTGCTTCAGGTGGCCCGGTTCGTGGCTTCCGGCACCGCCTCGTTCGACACGATTTCCGAGGCGTTCATCACCTCCATAACGCTGATCGTGGCCGCCGTGCCCGAAGGCCTGCCGACCATCGTGGCCGCGTGCCTCGCGGTGAACATCATCAAAATGTCCAAGCAGAACGCGCTGGTCAAGAAGATGGTGGCGTGCGAGACCATCGGCTGCATCAACGTGATCTGCTCGGACAAAACCGGCACGTTGACCCAGAACCGCATGACCGTGATCGAGGCGTACAACGCGCCGGGCCGCGCCTTGGAGAAGCCCGAGCAGATCAGGAACCGCATGCTGCTGGAGAACTTCTGCGTCAACGGCACCGCCGACGTGACCTTCCCGGGCGCCACCGAAGCCGAGGCCGGCGCGATGCCGGAATTCATCGGCAACCCCACCGAATGCGCACTGTTGGTCGCCGCGCACAAGGCCGGACTCGACTACCGGATTCGCCGCGAGCGCGCGACGGTGCTCCACACGTATCCGTTCTCGTCGGAGACCAAGAGCATGACCACTGTGGTGCGTGACGGCGACGGCATTACCGTGTTCGCCAAAGGCAGCCCGGAGAAGATGCTCGACCTGTGCGCCGTCGACGCCAAGACGCGCGGCGAAATCGAACGGGAAATCGCGAAGTTCCAGGCGCAGTCCTGCCGAGTGCTCGGCTTCGCCCACCGCCATATTTCCGATAAGGACGCCGACACTGCGGCTCTCGATTACGCTGCCGACCGCGCCGGCTTGGAATCCGGCATGATGTTCGACGGCTTCGTGGCCATCGTGGATCCCCTGCGCGAGGATGTGCCCGGTGCCGTGGAGCGCTGCCGCAAGGCGGGCATCGAGCTCAAGATGCTCACCGGCGACAACATCGTGACCGCCACGGCCATCGCCAACGAACTCGGCATTCTGGACGAGCGGCATATCGCCGTCGAGGCGCGCCAGATCGAGGAAATGAGCGACGAGGAACTGTCCCGCGAAATCGGCCGCATCCGCGTGATCGCCCGCAGCACGCCGGTTATCAAGATGCGCGTGGTGAACGCTCTGAAAGCCCAGGGCAATGTGGTGGCGGTGACCGGCGACGGCATCAACGACGCGCCCGCCATCAAGAACGCGGACGTGGGCATCGCCATGGGCATCGCCGGCACCGAGGTGTCCAAGGAAGCCAGCGATATCGTGATGCTGGACGATTCCTTTGCCACCATTGTCAAGGCCGTGCACTGGGGCCGTGGCATTTACGAGAATTTCCAGCGATTCATCCAGTTCCAGCTCACCGTGAACCTGTCTTCGGTGGTCGTGGTACTCGCCTCGCTGTTCAGTGGTCTGGCCGCGCCGTTCACCGCATTGCAGCTGCTGTGGGTCAACATCATCATGGATGGCCCGCCCGCGCTGACGCTCGGTATGGAGCCGATTCGCGACAATCTTATGGACCGCAGGCCCACCCGCCGTGACGCCGGCATCGTCTCGCGCGGCATGCTGGAGCGCATCATCGTCTCCGGCGCGTTCATCGCCGTGGTGTTCATGGCGCAAAGCTGGACGAACTTCATGGGCGGCACCGCCGAACAGCAGTCGACCATTCTGTTCACGCTGTTCGTGGTATTCCAGCTGTTCAACGCCTTCAACAGCCGCGAGCTGGGCAACGCCAGCCTGTTCGCCAATCTGCTGCGCAATAAGGTGATGATCGGCGTGTTCGCGCTGATGTTCGCACTTCAGGTGCTAGTGGTGCAATTCGGCGGCGCGATGTTCCGCACCGTGCCGCTGCCGATCGACATGTGGCTGAAAATCATCGCGGTCGGTTTCGGCGTGGTGGTGCTGCAGGAAGTTATCAAGACCGTCAAGCGCGCAGCCGCCGCCATCCGCGCGCGCCGCACGGCCAATGAAAGCGATTCCCAGCAACCGCACCAGCCAATCGCTCTGGATCTGGTGGACTGATAACACACCGATAACGGAAAGAGACCGACAGATTCCTGTCGGTCTCTTTTCATTCGCGGTCGGACAAATGCGCGGCTAGAGTTCTTTGGCTCGGTAGATGCGGATGGCTATAAGCATGGAGCCAAAATATGCGAGCAGACACAACACGGCGAGAACAAGCGCCGTATGCCACCAGATCGCCAGGAAATCGGTAATATTCAGCAAAAGCCATTGCCAGTCAACAGGCAATCGGGCCAGCAGCGCAATGACGGCATACAAGCCAACCAGGACCACGCCAGAGGCCACCATCATCTTGCGGAAGGTGAACCGGTATGCACAGGCCAGCAGCACCGACCCAAGAATGATAGCCAAAGCGAAGATGAAAGCACCTGCTGCCAAGGTACCGATCCACCCCATATCTGCTATATCGCCAAAGACAATGAAGACGCCGCCGCATATCACCACGTCCAAAGCCCAGAGCAGGCCAACCACCAACAGAAAAAGGTACCGACCTACAACTTGTGCAGTGCGTGAAACGGGAATCAGCCCTCGCATGGCACTGGGCCCTGCAGATTCCTCGGATGACGCAGGCCCCAATGCACTCATACATGCCATCGCCGATGCCAAACCTCCGCATCCGCCCATCAGACCACTGGCAACGTGTTCATCGACGTGGGTCGGTATCATCACCAGCGATACCACGATAGACAGCACCGGGAAAACCAGCAGAAATACCATATTCGCCACGCTAAACAGACCCGTCCCGACACAATCGAATCGACATTGCTTTACTACGGATTTCCAGCTCATCGTCACCATTCCCTTGAAGCAAATATGCGAGAGGCAATTACATACGAGATTCCATATGCCACAACCGTCGTTGTCAATACCGCAATAACCAGCCACAATCGTTGCGCGATGATGGCATTCGCGGCATGGGCCAATCCTCTGGTCACCGAAGCAGGCAAAATAGATAGCAGTATGGATACAGCCAATACAACGACATAAATCACCATCATCGTGACTTGAAGACCGCCTAGTTTGGTCCACAGATAACCCGTGGGCACGATAAGCGCGACCATCAGCGCGGTGCAGAAACCTCCCAACGGCGCCACCCACAGATTGCCCGCGAATGACCAATCCGGATTGACCAGCACTTGCAACCCGTCAATCAGCACGATCATCGCTATCGACAATACGGAAATCACCAATCCAACCACATATCGCGCGGCCACCTGACTCTTCCTCGAAGCCGGAATAATGCCACGAAGCCGATATCCGTTCTGTAAGTCAGCAACCGCCATGGTTAGCACCCACATGGCGCAGGTGAATACCGTCATGATGACACCCATGCGATAGCCGAAGCCATCACCATAAGCTTCACCTTGAAAGATGACGGAGAACAACGGTGCCAACAACAACGAGAACACAGTCCGTACGTCGACGCACAGGTAGGCCATATCGACGCGCAATGCAGTGGTCAATGCATGTTGCCGAGACCGCGACACCCTCAGTATTGCCTCCATGGCCGCTCACCTCCCGCTCAAGTCACGATTGGAATCATGGGCATTGGTCAGTCGAATGATGTCATCAATGGAAGCCGATTCAACGACAAGCCCCGAAACCACCGACGCAACAGCATCAAGCCTGTCTGACCGGACCAGCGCATCGAATCCGGTGGCATACGTATGTGAGCCCAGCACTACGTCCGCAGGCAGTTGTGCCAGTTCGTCTGGACCGCCCTTAATCAGGCGGAACGATTCCTCAAACTCGTCTTTCGGACCGGTGTAGTAGAGACGGCCATCGGTGATGTAGGTAATGAAGTCAGCAGCACGTTCGAGGTCGGCAGTGATATGGGTGCTGAACAGTACCGAATGCTCGCCATCCTCAATGTAGGCATGCAGGATATCCATGAGTTCGTCGCGGGCAAGCACATCGAGTCCGCTGGTCGGCTCGTCGAGAATCAGCAGCTTGGCATCATGACTCAATGCGATGGCCAGCATCAGCTTCATCTGCATGCCGCGGGAAAGATCCTTGATATGTTTCTTGCCGTTCTGTGCGCCACCAAGGCCAAAAGTATCCAGATACTTGTGATAGCATCCACCGTCCCATGATGGATACAGTGGCGCGACAATACGTTCAATGTTCTTGACTTGCCACTGTTCATGCATGTAGCTGAAGTCGAACACCACGCCGAGTTGTTCTTTGACGGGCTCCTCGTTGGCGATGTTGTCGAGGCCGAGCACGTGAATCGAACCGGCGTCGCGGTGAATCATGTTGAGGATGAGTTTGATGAGGGTGGATTTGCCGGCGCCGTTCGGGCCGATCAGTCCCATGATGTAGCCCTTGGGCAGGTCGAAGGTCACGTCGTCCAGCGTGAAGCCGGAATCATAGTGTTTGGTAACGTCGGTGACCTGCAACGCCATCGCGTCGGATTCGGATATGGCGGTCATGTCCATGGTCCTTTCTTGAGGTTATTCCTTGCGGTATTCCTCTTCGAGCATGCAGTCCAATGCGTCCAGCGGAATGCCGGCGGCTTTGGCGCCCCGGCTTGCCTCGGCCAGGCTTTCACGAATCTGGGTTTCGAGCTGACGTTGCATCAGTTCGTTGCCCTTGTCCATCACGAAAGTGCCTTTGCCTTGGATGTTCTGCACCACGCCCTCATCGGCCAGTTCGTTGTACGCCCTGGTGACGGTGAGTACGGAGATGCGCAGCTCCTTGGCGAGTTTCCTCAAGGAAGGCAGGGCCTCGCCCGCCTTCAACTCGCCGCTGAGCACCGCCGAACGGATTTGGGTTTTGATTTGCTCGTAGATGGGTTCACCGGACACGGATGAGATGATCAGTTTCACCTATGCCCCTTTCGATTGTGGTTGACTAGCACCCCAGCTGTTTAGCTGTTATACAACACAGTATAACTGTTCTGCTTAACTGTCAAGGTGTGTTACATAACAGTTGAACAGTGAGCAAATACATCGTCAACTTATAGTGTCGAAACATGACTCGTGCCTACAATGGCCTCGGAAAGGGGTACCCATGCCCAACAACGCCCCCGCCGACAGCCCCGCCAGCGGGGGCGTAACTTTTTTATCACAGCACGCGCGGGGCGTCATGGAAGTCGAAGAGGACACCGTCGGCCAGGTGGCAGATCTCGGGCCAATCGGAGGCGGAGGAGTCGTCGTGCATGGCCCAGACCTTCATGCCGACCGATTTGGCCGACTTCATGCCGACCAGCAGGTCTTCGAACACCGTGCAGTCGACCGGCGCGGCGCCTAGGCGCTTGGCGGCGAGCAGGTAGACGTCGGGCTGGTCCTTGCCGACGTCGTTCGCGTCATCGACGGAGACGATATCGTTGAACAGTTCGAACATGCCGACGTGGCGTAGCGCCGGCTCACGCAGATGCGGGGGCAGCGAGGTGGCGACACCCAGTTTGACACCGGAGGCTTTCAGATCGCGCAGATAGTCAAGCGCGCCGGGTTTGGCTTCGACCGTGGTGGAATAGGCGACGCTGGCCATGTCGTCCCATTCCTGCATGAGCTCTTCGGGCGTGTCTGTAAGGCCGAAGCGTGCGATGGTGTATTCGGCGATCTGGCGGAATTGCATGGCGGAGACTTTGGTCATGTAGTCGGGCGGCACTTCGATTCCGCGCTTGTTCAGGAAGTCGATGTCGACTTGGTCCCAAACTCCCATGGAGTCTAGGAGGGTGCCATCGAGGTCGAATATGGCGGCTTTGGTCATAGGACACTTTCCTTCAACAGTTCTCGGGCGTGGTCTAGTGAGGCTTCGGATTCGCTGCCGGAGAGCATGCGGGCGATTTCGTGGACGCGGGTTTCGCCGTTGACTTCGGCGATGGTGGTGACCACGCCCAAATCGTCGTCATCGGCATCCGGCGGCTCCTTGGTGACCACGAACTGCGCGTCCGCCCACGAGGCGACCTGCGCCAAGTGGGTGACGACGATGACCTGCGCGCTGCGGGCCAGCCGTGCCAGACGTTTGCCCAGTTCGACCGCGGCCTTGCCACCCACGCCGGCGTCAACCTCGTCGAAGATGAAGGTCTGGTCGGCACCGCCGCGCGTGTCGGCGGCCACCAGTTCCAAGGCCAGCATCAGTCGGCTCAGTTCACCGCCCGAAGCGCTTTTGCCCATCGGCAACTGCGGCGACCCCTCGAACGGCGTAAACAGGAACGCGATATCGTCGCGACCATACGGGCCGAGCGGATCATCGGCCTTGTCTCGCGGCGTGACGCGCACTTCCAAGGAGGCGCCCAGCATGGCGAGCGAGCCGAGTTCTTCAGTGACGCGCGCACCCAAGTCGGCAGCGGCGAGGGCCGCATCGTACAGCGTCTGCCGTTCGGATTCGAGTTCGGCGACCTTTTCCGGCGAGGCATCCAGATCCTCCAGATCGAACGCCGCCTTGTCCCGCCAAGCGAGCACGTCGGCCAAGGTGGGGCCCCACCGACGGGTGAGGTCGCCAAGCTCGTGGATACGGCCGTTGATCTGGTCCAGATCCTCCACGCTGCCTTCGTCGCCCAGCTCCTGGCTCAGGGCGAACACCACGTCGCCCAAATCGGCATTGATGGATTCAAGCCGATCGGCCTGCTCGGCGAACGTGCCGCCGACGCGAATCGCGCGCAACGAGGTCACCGCATGATTGATGAGTTCCACGGCCGAAGCGCCGTCGGCGGCGTCCACATCCACCTGCGAGGCATCCAGCGCGCCCAGCGCCGAACCCACGCCTTGGGCGATGTCGGCCGCGTTTTCGATGCGTTCGCGGCGCGCCTTCAGCTCCTCATCCTCCCCCGGCTGCGGGTCGATTCGGTTGATGCGGTCGATGGATTCGCGCAGGTAGTCGGCCTGTTGGCGGGCAGAGGATTCCTGCGAGCGCAGGCGTTCCAGCCGCTCATCCATGGCGGCCAGCGCATCCCACGCCTTGCGGTAGGCGGCCAGTTCGGCTTCGTCTCCGGCCACCCGGTCCAGAAACTCGCGTTGCCGTGAGGAGGCCGCGATTTTCAGCTGATCGGTCTGGCCATGAATGGTAACCAGTTCGCCGGCGATGGCCCCCAGCACCGAACGCGGTACGGACTTGCCGCCGAGCACGGCCCGCGAACGTCCGGAAGCGCGTACGGTGCGGGAAAGGAACAGTTCGCCGTCTTCGGGGTCGACGCCCGCGTCATGGGCCTTGGCCACGGCCGCGGCAGCACCGGTGAACCCACTGTCGGCATCGCCAGAACCGGCATCGTTGGTGTCGCCGGAATGTTCAGATGCGACGGCATCATCCGAGAGCGCGAAAATCGCCTGGGCCCAAGCCTCGTCCGCCCCGGCCGAGACGCGCGAGGATTCGGCGGCCCCGCCGGAGACCAGTCGGATCGCGGAGAGCAGCATGGATTTGCCGGCACCGGTCTCACCGGTGATGGCGGTCATGCCTGCGGCCGGCGCAATGGTGGCTTCTCGAATCGGCCCCAGATTGCGGATATCGAGTTCTTCGAGCATCAGGATCCTGCCTTGCCGTCACGTTCGCCCGGCTTGTCGGGCTCGGTACCAGCGACGCCAGCGTCACCGGCAACGGCAACGCCAGCCGCATACGCGGCCGCCGGGAACGTGTGCCCGTGATGCAGCGACTGGCTCGAGGCCTCGTTGCGCGCGTGCTCGCGCCAACCGACCACGGGCAGATCGAACTTGGAGACCAGACGGTTGGTGAACGGCACGCCGGAGAGTCGGGCGAGGCGCAAGGTATCGCGCGATTCGCGCACCATGACGCGCGTACCCTGCGGCAGGGCGCGCTGACGGCGTCCATCGCAGCAAATCCAGCCTTCGGACATGGAATCGTCCAGAATATCGATGGTGAAGGTCGAGCCGGAGCCGATGATCAGCGGCCTGGCGAACAGGGCGTGCGCGGCCAACGGAATCAACTGCAGGGCCTTGACGTTCGGCCACATGACCGGACCGCCCGCGGAGAAGGCGTAGGCGGTGGAACCGGTGGGCGTGGAGACGATGACGCCGTCCGCGCCGAACGAGTTCATCTCCACATCGTCCACGCGGATGGACAGTTCGACCATCTTGCCCCGGTCGGCGCGTTCCAGTGTGATGTCGTTCAGCGCCCAATCCTCAATGGGCTTGGTGGCGCCGGGCAGCCAGACGTCCACATGGGCGATCATGCGTTCGTCGATCGAATAGTCGTGGGTGGAGACCCGGCGGATCGCCTCGTCGATCTGGAAGCTTTCGAATTCGGCCAGGAAGCCGACATGCCCCATGTTCACGCCGAGAATCGGCACTTGGGTGCAGTGGACGAGTTCGGCGGCGCGCAGTATCGTGCCGTCGCCGCCCAGGACCACGACGATTTCGGTGTCGTCCGACACGCACGGCGGCTGCACGCCGAAATCGGGGGCCTCGGTGTTGTCGATGATGGCGACTTCGAAACCGGCCACTCGCAGCTGGCTCACCGCCTCGGCCACTACGGTTCCGGTCTGCCTGAGCCTGGTATGCGTCACCACCACCGCGTTGCGCTTGGCCATGGCATCCTCCTGTCGATTCGGTCGCACTGCTCATTATTCTAACCGCAGACACCGTCATCAGTCGTACAGGTGTTCGAAAAATGCTGCTTCGTGGCGCGTCGCCGGCAACGTTCCACAGAGTCGATTATCGTAAGGCTTCGGCATACAATGGCGTACAGCCGCGCAATCACCGTACGCGTGCCGTGCGCAGCGCGATGGCATGCCGTATGACCATACAGCAGTATCAGTTGAGGAGCTTGAGGACCCATGGCCAATGACTTCGACGAATCCTCCGCCAATGAGGAGGCCTCGAAGGGACTGTCATGGTGGTATTCAGCCGATGTACTGAGCCGAGACAAAAGCGATAAAACCGCCAAGCGCATTCGACGTATCAGCATCACCGACCGTCTGCTCAGGCACCCGGGCCGTCTGTCCATGGTGTATTTCGGCGCACTGATCATCATCGTCACCGGTTTGCTGCTGCTGCCGATCTCCACATCGGACATCATCTTCACCAATTTCCCGATCGCGTTCTTCACCGCCGTCTCGGCCCTGTCCACCTGCGGCATTCCGGTGGTGAACACCGGCGAATACTGGTCGACGTTCGGCCAAGTTGTCATCCTATTCTCCATCCAGTTCGGCGGCCTGGGCGTCATGACCTTCGCTTCGATGGTGGCTCTTGGCGCTTCCCGCAGACTCAAGGTCTCCCAGCGTATGCTCACCGCGAACGAGCTGGGCACCACGAAGCTTTCCGAGGTCAAAGGCGTGCTCACCGTGGTGCTGGGCACCTCCATCATCGCCGAGGTGCTGACCTTCGTGCTGCTGCTGCCCGACCTGTTCCGCGTGAACCATGGCAATATGGGGCGTACCTTGTGGCAGGCGCTGTTCTACGCGGTGTCGGCCTATAACAACACCGGTTTCACGCCGGATGCCACTGGTCTGCATGTGAACCGTTGGGGCGTGGGGCTGCCGATTCTCATCAGTGCATTCATCGGAACGCTCGGCTTCCCCGTGGTGCTGAATCTGGTGCAGTGCGCACGCCGGCGGCTCAGCCCGAAACGTTGGACATTGCACACCAAACTCACTTTGGTGACCACCGCTGTGCTGGTGGCCACCTCACTGGCTTGGTTCCTGCTGGTCGAGTGGAGCAATACCGGCCTGTTCCCCGCAGATGACCCCGGCATGAAGATGCGCCGTGCGATGAGCGCCGCCGTCATGCCCCGCTCCGCCGGTTTCGATATTTCCTGGGTGCCCGAAGTCACGAATGAGACCAAGGTGTTCATGAGCATACTCATGTTCATCGGCGCAGGTTCCTCATCCACCGCTGGCGGCATCCGTGTCACCACGTTCGCGGTGATTCTCTTGATTTGCCGCGCCGCATTCACCGGCCATCGCGATGTCACCGTGTTCCGCCGCCGTATCCCCCGCCGTATTCAGATGACCGCCGTGTCCGTGACCACGGCCTGCTTTGCGTTGGTTATGGTCGGTGCGATGATGCTGATGTTCACCACCGGCTGCGCGTTCGTGGACGCCGTGTTCGAAGCCTGCTCGGCCTTCTCGTTGGGTGGTTATTCGGTGGGCGTGGCAAGCGCCGGCAATCCGGCCAGCCTGTTTATTCTGTCCGCCGAGATGATTGTCGGACGACTTGGCCCGTTGACCATCGCCTACTCCATCAGCCGACCGATGGCTCCCGAACCTATTCGTTATCCGCAGGAAAACATTATCGTTGGCTGATCGGCCATTCAATCGGCGCCCAGCAATCTGACATAGAGAGGACCATCATCATGGCAGCAAAACCGAGCGGCAACAAAAGCGTGCTGGTCATCGGACTGGGCCGTTTCGGCGGGTCCGTGGCCGCCACCCTCGACCAGATGGGTCAGGATGTGCTCGCAGTGGACAAGAACCCGGAGCTTGTGGCCCGTTGGTCCGCGCATCTGCCCACCATTCAGGCCGATATGACCGATGTGCTGGCCATCGAGCAGATCGACGCCTCCCAGTTCGACACGGCCGTCGTGGCCATCGGCGACAGCATCGAGGCTTCGGTGATCATCACCGGCAACCTGCTGGACGCCGGCGTTTCCGACCTGTGGGCCAAGTCCGTGTCCCAGGAGCATGCGCGCATTCTGCAGCGCATCGGCGCCCGCCACATCATCAACGCGGAGACCGATGCCGGCAAGCGCGTGGGCCATCTGGTGGCCGGCAATTATCTGGATTACATCGAAATCGACGGGCCGTACACCGTCGTCAAGGTCCACACGCCCCTGTACGCGGTAGGCCGCAGCATCGAGGACGTACAAGTACATGACAAGTACGGCGTGACCGTGGTGGGCCTCAAGGCCCCAGGCAAGGAGTTCCAGTACGGCTCCAAGGAACTGGTCATGCATCGCAACGACGAACTCATCCTCATGGGCAAGCAGGATCAGATCGACCACTTCATCCAAGGCTAACCCCCTAACTGCGCTCGCTATACCCCCTATCTGCTCACATCGTGACCGATATAACCCCCTCAACATGGATGCGCTCATTATTGTGGCAATAAGCCATAAAGCTGTACGTCCATATTAATAAGGGGAGTTTTATCATCATGGGCAAGCATACGCAGAATTGCACGCTGATAGGCAAAGGAGTCTACGGCACCATAGGAGTGGACCAACGTTCCCGTCTTGCCGATGGCGCGCATTTTCACACCATGATTGTGACCAGCACCCTCGAGGCCTCAGTTATAGAAGGGGACAAACTGGTCATCAAAAGTGGCATTGTGCGGTGTGATGGTGATATTCGCGTATCCAGCATCAGCGGCAGCGGCGACATCGAAGTCGGCGGCGACATTATTTGCGATGAAATAACCTTTACCGGCAAACTACGATGCAACGGCGATATCGTTTGTTCCGGAAATCTGTCCGCCAATGGCTCCCTAGGCACCCGTCATATTAGCGGTCAGACAGTCCGCTTGAACGGCGTGTTGAAGGGTCATGACGTCAACAGCAGGGCTCTGGAAGTTCATCCACTCCGCAGTACGATGTTTTCCCGTTTTGATATGGATGGGTATGAGGATGGCAGCACGGTTCGCCATATCACAGCCGTCACGGTTGAAGCCAACCATCTGCAATGCCGGACTTTGACGGCGGACTCCGCCATGCTACGCAACGGCAGTGCGGTGGAAAGCGCCACGTGTGCCACCGCACTAGGCATCGACCGTACCTCCAGCGTGCTGCTGGTGAACGGAGACTGCCAACGCATTCATCTCAAGACAGCGTAAAGCAGGTATTCCTCATTACCGTGGGTGCCGATGATGGGACTATCGGCAGTGGCCACCACGTCAAGTCCGTGCTGTTCAGCACAGGCGACCACGTCGTGTAATGCCCGCTCCCGCAATGCCGGATCTTCAACGATGCCGTTTTTGCCGAGTCCTGCCCGGCCGACCTCGAACTGCGGTTTGACCAGTAACACAATCTGCGCACCGGGAGCCGCGATGCGCGCGATTACCGGGATCACATAGGTCAGGGAAATAAAGGAGACGTCGGAAACGATCATCGCCGGCCGGTAAGGCAGGTCGTCGGCCTCTACTTCGCGAATGTTGACGCCGCTCATTTCGATGACGTGCTCGTCATTGGCGATGCGCGGGTCGAGCTGGCCGTGCCCAACGTCGAGCGCTACGACTTTGGCCGCTCCCCCGCGCAACAGTACGTCGGTGAAGCCACCGGTGGAGGCACCGATATCCAGACATTCCAAGCCTTCCGGCCCGGTAAGGCCATTGCCGGCAAAGGTTTCGAACGCGCCCAAGAGTTTGTAAGCGCCTCGGGAGACGTAGTCGTCGCCCTTATCCACGGCGAGTTCGCTGTGCCCGGCTTTGACCATGAACGATGGCTTGGTGATGGTCTCGCCGTCCACGCGCACATGCCCGGCCTTGATGAGTCGCTGCGCTTTGGCCCGCGATTCGACCAGTCCCGAAGCCACGAGCATCATGTCAAGTCGGTCAAGTGGAGTCGCGGGATCGATATGCTGCTCGGTCATATATCTTCCTTTCGGCCCACCATCCACCAACGGGGTGGCTCGGCATGGACCCACCATCCAGCACTTCACGTCATCTTCCGCTGGCGGGAGAATGAATCACCTCTGCTAGCTGCGGCTGTTATCAAGCTCGTGTTGTAAGGATTCCAGCACGTTGCGATAGGTCTCAAGCTTGCGGTCGTTGTCTTGTTCATCGATATCCGCAAGTTCGGGGTATCGCTCGGTGACCGGCGCATGTTCGCTATCCGTAGGCATAGGACTATGCCTCGATGGCGAACACCGGTACCGTGGCCTCGCTAAGCTGTGCGCCTTGGTCGGCGGCTTCCCATGCGGCGCATACGGCGGCGCGCAGGCCGTCCATACTGGTGGGGTCGCTGACGTGTACCTGGCCGTTTTCAAACCAAGCGCTAGCCTTGCGGCATTCCCAAGTACCGCTCTCATCGCGGACCGGCTCCGGTTGGGCTTCGCCGAGTTCACGCAGATCAGGGGCGATGAATGTGGGCCTCAGGTGTGACGGAGCCAGCATCAGTTCGGTCGGGTTGGTGACACCGGTCAGCACCGCCAGCGAATCATAGTCACCGCGGTTACCGGCCTCGATATCGGTGTCGAGGCGGTCGCCAATGGCGATGGACGCCTCCTTGGGCACCAAATCGTGGCCTTCGGCGGCGTTCAGTTCGCGGGCCTCATCGTACATGTACGCTTCCGGCTTGCCAGCGGAGGCGACCGGTTCGACGCCGGGGGGCGGGGTATTGGGTGCGACGCCAGTAGCCGTGATCACGGCGCGAATCATCGATCCGCAACCGGGGGCGATGCCCAGTTCACGAGGAATCGTCAGGTCGCGGTTGGTCACGAAATACGTGGCTCCGGCCTCGACCGCGAACGCGGCATCGGCCATCATCTGCCAAGTCATATCCGGATACCAGCCCTGAATGACGGCCTGCGGGCGGTCCTGAGGACCGTCCACGATGGTCAGGCCGTTGCGGGTGACCTCATCGCGCAAATGCTCGGCACCCAATACCTGTACGCGCGCGCCGGCGGGCAACGCCTTGGCCACCACACGGGCGGCCACCACCGAAGAGGTGATGACCTGCCACGGCTCCACGTCCAAGCCGAAGCCCTTGAGCTGGTCGGCCACCACGTGCTGGAAGCGCGAGGAGTTGTTCGTGGTGTATTCGATGGTCATGCCGGCGGCTTCGGCCGCACGAATGGAATCGGCTGCGTATTCGACCGGATTCTTGCCGCGATACACCACGCCGTCGAGGTCCAGCAGCGCAAGCTGATAGGCCTCGGCGAGCGGGCGATCGGTGCCTTTGAGGAAACGGGTCATTACGCCGTTCACTCCTCGGTTTCGGTTTCGGGTTCGGTGGAGTCGGAGTCGGCGGATTCGGCGGAATCGTCAGCCTCGGCGTCATTGGCGGAATCGGTCTCGGTCTCGTCGGCCTCATCAGACTCGGCATCACCGTCTTCAGCCTCGTCATCCTCATCGCCGTATTCCTGCTCCGGATCCGGGGCGTACTGCGCCTCATCCGGATCGATGCCGAGCTTTTCGAGCACGTCGGAGTCGTCGGTGATGTCTTCGAGATCGTGATCGATCACCACGTCGTCGCTGTTTTCGTCAATCTCCTCGTCGGCATACTGGTCCTCAAGACGGTCCAGCAGGTCGTTGAGCTGCTCGGCTTCCTTGCTGCGGCCGGCCTCTTCAAGGAAGTACTGCTCGGCCTGCACGGCACGCATGCGGTACTCACCCGGCAGCCCCTGGGAACGGCCGACGGTGTGAACCACTTCAATGGCCTTGTCCCACATCTCCAAATCGCCAAGGGCACCGGCGTACACCAGGAACATCTCGACCTTGGGAGCGCCATGCAGCTGCTTGCCCTCATCGGACAGCGCCAGTTCCACGGCCTTCTTCGGCTCTCCGACGCCACGCTCGCAGTCAGCGATGAACGGCAGGTAGTCGAGGAAGCCGTTCATACGGTAGGCGGTGCGGAACTCACGCAGGGCCAGCTTGTAGTCGCCCTGACGGTAGGCCACGAACGCAAGCGTCTCGCGGGCGAAGTCGATGCGGGAGGCCTGACGGGCCACCCACTTGGCGTGCTCCAAGGCAAGTTCGGGGTCGCTCTCCTCCAGCGCGAAAGCGGCGAGGATGTGCAGACCAATGTTCTCCGCGTGCTCCTTGGACAGGCCGCGCAGACGTTCGCGCTCATCCTTGGACAGCATCGACCATTCCATGCCCTTGGGCATCTTGGGCTCGTCGGGACGACGGTCGGTGTACGGGTTCTGCGAGGGGAAGCTCATCGTGCCGTCGGAGTTACGGCGCGGGCGCCTCATGTATTCAGAGCGCTTCTCCTCACGGTACTGGCGCTTCTCTTCCTGCGAAAACTCGCGGAATTCGCCGTCACGACGGTTGTTGTCGCGGCGATCGTCACGGCGGAAGTCACGACGATCATCGCGGCGGTCGTCCCTGCGGAAGTTGCGGCGGTCGCCATCACGGCGATCGTCGTCGCGACGGAAGTTGCGACGCTCACCATCGCGGCGGAAATCACGACGATCGTTATCACGGTGCTGGTAGCGCGGATTCTCGCCGTTCTCGCCTTCGTGGGAACGGTAGCCGCCTTCGCGGCGCGGCTTGAAGCCTTCGCCGTCACGGCGCGGACCATTGCCGCGGTAACCGCCCTTGCCGCCGAAGCCGGAGCGGCCGCCCTTGTGGAAGCCGCCGCCCTTGCCGTACGACTTGCGGTAGCCGCCGTGGCCCTCGCCATCACCGTCACGGCGCGGCGCGTAGCCCTCGCCATCCTCACGGCGACGCGGCTTGAAACCCTCACCATCATGACGCGGCTTGAAACCGCCCTTGCCGCCGCGGTTGCCCGGTCGGCGATCGCCATACCCCTTATGGCCGCCGCCGTAAGACTTGCCGGAACGCTCGTTACCTTCTGCCATTACTTGTTTTCCTTAATTCGTTGTTGATTAACGGTTTTCCACGGCGCCGAGCGCCTTCTTGCCACGACGGATAAGCGCGAAGCGGCCTGCCAGGAAGTCGGCTTCGGCCAGCACCTGCTCCTCATCCTCGATACGGTTGTTGTTGAGATACACGCCACCGGACTTGATGGCGCGGCGTGCCTCGGAAGCGGACTTGAACAGTCCGGCAGCCTGGGCGGCGTCGATTACGCGATCGCCGGGCTTGGAGACGGGGAAGACGTGCTCGCCGTTCTCGTCGACCACCTTGAAACCGTCGAGCACGGATTCCAGCGTTTCCTCGTCGATGTCTTCGAGGTTGCCACCGCAGCCGAACAGCGCACCGGAAGCATCGATGGCAGCCTGGGTAGCGGCCTCGCCATGCACGAAGCTGGTGACCTCCCAGGCAAGGGTCTTCTGGGCCTCGCGCTTGCCGGGGTTGGTCTTGGATTCCTCGACCAGTCGTTCGATTTCGGCCTTGGGCAGGAAGGTGAACGCCTTCAGCAGGCTTTCCATCTCCACGTCCGGGCGGTTGATCCAGAACTGGTAGAACTTGTACGGGCTGAGCATCGTGGCGTCGAGCCAGACGGCGTTGCCCTCGGACTTGCCGAACTTCTTGCCGGAAGCATCGGTGATAATCGGGCTGGTGAACACGTTGACGTCCACACCGCGCACCTTGTGAATCAGGTCCAGGCCGGAGGTGAGGTTGCCCCACTGGTCGGAGCCGCCGAGTTCCAGCGTGCAGTGGTATTCGTCAAACAGGTGGAGGAAGTCGTTGCCCTGCAGCACCTGGTAGCTGAACTCGGTGAAGGAGATGCCTTCCTCAGAGTTCAGGCGGCGGGCGACCGTGTCCTTGGCGAGCATGGTGCCCAGACGGAAGTTCTTGCCGACGTCACGCAGGAAGTCGATGACGTTCATCGAAGCGGTCCAATCGTAGTTGGACACGAAACGTACCGGATTGCTGCCTTCGGTCTCGAGGATGCCGCCGATCTGCTTCTTCAGACGATCGGCCCAGCCGGCCACGACGTCCTTCGGGTTGAGCGTACGTTCGCCCGACTGGCGCGGATCTCCGATCAGGCCGGTGGCGCCGCCGACCAACGCGATCGGATGGTGTCCTGCGGCCTGCAGGTGGCGCATGTTGATGAGCTGAACGAGGTTGCCGATGTGCAGGGAGGCGGCGGTCGGATCGAAGCCGCAATAATAGGTGATGGGCTCTCCGTTCAACGCTTCGGCGAGTCGATCCCTGTCAGTGGACTGGGAAATCAACCCGCGCCATTCCAGTTCATCGAGGACGGAATCGAAACCGGCCTCCTTGAAATCGATGACGTGAGCCATAACTGTGCTTTCTCCCTATCGAATTGTGGACATTACCGCGTTTTACGCACCCTACAGTTTCGCAGAAGACACAGACAGCCGCGTGTGCCGTTTTCCATGTTTTTATCAAAGCGATCACGGAACATGCCGGTTAAAATCGAAAACGGAATCTCATTGACGAGAAGAAGGGAGGCCTGCATGGATCGCAAAGGCATGAAGGCCAATGCAAGGAAAGCCTATAAGAGACACTATTGGATGATAGTCGTCATCTGCCTGTTCGCTTCGGTGTTCGGTGTCGCCTACAGTTCGTCGACATGGTCGGTGAACGCCAGTTCCCCGTCCGCAACCGTGCAGGAGGATGGCACAGCGCAATCCGACAACGTGTCGAAAGTGTTGGAGAACCTGCTTGTCGGCGATGAAAGCCAGGCACGCAGGCAAGTGGAGCACAATCAGGAGCAGATCGTGCAAAACGACACCAATGCCATGATGGGGCGTAAACGCGGCGTGTTCGCGTCTCTGCTCAACTCGTTCTCATCGGGTTCGGTCATTCTGTCGATGGCCGATGCGGCCAATTCCATCGTGCATAATGACGGCGTCGCCGTGGCCGTACCAATCGTCGTATCCCTGGCCGTTTACCTTTTCGTATGGCTGTTCGTCCAGCAGACATACCGGGTGGTCATGATGCGCATGCTGCTTGAGGGGCGGACCTACGACAAACTTCCCGTGAGCCGTTTCCTCTACCCGATCACCACGCGCAAATGGTTGTCGATGGCGAAGGTGATGCTGCTCGAGAACGTGTTCCTGTTCCTGTGGACGTTCACCATCATCGGCGCGTTCATCAAACCGTATTCCTACCGTATGGTGCCCTACATCGTCGCCGAAAATCCGAATATCGGGGCACGGGAGGCCATCAGCCTGTCCAGGCGCATGATGAAGGGTCACAAGTGGGAGTGTTTCGTGGCCGACCTGTCGTTCCTTGGCTGGTGGCTGCTCAATCTGTTCACGCTCGGCTTGAGCGGCATCTTCTATTCCAACGGCTATAACGCGGCGTTTTTCGTCGAATATTACGTGCATGTGCGCGGATTGTCCAAGGATTCGGGATTGGAGGGAAGCGAGCTGCTCAGCGACGAATACCTGTACAGCAAGGCCTCCGCTGAGACATTGCATGCCGCGTATGGTGATGTTGCCGAAACGGTGGAGCAGTTGTCCAGCAATCTTGTTCCGGTGGACAAGCCAAACGGTTTCGTCGGGTTCCTGTCCGAATGGTTGGGCGTGCGTATCCTGCATGCGCGGTCGGTGACCAAGTATGAGGAGTATCGCGAGCAACTGCACCAGATCGATACCGGCAGGGAGATTCTGGACGGCGCTATCTATCCTGGTCGTCTGGCTCCGGCGCCGATGGCGTTCCGGTTCCGCGAATCCCGCACCGTCAGCTCCGATCGCAGCTATTCGTTGGTCAATCTGGTCATGATGTTCTTCATCTTCTGTTTCGTGGGATGGGTATGGGAGGTGAGCCTCGCCTTCATTTCCGAAGGAACGTTCGTGAATCGTGGCACGCTGCATGGGCCATGGCTGCCGATCTATGGCACCGGCGGAGTGATTATCCTTATTCTGCTGAAGAAGTTGAGGAAGAAGCCCTTGTTCGAGTTCCTGGCCGCCATGGTCTTGTGTGGCGGGTTGGAGTACTTCTCGTCCTGGTATCTGGAGAAGACCCACGGAGGACAACGCTGGTGGGATTACACCGGTTATTTTCTCAATCTCAATGGTCGTATCTGTGCCGAGGGTCTGCTGACGTTTGGTTTGGGCGGTTTGGCGATTGTGTATCTGCTGGCTCCTGCATTGGACAACTTGCTGAGTCGTATCGATACAAGAAAGCTCACCGTTGTGGCCGTCGTGCTTCTGGCGTTCTACTGTGTGGACCAGGCGTATTCGGCGCAGCATCCGAACATTGGTGCCGGCATCACCGATTACAAGGGGTCGGCCACATCGCAAGTGTCGTAGCCCCTATCCGATGTGATGCATAAAGGGATTTTGCCCGTCAGCGTGCGCAACGCAGGTTGGCGGGGCAAATCGTTTTTGGACACATGCTATACGACACGTGTGGCCGGTGGAAACTTACTTTCGGCGCAGCATCTCACGCACGGTTTCCATGATCTTGCTGTATTTGGTGGAGTCCGTGGAACGCATGCGTGGGAAGGAGCGGATCATACGACGTTGCTGCCAATTCAACGCGGAAGAGACAAGCTGACGCATATTGGCAACACGTTCCTGCGACGATTCCGACAAATCATGCATCTTTTCCCGGAACTCCTCTTTGCCCCACTGCCAGGAGTCTCCGGCCTTCTCCGCACGATCCTGCACCGCTTCGCTGAATTTGGCGAGACGCTCGGACAGGCCGACGATGCCCACCACGGTGACGATGGTGTCGATGATAACGACGATGGCGGCGACCGCGCATATCACGTGCACGGCAAGCAGCGGAATCATGGCGGTGAGCCGTTCGACCTGCGGCTGGACCACATCGATGATCAATACTCCGCCGAATCCGAATACGATTGCGCCGAGCAGACAGATGCGGCCTTGGATGTTGAATCGGTAATGGCTGTAATCCCACCATCTGGCGTGGAACAGCTTTTCCATGCCCCAAGAGGTGATGTACTCGAGTATGCTCGCGCCAAATGAGGAGATAAGGAAAATCTCGATGGGATTCGTGAAGTCATGCAACAGCACAATCGCAAGCACCGCGCCGCATCCGTAAATTGGGCACAACGGCCCGTTAAGGAAACCACGGTTGACCCATCGACGTTCCGAAACGGACACGAGAACCGACTCGTACACCCATCCGATAAAGGCGTACAACAGGAACCAAAGGAACAAATATTCGAGTGTGAGCGCCACAGCCATCAGCTCCTGTCCGTCGGTTGTCCGGATGCGGGTTTGTCGAAACGATCGAAAGAGAGCGTTTCCTTCGTGGCGCTGATTTTGTCGGCCGCGGTGACAAGGTATCCTTCGATGTACTTCGGCGGATAGGGAGTCAATGGGAACATGTGATGTTCGATGCTGTCCCGTTCGATCTGGTTGAGTTTGAAATCCCGTATGGCGTTGCACATGGCCGTTTCACCATGTGTGAATCCGTGTAGCCGATGGGTGCCGTTGTCCCAGTCATGCCAATCGTAAAGAAAGTAATCATGGAGCAAAGCGGCGCGAATCAACGAACGTAGATCAACCCTATTCCACAGGTGCAGTCTGTCTGCCAGCCAGACGGACAGACAAGCCACACGAATGGAATGGGCGAATGTGGTGACCACGCCATGCTGGTAGCAGACCCTTTCGATGGCCATGTGGTCATGTTCCAGAATCTCCCGGCCGTGCGCGTAGACCAGCCGTCGTATCTGCGTGCGCGTCAACAGCACCGCTTTTTGCTCCTTGCTTAATAGGGATTACTTGAGCAGGGATTCGGGCGACTTGTATGCGGAACCGTCGGACACGGAGTTGGCGAAGGCGCGTAGCTGCTCGATGGTGGTCTTGGCGGAAACGATCTGTTCGCGCACGCGCAGCGGGGAGGTGCCTCCCTTGCCGTTGCGGGCGGAGACGGAGCCTTCGGTGGACAGCACTTCACGCACCTGCGGGGCCTTGTCCGCCGGCAGGAAGTCCTTGAACACGTTGATGAAGTCCTCGTCGGTCAAATCCCACAGCTCCTGGCCGAGGTCTTCGGCAATCTTGACGCATGCGCCGGAAAGCTCGTGCGCGTGACGGAACGGCACACCGTTCTTGACGAGCCATTCGGCGATGTCGGTGGCGAGGGCGAAACCGGTCGGGGCTTCGGCTTCGAGGCGTTCCTTGTCGAAGACCATGGTGGCGACCATGCCGGTGAATGCCGGCAGCAGCACTTCAAGCGTGTCCACTTGGTCGAATACGGCTTCCTTGTCTTCCTGCAGGTCGCGCGCGTAGGCTGT